>Ga0129308_1001836_pt1 | contig 20234 bp, 28 predicted proteins | sample L827metagenome_FD_94440 | JGI IMG/M metagenome (GOLD analysis project Ga0129308, IMG submission 94440) | Ring-tailed lemur group fecal microbial communities from Wisconsin, USA - L827 metagenome | ecosystem: Host-associated > Mammals > Digestive system > Large intestine > Fecal | place: USA... | reverse complement strand
TGTTAGGGTGGTACGCCGCTGCGGTAGCCGCCCATAGGCTTTAGATACGGACGCGCAAGCCGTTCAAGTCCTCGGCGCGGATACCCACAAGGTACCATTCCTGCGCCGCGCTCATTTCAATGCGGGTCGGCTTCCATTTGCCGCCCGTGAATACGTCGAAACACTCCCCGCAATGCAAGCCGCCGTAATAGTCGGCAATGTCAAAACGAATGTCGTAGCGGTCGGTCTGTTCGTCAAAAATCAAAGCTCCTGTTTTCTGTGCCATGTGGTAATCCTCCTTTAGATTTTGCCTGTCGCCATATCGTGAGCGACAAGGGCGGTATAGTAGCTGTCAATGGTATTCGGCGCATTGAATAGCACCGCTTTAAGATACTGTTTGATATTGCGGATTTTGGTGGTATTCTCTTTCATGCAGTCAAAGACAAATTCAATGTGGCTGCTGTTCAGCTTCATAAACTTTGCCTTGACAAGCTCTGCCGGGTAATCGTCCCCGGCGATACGGATTGTCTTTCTCTTGCTGCATACCGTTTCAAGGATAATCGAAACAATTTCGTCTAAGCGGTCTTTGTCTACCTGCCCGTAGCGTACAAAATGGTCGTACTCGATATTGTCCTTGATGATTTCCTCATAAACGCTGTATGCGTCTGTCGCTTCCTTTCGTTTCCGTTCCGGCGGCGTAGCCGCTTCCCCGTCGTAAGGCAAGGGATTTAGGGAATGGATAGGAATGGAATCGGTACTTGATAAATCCGTATTTGATTTTTCTTTTTTGGGTAAGTCAGTCTTTTGTATATCTTTATTTAATTGCATTGGATTTTCCAACGTAGGTTTTTCCTGCGTAGGTTTTTCCAACGTTGGATTATCCAATGTTGGATTTTCCAATGTAGGTAAATCCGATACAGGCGGGGTCTGCGGCTGCTCAAAGATTACATAGTCTGTGCCGCGCAAGCGTCCTTTCTCGTCGCGCTCCCTTGAACGCACGATATATCCGGCGCGTTCCAGTTCCTTAACGGCTTCCCGGATAGCGTCGATTTTCTCCCGGTTGATAAAGGACAGCCCCGCAAGGGTATAGTCCCAATCCTCCGGCAAGGACAGCATTTGCGATAGCAGCCCCTTTGCCTTTAGGGATAGCTCTTTGTTCCGTAGGTGGTGGTTGCTCATAACCGTATAGCCCTTGTTGCGCTCCACTCTGAAAACTGCCATAGCTTCATCACTCCTTTGCTGCATACCTGTTACGCAATAGAAACGCGATTTTGAGGGTTTAGGTATCAATCCCTTATCCGCTGAAAACCGCGCCCGCAAAGCCGCGTAAATCAAGGGCTTTTTCCTGCCTACTGCGTAACAAAGGGCATAAAAAAAGCGGCGTTCCTGTTCTTCCTTGTGGGAAGTGAGAAACGCCGCCTGTGCGGTGCGTTATTCTGCTTCTTCGGCTATGAGGTCTTGTATGACTTCGCCAAAGTCTGCCGTAAAGGAAAAAATGAAGTATTCCAAAACGGCGGGGTCTGCGTCCATAGGCTCGGCTTCCTCGGAAAAGGGCAAGCCCATAAGCCCATAGAGCATTTTTATGATTTTGAACAGCTTTCCCCGGTCGGCGGGGGTGTTCATGGTAACAAGTACGTCGGTCAAGCGGTTTACGGTTTCCATGTCGCCGCCTGTCGTTACCCATACCATTTCTGCGAATGGCTGCGTGATTGCTCCGGTTACAAGGTTTACCTTATCCTTGCTGATTTCGCCGGACGGGAGTATAATACCCTTGTCTAAAAGTACGTTTTTCATGTCGTCCTCCTATAATCTGTGGTGCCAAAATGGTGCCCGGTCTTACAAAATCATCTTATACGGAGATACGGCAAGATAAATGACGATACGCGGAAAACCTTGATTTTAAGCCATTTTCGCAAGGTTTTATAAACACTTGCGCGGGCTTATAAGAAGATTTCCGGCTATCAAATCAATAAAAAATCTTATTTCTGCTTATTCTGGTTCGTTTCTTACCATTCCCATATTGCTTGTAGAACTCTTTGTAATTATGCTTATATAGATCAACTGGCTCTAATTGATAAGTTATGCTATTGATAAATCCTTGAAGACCTTTTTTCTGATACAATCGTATATAAAAGTAACAACGATCATCTTTATCCAGACTTCTCTTCCTGCCCAACGATTGAATCATTGTGTCAACATCTATTATTTCTGTAAATATATGCTTAATTCTTCGGTCTTTTAAATCCACACCATTGTCTAAAACAGAAGTTGTAAACAATATTCTTTTATCAAAAGTTATCAAATTATCTGCATATACTTTTATACTAGTGGATTCTTCTACTTGTCCTTTTTCATTTTCTTTCCATCCACACAACGTTCTCAATCTCTTATCTTTTGCATTCTTGGAACAATAGTAATCTGCATCTTCTCCATAAATTTTACTCATTTCAATAATCCTATCGCCGGAATTACAGAATACAATTATTTTGCTGTCAGTTTCATTACCCAAAATATCATCTATAATTCCATGTAATTCATCACTTTGGTAATAGAACAGTTTTGTTACATAAGAATAATCTTTATCCAGCCTGTAACTATTCTTCTTTTTTACTTTGTTAGTATCTTGTAAATATTTAAAAAACTTCTTTGCCGTTGCACTTACAAAAACTACAACCGATTCTTTTTGTTTTATTACATAGTTGTATGCAACATCTGTATAATCATTAAATCCTGCGTCTGTTGTAAAATAGTGACATTCATCAGCAATTATGTAATCATAGTGTGGTATTTCTTCGCCCTGTTGTATTTTCTTCTGCAACGCTTGATATGATGTAACATATATCGTACTTTGAAGATTCAATTTTCTAACTTGTGCATATGTTTGATTTCTTAATTTGCTTCTATTACACAAATACAAAATCTTCTTACCTTTAAAAGCTGCATATTTGCCTAATATTTTTACGCAGAAAAATGTTTTTCCGCAAGCAGTACCACAATCCAAAATCACAAATTCATTATGCCATTTCTTAAAATCATCACCTATGAGGTCTGATACCCAATTTTTTTGACTACTATTCGACAAATACAATCACACCTCCTTATGGAACTGCTTCATTGTATTTCTCAATGCAGTAGTATCTTCAAAAAGAAATACCTTTAGGTTTGGATTCTTTGTACTGTCCTCAACTTTTAAAACCTTGTGCCCGTTGCTGCATAGCCAGTTTGCCATACTCAACGATTGAATCATATAAAATTTTGTCTTACCTTTTGTAATAAATCATTCCTCCTCATCTATACTTGTTGTTCTTGCATTTCCAAAATCAGCCTGTATATCATGGTTTGTTTTCTTAGAATTTTTAAAATAGAAAACATATTTATTATTTCCTTCTCTTTCTACAGCCACACATCAATAAATACCCTGTTAATTTCTTATATTTGATAGCCTTATAGTCTTTTCCAGATTTCATGATTAGCCACCCTTTTCAAACATTATGTTAATTTCATACTTCCACCATACTTGTCATATACTCTCTCCGTGTAAAGATTCTTATATTTGTCAACGATAAATAAATCATATTCATCTATTCCCATATGTAAAATTGTCATAATATCATGCATGGTATTCTTAGAACTCAAAAATACAAATGCATTTTCAAGCCTCAATTGACGTTTTTCATTGTGCTCATCAGGAAACAAGGTATAAATCTCCATTCTCTTCTGACTAGCTGTGTAATGAAAAACATTCTCTAAAATCAACTGTTTATTTTTATAATCGCATCCGACAACAAAGGAACCTTTCATTAATTCTTTTGTAATTGCCTTTGATGATTTTTCAAGCATACAATCTGGCGATATTTCAAACCCCTTCATTTTCTCATTCCTCCCCTTATATCCTCTCACCACAACACTCAAACTCAATCTTCATCCCATTCTTCAGGATCACAACCACACTTTTGCCAATCTTAATCCTGCCATATTCACAGCTATTTACATAACAATCCATAATTTCATCATACGGAAGTGAAAAGTCATTGCATTCGATATCAGCAACTTTCCATTCTACTGAATATTTCTCTTCCTTTGATTTCGCTGTCCTGTTAACCGGAATAAGCAGCCTTGCTATAATGTTTTCTGTTACACCGTTTCTGACATAGGTGTGAACAGCATAGTTTTTGTTTCTGTCCAGGAAGTTTCCCATAATATTTTCTACTTTTTCTTTTAATGTCATTGCTTTTAATTCCTCCTCACAGGTAATATTTCTTCACAAATCTTCTCAATTCTTCTATCATTTCATCCTTAACGTTTGGATTAATACGTCCTACAAAATCGAGTTGTACTCTCATAGTTCCGTTAAGTCTGGTTTCATCCCTAATCTTTGCCACACCTTGAATGTTACCGTTTTTATCGGAACATGGTATTTCTTTCTCGCTTTTTAACGTACTTTTTAATATACCACTGTCCACAATGTTCCCTAACCTTTGAATTCTAGGCGGCATATCCGAGAATACACCACCATAATCTCCACCTACCCTACTTCTTTTTTTCATTCTCACCCACAACCACATTAATGCTTACATCTCCACGAATAATCGCAACAATCACCAGAATTGTTGATGCAATCATGAACGCTAGGCCGATCGTGCCACATAAGATTAGTACAAATCTGAATATAATCTGTAACCAGACCATTTTTGTTGACCTCCTGGTTTTAGTGTTGGGGCAGTATTGAGATGATACTGCCCCTTATAGTTATTACTTCTACATTCTAACAACAAATGTAGTTGATTTTACCTGCGCTTCTGGCAAAAGCTCATCTATCTTTTTCAAAATCATTTGTAATACCTCTAACACATATCTTTCATCACCTGCTATATCGGACTTCTTTGTATGCTGTAAGAATGATGATAATTCCTGTGCATGTTCAGCAACAAAACTAGTGTACAGATCGTCTACTACTTCTTTATCAGGCAGATCACATTGAGGGTATAATTTATGAACAACTGGTGATTCAACCAATTTTTCCCCATTTGCAACATGACTCTGCATATGCTCACACAGTGTTTCATTCTCGTACTCTTCATCAGCCATCATTCCGATAAACAAGTTTGTGAAGTTCCCCACATAGTACATGGTGTCACGGATTAGCACTTTATCATCGGGTGGTGTAATGTCAAAGCGAAGTGAACACAATGCATCTAAATAACTACAACCTTTTACGATAATACAAATTGCTAATCGGTTTTTAATTAACTGTTTTTCTTGCCAATCAAATCTATGCTGTATTAATTCCAACAGTTCTGGATCGCATTCTTCTAAATTGGGATCATGTTGAATCTGATCAATTGGTATCTCCTGAATACCGGCAATTCTAAAATTCTTCTTACTGTTTTCCCTTCTTTCCTCTTTTATCTGTTTTCTTCTCTGTTCTCGGTTCATTAAATAAATCCTCCATTTTCTATTTGTTTATATCAGCGAGCAATTATAATACTATTCATTATTTACTTCTCCAAAATTATTACATTTTCATCCCCGCAATCATCTGGCTTCATAACAGCTAAGACATTATTCAATTCCCGCAATTTTCCAATACATGTTCTAAGTTCTGATTGAATTCTTGAAGTCAGCTCGTCCCCATTACCATCAAAAAATTCTTTATTAACCAGCCAATCAATATCCTTTTCAAGAATACTAATTGCTTCTTTACATCGTTGCTGAACTTCTTCTAATTCGCCGCCAGAACTTTTATTGATTGCCTCCTCGTTAATCTTTTCTTCATTAGGCATTGCTGAAACACAAGCTGATTTGGGGATTTCAATCGCCCTCCCTTCTCTTTCTAAACGCTGCAATTCCTTATGAGCAGCATTTATAGAAAGTTTGCCAGAAAGCATATCATCCTTAATTTCTTCCTGATCGGACTTCAATACCTTTTCAACCTTGCGTACATTCTCTTTTCCTGTTCCTGCTAATTTTGCAATCTGGCTAGTTACCTCATTGTCATGCTTATTGGTCTTTTTACCTTCCCCCAAAGTTGGGGGAAAGTTAGTTTTACCATTTCTAGCGCCTTGTCTTTCTTTAGCCTGTTTCTCCAAAATTGGTCTGAATTCTTCCACAAGCTTAATTTTTTGTGCGTCATTCAAATTTCTTCTACCTAACTGCGCACGGATCATCCACTGAATAACTTCGTCTTTGTTCTCAAATTCTAATTCCTGTACTTTAAATGGAATATCATTTTCTTTACAAATCTGATACCTATTGTGACCATCAATGATGATATTTCCCCACACAACAATTGGCGCACCTTTAAAACCATCTTGTAAAAGGCTCTTTTTCAGTTCGTTTCTCTCTTCTTCTGTCAGTTTTGGCATCACCTTTTGTAACTCAGGATCAATCTTATATTCCTTCTGCATTTATCTTCCTCCGTTCACACACAAGCTGTTCCACATAATCCAGTCTCGCTTTGACCTTCTCCTTTGTATAAGAGCCAGAACCACAGTAATTTGCATATCCTTCATTGGGAATATAGTTATCAAACAGTTCTTGAATGCATTCACCGTACTCTTTCATCGTCAACCCAACCTCATCCGCCGTCTGGACATGGAATGCCAAAATAGGAATATTAGTCTTTTTCATCAGTGTATGAGGTTTCTTACCGGCAGGAAGGGCTTCATTCAGCTTATCAAAAATGTCAGCGCAGTATTCCAGATCACTCTTTTTATGGTTTGTCCGGAACCAATCTGCAAATTCCATCATGCTCTTATTACCCAAATCCTTGTACGGATAATCCATAATAAGCATTACCGACTGCAAAATACAGGTCTGTACCACTCCCTGTACACGCTGATTCTTGTTGAAATTCACTTTTGAAGTAAATAACTCTTTCTTCTCCTGTTCATCTAAGAAAGCCGCAAGCTCTTCACCTAACCTTGCTCTCGTTTTCTGGTCACTTGTAAGCGGTGCACCGTTGTTCAATCTCAAGAACTGGTTTTCAATATCGTCATCGGTACAGTCAGAAAGTAATACCACTGAAAACTGGAAACCCATAATCCTCTCTTGTAATTTCTCGTCAAGTTCAGAAAACTTCTTATCGGATATATCGTATTCCTGACTGATAAATTCAGCATGTCTATTCCCGTTTTCGTCCGTAATGGTCTGTCTCTTCCGAATGAATACAGGCGGCATATTTTTAGCAATGCTGAATTCGTCATTGATGTATTCGCAAACTGTAGTGAAACGCTGCTTACCGTCCAATATTGTAAATGCATCATCATAGTTATCGAAAAGCTGTAACCCATATACCTGTGGAACAGCATACGGCACCGCAAGGCTATGAATAAATAAGCTCTTTTGTTCATTATCCCATTGCCCAGGAAGTCGCTGTATGGGATGGTCATATATAATATTGTTGCTGTTTGTTCCCTCTACAATCTGCTTTACAGTAAAACTCTTTTCTCTTACATTCATTCGTTTGTATCTCCTTTTTTTAAATATTTTTATTAGTGCTCATTTAAAAAGTCACGTACATCTTCCGGTTCAAGTTCATATCTATGTCCTGCCACGATAGCACCCGAATATGCATCTAAAATCATGTAACCACCACCTAATCCGGGCGCATACTTTTTGTCCCTTCTTTTAATAAGAAGAAAACCTCTCCTTTGTGCTGCCAACCTTAAATTAACTGCTTTAGTTGATTATTTCACGCTAAGGGATCCGGAGCGGAAGCCCGTTCCGCTCCACTGGTTTTCCTTTGCGAACCACTGGTTCGCTTTTGGGATCCACCCTTATGTGTTACTTTTTAACCTTGCACAGTATTCCCGCATGTTCATACTGCCGGTTTCGATCCAATAAGCGGTGTGGGCATACCGGTCAACGATGGCTTCTGCCTGCACACCACTCCCAAGCCGCTTGATCCAATCTTCCTTCCTGTACTGGGTACAAAAGATGGTTGATGTGGTATCGGACCGGCGCTCCATAAGCTCAAAAAGAAAATACAGTTCGCTTTCCGATATATCTGTTACCAGCCATTCATCAATGATAAGCAGTGGAATGTTCCCATACTTTGTGAGCAGTCTCTTCTGTTGCCCAGCCATGACAACGGCATCTCCATACTCCATCTGGAGATCAGGAAGCCGAATGTATCTGGTCTTGGTTTGGCATAAGCAGGCCTGTTTTCCAAGTGCGCAGGCAAGGTATGTTTTCCCCGAACCGGTAAAGCCCTGAAGAATAATGCTCTGATGGGCTGCAACATACTGACAGTTAAACAAAGAATGCAGAAGTTCCCTGTTAAGTCCCCTTCCCTCATAATACAGACCGTGCATATCTGCCTGAGGAAAGCGAAACTTTGCGCCTTTGATGAGGCGCTGTATCCTGCCGTTATATTTTTCCTGATATACATAATCGGTGAGCCGCTGCATCCTCTCATCAAAAGGTAACGCAATGGTTGCCGGGTCAGACTGCTGGAGTTCAAGTCCGCTGACGAATTCCCCCATATTTAATTCCCGCAGCTTACGTCGTGTTTCTTCATTAATCATCTCTCTCACCTCCGTAATAACCGCTTCCGCGCAGATACCCCATAGGGCTGTCTCCCTTTACGGCAGCATTCTTCTTTTCCAGATAGATTTCATCTTGATTGGAGGACAGGATTGAATTAAGATGATGGTAACGGGGCTTCTTAATCCCTTGCGTTATGGCGAATTCACTGGCGGCTTCCAGGCGTGCTTCTGAATACTTGTTGCTTAACCGCAGCACTGCCAGGGCAGGATTATAGCCCTGTTCTTTTATGCTTACGCTTTCAAAGATACGTTCAACCGTTTCCCCAGTATATCTGCCAATGGATCTTGCCCAGTTTTTGATACGGGTATCGTCCCACGGTGAGAACCGGAACTTATCCGGCATATCTTCGGCATGAGTAGAATACTGGTTTTTCCTCCCGGCAGGGAAACGGTTATGGGTAGCCAGCCGGACAGATCCACTGTAAATCTCCACAGTACTGTCAGTCACTTTCAGGTCAACGCTCTTCCTGGCGTATTGATAAGGGCAGGAATACCGGTTATATTCAAAAACAACGTGGTAATCGATGTTTACCTTCCGCCCATACACCCATGTGGCAATCTCGTATGGAGCCGTCGGGAGTGCATGGAGGCTTTCTTTTTCATCAAGATATGCTTCATAACGGGTGCCTTCCCTTTTCTGGAACCGTTCATGGTTGAATTCATAAAGTTTCCGGGCGACAGCGCCTTTCAGGTCTTCGAAGGAGTAAAATACTTCGTTACGGAGTTTTGCGATGATAGCAGTAGCAATCTTTCCGACAGTCCCTTCTACAGATGCTTTCTGTTTCGGCTTGCGGACTCCTGCCGGCATGATTGCCGTCCTGTAATACTCCCCAAGGGCTTCATAATCCGTTGTGAGGACAATCTCTCCTTCCTTGGGATGTGAAACTACCCCTGTTTTAAGATTGTCGCAGACCAGCCGGGTAGTAACGCCTCCAAAGTACCCGTACATCCTGACGTGGCAGCGGATAAAGGAATCCATCTTCATATCAAGGCAAGGTTCCACATAGGAGTATTGGCTGTATGGAAGCGTACCGACAAACAGATACACCGTTCTGACCTCGCCTGTGGATGTATCTACATAACTCATCGTAGGACCCGACCAGTCAACCTCGGCAACAGCGCCGGGCTTATGCTCCAAATGGCTGGTCAGCTTATTTACGACGGTAAAACCGCTGTAACCATTACAAAACTTTGTGTATCCCATCGGGAGTTTTCCTTCGGCTTTGCACTTTTCCTGATATTCCTGCCAAAGGAGCTTCAACGTCACACCAACACGCTTCAATTCTTTGTGGACGTCTTCATAATCAGGTTGGCGGTACAGATTTTCCGTGGCGTGTTTATCAGGGTAAAACATACGATAAACTGCATCCTCATCGAGGGCGCTCACATCATCATAAGTGATGCCGCGTTCGTCGGAGATATGGATCACATCACCGACAGAGTTTTTGGACATGTGCCGTGTCGCCGCAATCATGTTCCGTGACAGTCCGGCTTTCCGAAGCTCAAGGATGAGCTTCACATTAATTTTTCTGGCCATATATCTGGCCTCCCTTCTGTAAAATTTGAGGCAATCCTCAGCCTTTTATTTTACAGAAAAGTGGATCTATTGCGTGAATTGAACTTTGGTGGATTCATTACATGAACTGGTGGATCTCAAAAGTGTGCCGGTGGCACCCTAAGCGTGAAATATTCATTAGTTGTTGTGATCATCTCTTATCTCCTTAAAATACTCAAAATATCATGTTCAATAACGGTATCGCCTAAAAATACATAGGCTTCTCAGCCCTATTTTTAAGATGTATCCATTACTTCTCTATCAGATACAAATTTCTTTCTTCCGCAATCACACAAGTACAACCCTCCCACTAACTCATAGCGTCCAGAAATAAACGGCTTGCACCAACAATGCCGTTTCATTAAATCCCCTTTACTCAATAGAAATCCCTCCCTTATGAAATTGTGTTGTCTATATTGTTCTTCTTCTTTTCAATGCCAAAATTAAGAAACTAATACTTACTTCGCCCTTTGCATGAAAATAAATTTCCTTTTCGCAAGGAAATAATTTACAGGTTGAAAACTTAGCAGATACGCTTGAAAAATCACAGAGATTGAGTATAATGATTTTAGCAAGCGTTCTGCTTGTTCAAATTCATATCTGTTTATCTTTTATGAATTTGTGTGTATGTGTTTGAGAGAGCTTCTATCACATTATGGTGCGCCAACACCGTGATAGGGCTTTCTCTTTTTGTGTGCCTTTTTGGGGCTATTATTTTGCTTACGATGATAAGTATAGAACATGCGTTCTTATTTGTCAACCAGGAATCGAACTTATGTTCTAATTTTAGTAGTGTTAAATATACTGTTGCCGGGAATTTAGGTTCTTAACTAAAAAGGCTACCAGCACAATCGCCAGTAGCCTTTTATCATATCAGATTCTTATATTCTCTTCTGCCATCAACAACGGCATAAATAGTTACAACTTTATTCCTCTCATCCACTTTGTAAAAGATCAAATGTCGCTCTACGATAAGTACCCTATACCCTTGTTTCCGCAAAATTGAATATCTGGGAACATTGCCAGACAAAGGGTTTATTGCAGTCTCAATCTTATCAAGATAATTCAATGCAATATCAACGTTGCCAGAATCATCAGCTATATAAAATATAATCTCTCTTAGCTGTTCATCTACTTTATCTGTCCGTAAGATTTTATATTTCATTCACTTTTCCTCGCAAGAAGGGATTTTCTAATATCATCAAAGCTATTCTGCATCGGCGCTGTTCTTCCATTGACAACATCTTCTTCCGCTTCAGCTAAAGTCCGTAATAATTCCAATTCTGATTTCATCTGGTAGTAATCTTGTAATCCCATTACCGCCGTATCTCCACGACCATTAACAGTGATTATGACAGGTTTTCTACTTTTTCTGCACTCTTTGGATATCTCGCTATAGTGATTCCTTAAATCGGATGAAGGTCTAATTGTTGCTTCCATATATTTTCACGTCCTTTCACATCTATTATAGTCAAATTATATCATAATAATATGTATATGTTATCAAGACGATACTCAACAGGCGGGAAATTCTGAAATATCACACAATTAATCCTCAAATTTATGTAGGCAATGAAATTGTTATTTTATGCAAATCAATATACTATATATGACGTTTCACTTCATATTTTATACATTATATAGTGTACCGGTTATGCTTGTTCGTCAAACCAATCCGATCTTTTATACCCAAAGGCATTTGACAGAGAATCAAACACAGGCTTCAACGCTTCTTTCATGGAGTTCTCTTCAGTACATATTCCTTCCAAAGAATTAACAATATCTCTCTCAATAGGTGACGATACATCCCCCCAGATTCCACTAGCCACATAGTTTTTCGCATTGAGTAGTGTCGCAGAAATATACCACGGCTTCGGAATATCCAATTTATTCATAATTCTTTCATACCGCTCTAAAGTTTCTATGACTGCTGCTTGTGTCCTCGTCCAATTATATACTTGCTTCTCTTTCCATTTTGAAATTAAACGTATTTCGACAGTTTCAATAATTCCATTATGAAATACCTGCGTGTATGTATCAATCTTCTTTGTTTTATAATCAATTCCATAGATACAATAACCATCTGCATTGTACCGATAATCCCAACCGTTCCCAGATATCGGTCGAAAATAAGCATTATTTATAAATTTATCAAAATCAACTGCATTGCCTAATTCAAAACTCCATTCTGGAATGATGTGAAAAACAATCTTTGCATCGTTCCCCAAATCACCAACACATTCATTAGCTAAGATCATTGATATTCTATCTTTGCGGAACTGCCGAATTTTATCTTGTACACCGCTAGAGTATAGAAATTCTTTACGCAAATCATCAATATCCATATATGTAATACCATTTGCATAGCGCATAAAGAATTCATCTTTATTCCCATCCCAAAAACTGTGTGGGCGCGCAAAACTTTTTGGCACATAAATAGCTATGGCAATATTGTCGTCACTCAATTCTACTGGAACACATTCTACACCGTGCAAGTGTGGGCGAATGCGTGATAAAACAAGCTGTCGAAATGAACTCAGCCAATTATCAAAATCTGCCATCGAAAGTCTAGCGCCGCCTAATTTTACAGGAAGTCCATTTTCATCTTCTTGCATACCTATAATGATTGTTCCACCATTTGTATTTGCAAAGGCAACAATCTCCTTCAAAAACTTATCTTTCTGTTTATCAGGTAATTTTCCGCCTATAAAGGAATAATCCTTGTACTCAAGTTCTTTATTCTCAAATACCTTATTATCAATTAAAGATTGTAAGTGCTGTTTTGTAATATTTTTCATATCAAATAATGGCATTTTGTTTATCTCCTTCAAAATGTATTTCTGCTTATTACTTTCTATCCTCAATTTCTTTCAAGTACTGATCAACCAAACTTTTTGCTTTTTCATAATCCGCATTGGCTAAATACATTTCCAGATATTCCCTCATAGATATATTGCGCTCATTGATTGTTATTGTAATATCAGATTCTTTCATGACATTTTCTTTCCCCAATAAACGGTTAAGGAGTATCATAAAAGGAGCCTTTTTCGTATCATCAAGTTTATCCACCAATTCCATCATATCCAGAATCTTTCCTGCCCGTTCATTTGCACGCCGCGTAACCTCATTCTCCAAATCTTGCTCATTCTTAAATATAGCCTTTTCTTTTTGGATATGACTAAGCTGAGATTGCATAAGCTGTAGTTTATAAGCCTCACACATGAGTTTTTTCTGATAGTCTTCGTTAAGCTCTGCGTAGATCAATACGTTCTTTTATTCTATTTGAATCTATGTTCATGTCGATTCTCCCCTTTGCGATCTGGCTGATATCTTCTTATTATATATAAGATTACCATAGAATTGCTGTATGGGTAAGAAAAGGTATAGCATTATTCTTTTATTGATTGCATAGGCTGTTGCAATTTAAATCCAATAGTCCTTGTACTTCCGCCCGTTCTTCTGATTAATTCATCTTGTCCAATAACTTTAACAAGATTTGCTATTTGCTGTCCAAGTGTTTCTTTATCATGGTAGAAAATTGTAGTTTTCACATTATCATTTAGGATTAAATCTTTGAGAATATCTTTATCTGTAACGTCAAGAGAATGACCGAAGATATATAATAAATGGTGTTTTCCTATGCATTGCTTAAATGGAATCTGTGTAGAAATTTCTTTTCCCTCTCGCCTTTCAATTTCTTTTCTATCTTCTCTAATTTCATCTATCCAATCCTTATATTTACAACCAGTTCCCTTATATATCCTCTGATAGTATTTTTTAAAAGCAATAAACTCTATATTCTTGTTGCGTCTTTTTTTACCAAGATATTCATCTATACCAAGCACCATATTATTTGTATCTATTGTATTGTTGATGTCAGCTTTTCCATGTATATAATCAAATGATTCTGTATCAGTTTCTCCAATCTTTTTTGTTAATTTATATAGTTTGGGAAAGATGGTCGTATAATTGAAAGAAATAATATGGTCAATTTTTAGAGATTCTATATCCGGTGATATCTTACAGATTTGTATTTTTTCCACATACTCAGCCAAATATATTTCAAATGCTCTAATCAGTCTATTTAGATCCTTATATAATTGATCTCTTATTTTTTTATAAGTTATCCTTTCATTATAATTTGTCGGCTGTACTACATGAATATATTCTGAATATCGTTCATTTAAAAACATATTTGACAAATATTCCACATCATCATCCATACTACTACCACCACTTAACCCATGTATATCGCTATCTAATGATTGTATTACATGACAGATTTCACTTTCAAAGTCAATCCAGTTTTCTTTATTACTTAAAAAAGTATTTAGAAAATAATCTATCCAAACATTATCTTTTACTAAATTATATATTTCATCACAAATATAATCCATCTCGCTACAGTAAAACAAATTATTGAAGTACCTTAAAATCGAATCTTCCGTTTCACAATATTTTGCACTTCTCTTTCTGGTCGCATATGAATAAAACTCTTTATACTTTTTTATCCATTCCAAAAAATCAGTATACTTCGTAGGTAATCCATGTGCCAGATCAAAGCCGTTACCTATAACCAGAATATTCATAATAGTGTTTCCTCCGTTTGTGGGTTCTGAATCAGTTAGTTATCTCTATTTTTAAGATACTCATAGGTTTCCCTACCGATTATTAATATTAACACCTGTATTACAAGTTCTTTGCAAAATACTATAAAATCAAAATTTGGATTAAAACTAAATCTCAAAAACAAATATATAAATAAAAACATAGTTTCTGTAATGCATAAGTATATATATACCGGATAAACCTCATAAAAATATATTGCATATATTATTTTAAAAAAACTACTTCCCATTGTTAATAATACGCAAAGCTTTAATCTCCTATGTGATATAATGCAAATCATAATCGATAATACTATAAAAAGTATTTCTAATAATATAATAATATGAATATTATACACCCTAATACATACTATAGACAATACAATCAGTGAAACTATGAATGATATATTCCATAAATCAAATAGCTTTCCTTTTTCATTCAGAGATAACTGCTCTATACTGATCTTCCCCACATAATGCTCTTTTACTTTGTTATATAAATAATTATAATGAACTTTATTAATTTCCTTACCTTTTTTCTTTTGTAATAACGCTTCATGTGTCCATGTTAAGGTAGCCGAATATTCCCCCATAAAAGCATATGAGAAAATTAATAGAACTATAGTTAATGGTGAAATTGTTACATTATTAATAATCAAACTATTATTCCAAATTTCTGGATATGCAACCCATAATCCTATTCCAAACCGAATAGCATATCCAAAACTAACAAAAATAAATGTACAAAGAACATTTTTGAAAGTTCTTGCCATCTCATATATAATAGAACATATAAAAATTATTATTATAGATATTAGAAAAATGTCATTTTGCGAGAATAAAGCAATTAATATAGCAATAATGATTCTTATTAATAAAATTACTAAAGAAATTATTAGCGCAATATATTTTCCAAGAATTTTAACCGGAAGTCGATCGTCTTTTTCTGAAATAACATCTTCACTCAATCCTCGAATATCATTCCATTGATATCTTGCTTGATATAATAAAAAATCCACAAAAAAACAAACTAGCAATATATCAGTAAATTGAGAAGATGATAAACGATAATTACCATTTTTTAGAAATGCTCCTGTAAGAAAGCCTGCAATTAATATAAATACTTTTTGTACATCCTTTTTCTTTGGATAAATAAAATATAATATTGCTTTCAAGTTTGACTTCTGAATCTTTATAGCTTTCTTTATATTAACATCTTTATTAAAATTCTTTTCCAAGCGTTCCCTTCTCTTTTTTAAAGAAATATTAATTGAATTTTTATATATCTTTTCAGCCTTAATAGAACTTAAAAAATATATAAAAATTGCTAATATCATAAAAATAGATAGTAACAACACTCCTATCTTATCATATAAATTTTTAGGGTTTAACTCATTGAATTGATAAAGTGTTATAAAAATGCAAAAAACAATAGGACAAATAGTTGCTAAAGAATAACACAAATAATGCATGAATGAATATTTATTATATAGATGTTTAGGGTTCCTCGATGTAATTGATGAACTTAAACTATTCCAATGAATCAACTCATCATCTTTTTTTCATCCACATGTAATGCTGTTAGTCTATCCTCTATATTACGCATATAATGATAACGAAGTACGCTAATAATCCCTAAAGCAACTATGTAACCAAATGTAGTACATAAAATTAAATTACTCAAATGAAACAATATCCTTTTATAATCGTTACCCAGAGAGGATATACCAAAAATAAAAGTGAGCATTGTTCCAGCCGTTACAATGACCTGAATTATCTGATTTTGTGAATTTCGTTCATCTTCCCGGCACTGTTCTAATTCACTTATCAACTCATCTCTAATATTTTCCATAAATACTTCCTCATTAACCTTCTTTAAAATAAGCCTGAATTATTCACGGTAGTATGAACATACATAAACTCTACTGTAGCTACCGTCGCAATCACTTTCAATACCTCATTTTGCCAGAAGATAGCCTAAAAAAGGGCAGACTTCACCTATGAAAAGTTCAGAAGGTCATTGTGGTAGTCAGGGTTCATGAACAGTTGTTATTCCAACTGTGCGGATTTCAGCAGTTGGAACTGTTATTCCGTGAATAATTCAGGATAAGTAAATTATTATCCTAAAATATTATCATGAATCAAATCAAAAGACTCCCCAAACATTTACGTTAAAATATGTGAATGTCGAACAATTCCAAATATGGTTGTATTCTAAAATCAGTTTTATGTAAATCAAATAAACATTATGTAAACCAACCACATTTTAAAAATTCATCGAACATAATTACATCAAGCTAACAAAATCCCTCAATTCCACCTTTCTCACCACCATTCACATCTTCAAAAACCCTTGAAAAATCAAGCATTTCCACACATTCTCTCACTACTGCTGCCACAATTTAAGCTTTCCACATAAAATCAACCTCCATATTTTTGAAAATTAGCAGAAATCTTTTAATTGTCAAATTTTTAACAATCTTTTATCTCAAATTATCACGAAATCAAAATCGAACACCGTTTTTAAGCCTATATTTTCACTTTTTTAAGTCTTGAGAAATATGCACCTCATTCAGAAAGCCCTTATTCTCAGCCACTTTTGCGCAATTATCCCATCTTGATAACGCCCATTTCTCGAACTCACCTTAAAAATGCACAAATATCATCATCCGAATGCCATTTTTTCCCTATTCTGGCAGCAGGTGCGACGCACAAAACCCTAGGAAAAACAATATAAATTGGCAATATAAAAGGAACCACACCGAAGTTTAATGTGGTTCCTGTCGAAACATCTATAACAGTAGTCATACTTATGACGTTAGTGAGTAAACAGTTAATAATAAAGAAATAATCGAAATAATTATTGCAAAATAATTAAATGTCCATGTTTTTCCTACCTTCATAATTGCATCCGTCGCATACTGTAACAAAACACTCATAGCAATACATAAAATTCCATTTGCAAAATATGAAGGACTCGCATTTTGTCCCAAAGTTGAAACATATATCCACACGTACAATATAAATAATAATAGTGTAATTACTAAAATTATCGCATTTAAAACTTTTGATATTATTGTGTTCACAACCTTATTGCATTTAATTTCCTTATTAACAATCAAATATAATATGTTTTTAAATATTTTCAATGTAATAATTGCTTCCATTCCAAAGATAGCATAAAAACTAATTATCAATAATACATAAAATAATGGATAGGTAACTAAACTTATCTTTCCCCACTCAATAGTAACAAAATACAAACTAATACCAACACCAAACAAAAACATAATTTGCATAAAAAGTTTCATTGCATATGTGGCGGAATCTTTTGGCTCATCTTCTTCTTGAACTTGCTCCATTAACTTCTTTATTGAATCAATTTTTTCATCTAAATTTGCTATTTTAGCATCCAATTGATCTAGTTGTTTCTTAATAAGAAAAATTGCTTCTTTTTCTTCACACTCGTTTCTTTCTTGTTCCTCCAATATTTTATCCATTTTCACCAATATAGATTTAATATATTTCATACACTCTAAATATTTTTTAATTCTTTTTCTGAAGTTCATAATGATATTACCCTTTCGATATTCTTTTAAATATTTCTTAAACATAATTTAATTCTGTTTAGATTATACCCCACACAACCAGAAAAAGCTATACCCATCACTGAGCATAGCCTTTCCTAACATCAAAAGTCCTTTAATCAACCCGCAATCTTAGTTTGTATATAAATCTCTTTTCCTTTATCCTGTCTTTCATATACAATATCTTTTTCATTGCCGAAAAATGTTTCCTCCAAATCATCAGGATACCAAACACGAATAGTACCGTCCATTTCTTGAATAATCCAACAATCATCTTCCAAAATGAAAAACTCATAATCACATGATTCATCTGATACAAAAGAGTATTCTCCAAAACAAAGGTGTATACCATCCTTATTTATCGTATCATCATCTCTTCTATACAGTACAGGCTTTGGCGGATCATATTCTACTGCAATTTCTACTAAATTACCTTTCTCACTTATGTACTGCTTATTGCCAGCATTGATATAGTCCCATGCTTCTATTTCTGTCGGAAAGAATTTGACACCTTCATACATCATCACTTTTCTTTCTTCCGATGCTTTATTGGTGAAATAAACCATAAAGCCATTTTCCATGCCTGGACTATACTTAGCAGCTCTCACTGGTTTGCTTTGATATTTTTTTGAATTTCGTTTAAATGTGGTATTCAGATTAAAATTATGTATGTTCATTTACTCAATGCTCCTTCTATAATTATTTTCTGTATTTTGATTCCATAACACTTTTACCGACCACAAAGAAATCATAAATACCAAACGTACTCACAATCACAGCGATCTTTATTCCTGCTGCCACTTCACTAAACATTGCAAAACACATTCCACACATCCAGATAGCCAATGAAACATAAAATCCGTATCTGAAGAATATGCTTAATCTATGTATTTTAAATAAATCTTTGAAAGTATAATATGTTTTTCCATACGCGTCTCTTTTTCCTATATACATAGCTAATTGATCAATCTCCAATCATAAATTTTATCCTCTACACGCTTCATATCGCTTTCAATCTCATTTCTCAAAGTTTTATATGTCTCAAAAATCCATTCCATTTTAGTTATTTCTTCCTCTGTTTTGGGAAGTCCAATATACATTGATGCATTAAGCAGACATTCTAGCTGCCGTGCTGACAGGTGATTCCTTTTCATTATGCTATGAGTGATTTTCCATGTAAATATCTTTCCTTTTATTCCAAAAAATCATTCTTAAATAATTTATACTTCTTTTGTTTTGCCATAATAATCTAATACCTTTCTTCTTTCTGAATTTTGCTTTTTATAATTTTTCCATCAATACAATACTTACCATTTCATAAAGCAAATAAATCAAAGCTGATATTCCGGCAATTATATATGATCTTGGCTTCTGTACCAAAAGAAATATGCACCATGAAATTATACTAATGTTAATTAGTATCAGAATTCCCATAGTAATATAAAATTTATCATGTATCTTCTTATTCCTAGTCAAAATCTAATACCTCTCATTCTTCCGTATCTTTTCAAGTTCCTGTTTCTTCCTATTTATATGACGTTTTCTCACTCTTGGTCTGTACTTTCCGCATTTCTGACAGTAACCGTTGTGATCTGCATCTCTACCCTTTCTACATTCGCCTTTGCAGATATATGATTCACACGGTTCTATTCTGTCTTTTGCCATTTACTGATTCCTCCCTTTTTCATATTCTTTTTTATTCCTACAATTTTCCTATTTATATTCCTTAAGATAAAAAGTCACCAAATCCAACACATGAATATCATCAAACATTGCTTTTGCTACTTCTCCTAAGTCATAGTCAACATCCCTCTGCAACATCAATAGTCCCTTACTGTAGGATTACAATACATGTGTTACAACTGAATAAATAAAAAGTGCGAGCCCAGATCTTTGTGTTATATTTGAATCACCACAAAACAAATAAATACAAAGGAGTCTGTTCTCGCATGGCTAG
>Ga0129308_1001834_pt1 | contig 20253 bp, 13 predicted proteins | sample L827metagenome_FD_94440 | JGI IMG/M metagenome (GOLD analysis project Ga0129308, IMG submission 94440) | Ring-tailed lemur group fecal microbial communities from Wisconsin, USA - L827 metagenome | ecosystem: Host-associated > Mammals > Digestive system > Large intestine > Fecal | place: USA... | reverse complement strand
TATATTTTTTTAGAAGACATCAGGTGAAATAGATACATATTACGTAATGCAATTATCAAATAAATGTTCATGCCAATATATAGAAAATATGATATCATAGTTATAAGGGAATTATGATGCAAGAGATACAGAAAAATTTTATGAAAATAGAAAACTGATGATGTCCAAGATATATAAATTATGAGATATCAGATGTGTTGACAATTGTAGTATGTGTGGTTAAGTAAAATAGTGACATTATATGTCCCTTAAAAATAATTAGGTGTTTTCTTGATTTCGATTTAAATAGTGAAATGATTCGAGGTTTGGTAATTGAAATTTGTTCATGAAATTTATATAAGAAGGTGGTTGCATGAGGGAAAAAATATTAGTAGTTGATGATGAGAGAGATATAGCAGATATTATCGAGTTCTATTTAAAGAATGAAAATTATGATGTGATAAAATTTTATTCAGCAAGGGAAGCCTTAGCATATATTTATAGAGAAGAGATAGAATTAGCGATACTTGATATTATGATGCCTGAAATAGATGGAATGGAATTATGTCGAAAAATAAGGGAAAATTATAATTTTCCAATTATTATGTTGACAGCAAGAGTAAGCGAGTTGGATAAAATTAGTGGATTGACAATCGGAGCCGATGATTATGTTACGAAGCCATTTAAACCGCTAGAGTTGATTGCAAGAGTAAAGGCTCAATTAAGAAGATATAATGCCTACGGAATGAACAAAAAGTATAATATAAGGAATTCAGAAAATGGACAAATTGTAATTCGTGATCTTTCACTAAATACGGTTACACATCAATGTTTTTTAAAAGATAGAGAGATTTTACTGACCCCTACAGAGTTTTCTATTTTGGAACTATTATGTAAAGATCCAGGTGTGGTGCTAAGTGGAGAGGAATTATTTCATTCATTGTGGAAGGATGAGTATTATAGTAAAGGAAATAATACAATTACAGTACATATTAGAAATATTAGGGAGAAATTGAATGATACAGCAGATAAGTCAAGATATATAAAAACAGTTTGGGGAGTTGGCTATAAAATTGAAGGATCGAAAAAACAATAATTATTCTGAATTGAAAAGAAATATATTAATTAAGTTGATTGCTATTTTAGTTATAGCGTTTGTGTTCGTTTTATTTGTATATAATATTTTACAAGGTAGGCTTTGTAACTTGATTATTTATTTTATGATGAAAGCTGGAAGAATTGGGTTTGATGATGCTCTAAAGCTGTATGAAGAAATCTTTAGAAATCATTGGGGCACATTTATGTTTTTATTTTTTATTCTTACTATAAATATATTATTATATTTGCTTGTGTCATGGTTTAAAAAATATTTTGATTTAATTAATGATGGGATAGATGCACTAATTGGGAGAAAAGTAAATAGTATAAAGATGCCTCCAGAAATGAGATTTATGGAAGAAAAGCTACAGTATGTTCAGGATACTCTCATATATCAAGAGGAAAAAAGAAAGGAAGCAGAGAAGAAAAAAGATGAGCTAGTTATGTATCTCGCACATGATATTAGAACGCCGTTGACATCTGTGCTTGGATATTTGAATATTTTAAACGATACTGATCAGATGCCAGAAGAGGAAAGAAAAAGGTATACAAAAATCAGCTTAGAAAAGGCGGAACGTCTGGAGAGATTGATTAATGAATTTTTTGAGATTACTTGCTATAGCCAAAATAATATTATTTTAAATAAAGAAGATATTGATTTGTATTATCTTCTTGTACAGCTAAGGGATGAGGTATATCCCCAATCGGAAAATAAAATGAAAAAAATTTATCTTGAAGCAGATGAGAATATATTGGCATATGGGGATGCAGAAAAACTAGCCAGAGCTTTCTTAAATATACTGCGAAATGCAATTAACTATAGCGCTGATAGCACAGAGATTATAATTCGTGCCAAAAAAGTGGAACTGGGAACTTGTGTACAATTTTGTAATTATGGAATTCCTCTATCAGAGGAGGAGCAGAGCAAAATATTTGAAAGATTTTATAGATTAGATAAGGCGAGACAGACAAATACAGGAGGAGCAGGGTTAGGATTGACAATTGCAAATGATATTATCAAGCTTCATGGAGGAACAATAGAGATAATAAGCCGAGATGGAATGACAGTATTTGATATATGGATTCCAGATAATTGAATTTTAGATAGTATTTCAAAAGAATTAAAATTTAGGGAAGTTTTAGATGATAATGTCAAAAACTTCCCTAAAATAGTATTGACAATAAAGAGGGTTTTTAATAAAATTTCCGTAAGTAATTGGAAAGAGAATAAAAAAAGAAAGGAAAAAAGAAAATGTTATTAGTATGGTATCCAAAATGTAGCACTTGTCAAAAAGCAAAAAAATATTTAGATGAGAAGGGAATTATAGTAGAAACTCGTGATATTAAGACGGAGAATCCGACAAAAGAAGAGCTAAGACAGTGGTACGAAAAAAGTGGACTTCCACTTAAGAGATTTTTCAATACAAGCGGTATGATTTATCGTGAGATGCAGCTTAAAGATAAGCTTCCAACTATGAGCGAGGAGGAACAGCTTGAGCTTTTGGCAACAGACGGAATGTTAGTGAAGAGACCGATTTTAGTCTCAGAGGATAGAGTATTTGTCGGATTTAAAGCAAAAGAATGGGAGCTCTCTACTTTGGGGTAGAGCGTATAGATTTAAGTTATGATTTTTATATAAGAGTGAAATGCAGGATTTTTTATCTATGACGTCAAATATGCTGTTAAGTAAATTTACAATCTGTAAGATTTGATTTATCTTTTTTATAGAAAAAGAGGATGTTACAAAATAAATTTCTTAATATAAGATATTGATATTGTTGAAATGATTTGCAGCAATATCAATATCTTGTTGGAATTTTATATTTTGTAATATCCTTTTTCTATTTCAGAATAAATATGCAGATTAAAGCTCTAAAGCGATAAAATATTTACAGGGTAAGAAAGTAAAAATATATGTTAATAATATAATTTTAAGTAAATTAACAAAAAATATATTATATAAAAATAAATAATCAGAATAGACAGAAAAATAATCTTATATTTTGGGAGGTCCAATATTGGCTTTATTGAGAAAGTTATGTATCATAATAGAAAATTATAGTATAAAATAAATAAAAATATATGAAATAAAATATATATTTTAGTGATTATGTTGATTTAGCGGTTTGACACTGTGAAGTGATAATAAAACTTTCAGAAATTTTGTATGAAATTACTGTGAAGGCAGAAAAACGGCATTGACAAATGGTAAAGTATGGATATAATAGAGGGTGAAAACAAAGTTTTTCAAATACTAACTAGAGGAAACTGAAGAAATGGCTGACAAATTTATTTTTACATATGGAGGTATTAAGAAATGTTAGGGGCAAAAAAGATTGATCTTGGAGATTACAAGAGATTAGATCAATTCAGACATTTTCAAGAGATGACATTTCCGTATGTAGGTTGTACGGTGAATGTCGATGTAACAAATTTACTAGAGAAGACGAGAAGAGAGGGAACAGATTTCTTTTTAGCTATCTTGTATCAAGTGGTAAGTGCAGCAAATGCAGTACCTGAATTTCGCCAGAGAATTATAAATGGAGAAATTTGGGAGTTTAATTCCTGCAATTCTTCACATAGCATTGACAAAGATGATTTTACGTACTCTTATTGTAATTTAAATTATAATTATGAGCTCGACGACTTTTTAGAGTATGCAAAGAAGGAGCAGGAAAAGGCGAGAGAGAAAGGAATAAACGAAGACAGTGATGTGGAATCTTTATTTTATATTTCCACAAAATCATGGATTTTCCGTTTTTCACTCTTAGAATCGATAGAGACACAGACAAGAACGAATCCACGAATCACATTGGGCAAATATGTGGAGGATGAAGAAACTGGAAAGGCAGTTATGCCAGTATCTGTATTATGTCACCATGCTTTAGTAGACGATATTCATATCAAAAAATTTTATAGGGAATTACGAGAAAGATTAGACCAGATAGAGATGGAAGTTGCAGCATAGGAATCTGAGGGGATCATCTATATAGAGATTACTTACAAAACGGATTTGAAATTAAAAATAATTTCAAATCCGTTTTTTATGTTCTAAATTTCATTTTCTTCATCAAATCTTAAGAAGTTTCCCTATTTTTTCTTAAAGTGGTACTATAGTATAATGAGTACATAAGAAAAAGAAATAAAATTAGCTAATAAATTTCTAGAGGGAGAATGAAAAATATGTATAATATCTTAATTTGTGATGATGAGAGGGACATTGTAAATGCATTAAAAATATATTTAGCCAATCCTAACTATACGATGTTTGAGGCGTATACAGGATATGAGGCAGTAAAAATAATGGAGCGAGAAGAGATTCATCTTGTACTGATGGATATTATGATGCCAGAAATGGATGGAATTTCTGCGATGGTAAAAATTCGAGAGAGAAGTAATGTGCCCATTATTTTACTCACAGCAAAAAGTGAGGATACAGATAAAATTCTCGGCTTAAATGTCGGGGCGGATGATTATATTACAAAACCGTTTAACCCAGTAGAGGTAGCGGCGAGAGTGAGTTCTCAGTTAAGACGTTATATGCAGTTAGGCAGTGGAAATATAAAGTCGGATGAGTATATTGTCGGTGGAATTGAGGTGGATGATAAGAGAAAACAGGTGACAGTGGACGGGGAGAGTATATCTTTTACGCCGAAGGAATATGATATTTTAAAATTATTGATTTCAAATCCAAACCGAGTATATTCTCCAAAGGAAATTTATCGTTTAGTGTGGAAGGAAAAAACGTTGGATAGCAGTGATAATACAGTGGCAGTGCATATTCGACATATTCGCGAGAAGATAGAAATTGATCCCGCACATCCACGATATCTTAAAGTTGTATTTGGACAGGGTTATATGATGGAAAAAGGAGGAGTAAGATGAGACAGGTAAAAGATTTTATTTGCACTATTCCAGGTAAAGTGATGTTGTTTAGTATAGATATTCTTGCTGCGATTACCGTGTTGATATGTATTATAGGGGCTGTATTTATGAGTGAATATGGTTTTTATAGTGGAACAAAGGAGGATGCATTAAAGAAGAGTATAGAATCTGAAATTCAAGTGGAAGTACATGATGTAGTTTGGGGACAAGTCAGAGAGAGCGTTGATGATTCTGATGTTTCTTCAAATAGTATTTCAACTAACACAAATTTGCGCTATGCAATTTATGACTCAAAAGGAAAAATGCTCGTGCAAAATGATAAGTTAAACTTAAAAAAAGAGGATAAGAAATGGAAATATCATCTCTATTATTGTGGATACAACTATATCGATGAGTTTGGGGAACAGATGTATGGTTTTAATTTTGAAACGAAGGAATCTATGCAGGCCCAGATAGATAATGGGATAATAAAAGAGGAAAATATCTATGAAGTTTGTGCATATTTGGAAACGCAAAGTCAAGTAGAGGATGTATATTTCTGGCTTCCTAAAATAATAAATCCTTTATATGGAATGCGCTATACGATTTATCCAATTGGAGTGATTGCGTTTTTTGTTGCAGTATTCTGTTTTGTGGCATTGATGTACAGTTCAGGCAGAAGAGCGGATAGAGAAGAAATCGTCACAACAATTTTTTACCGCATTCCGTGGGATTTCCTTATGATACTTGTCTGGATTATTTGCGGTGCCATTGTTTTGGCTGGCGAGTTTACGGTTTTGGTATTGCTGGGAACTGGCAATGGTGTGAGGGGTTTTGACATTTGGCATCATCTTGCTGCCGCTAAAATAACAGCCGCTTGGATGATCGTATATGCAATTTTAATAGGAAGTGTTTGTCTTGCGTTTTGTATGAGCACGGCGACCCGCATAAAAAAGAAAGATTTATTAAAAAACACAGTGCTTTATCGGGTTTTGAGATGGATTAAAAGAAGAAAATTATGGGGGAAAATCTCTAATATAATAAAGCAAGTGTTTCGTATTATGGCACGCTCCCCAGAGTATATTCCACTTATGGGAAGAACGATAATTCTTCTAGTTTTGATTTCTTTTATAGAATTATTTGTTTTTGCTATAGCAGCCTCAGGATATAATTTAGGATTATATTTTGCTTTTTGGCTACTTGAAAAAATGGTTTTAGTTCCAGCTATTTTATATGTAGTTTGGACTTTAAAGAAGTTGCAAAAAGCTGGAATGAAACTGGCAGCTGGGGATATGGATTATCAGATTGATACTGAGAAGCTGTTTTGGGAGTTTAAACAGCATGGTGAAAATTTAAATCATATTGCGGAGGGAATGAATCTTGCTGTTTCTGAAAAGATGAAGAGTGAGCGATTAAAGACAGAGCTGATTACAAATGTCTCTCATGATATCAAAACGCCCCTTACCTCTATTATTAATTATGCTGATTTAATTGGAAGAGAAAAATGTGAAAATGAAGCTATCACAGAATATTGCACTGTTTTGCTTAGACAATCCGAGCGCTTAAAGAGATTGATTGAGGATTTAGTGGAGGCGTCCAAAGCATCAACTGGTAACTTAGATGTGGAGTTAGCTCCGTGTGAGGCACAAATATTTTTATCTCAGGTTTTTGGAGAGTATGAGGAAAAGTTAAAAGAGAGAAATCTAGAGTTAGTGACAAATCAGCCAGAAAAATCGATTTTTGTCATGGCGGACGGAAGAAGAATGCTTCGCATTTTTGACAATCTGATGACGAATATTTGTAAATATGCACAGCCAGGAACTCGTGTTTATATTTCTCTGGAGGAGAGGGAGAATAACGCAGTAATTATATTTAAAAATATTTCACATGCGGCACTTAATTTGAGTGTGGATGAGCTGATGGAGCGATTTGTGAGGGGAGATGCATCTAGAAATACAGAGGGAAATGGCTTAGGACTCTCGATTGCCAGAAGTTTGGCGGAGTTGCAGAATGGATCTTTGGATTTGGAGATTGATGGAGATTTGTTTAAGGCGATACTTTGTTTTCCGATGCTTAAAGTGAGTTAAAGGAAAAGGGGGGTTATTAAGATATTGTTAAAAATTTATACTTTGTGAAACAGATAAAGTGGAATATTTTTGGAAGGGAGTATCTGGAAGGAGACGCCATCCGTCAAAAGACCGTTCTTTCCCTGTCCAACACGTTGCGTTTCCGTCATTTTTCGCTACTCCGCCTATTTATGAGGTTCATCGCAAACTCGCTTCGCTCAGACACGCTCAGAACCCCAAAGCTTCCGCAGCGAAAAATATCTCCACTCCACTATCGTTGGTCTGGGAAAGAACGGTCTTTTGACGGATGGCTGTGTGCTGGCAAAACATTAGAGAATATCTCGTTATAGAAAAGTGAAAAGGTTTTATATATTATCTATTCCCTTCGTTCTTTCTACTGTTTTCTTCTAAGTTTTACAAATTTATTCGGCGCAACAATAATCTATGATTTTATAAAGTATCACCATAACTTAACAGAAAATATATTTTTTGAGAAACGATAATGTAATATTCTATTATTAAAATGATACGCTATTATCTGAAGGATAGAATATTGGATTATTGTTTTTTTAATAAATATTTTTCTTCAACTATTTAACATATCAGTTAGGTATTAATTATATTTTACAAAAGAATATGTTATTGTTATTTCAGATTATTTTATAAGTGAAAAGTATAAATTATAGAAAAAACTAACTGAATATATGACATCTAAAATTTTTTCACGTTGCTACAACAGGATATTCCCTGCTGTTTTTGCCAGTACACAGCCGAGCGAGCAAGTAGATATCTCCTGCGCAAACGATAGAGAGTGGAGCGATTTTTCGATATATTTAGCTTTGCTGCGAAAGTGATTGTCTGAGCGGAGCGAGTTTCACGAAAGCAGCATAAATCAGCGTATGTCGAAAAATCGTGGGAACGAACGTGTTTGCGCAGGAGATATCTACTTGCTCGCTCGGCGTCTCCTTCCAAAAACACTCCCCTTTATCTGTTTCATAAAGTATATTTTGTGACAGTCTTTCCTTTTTGTGATATTCTATATAAATAAAGAATGTCTTTGAGGGAGGGAAGGAGTATGATAAAAATTTTGCATACAGGTGATTTGCATATTGGGAGGGAATATAAAAAGCAGGAACAAGAAAATAGAGAGATTGCAAAAAAATACAGGCAGGCGAGAGTGCAGGCGTTAGAAAATATTGTTCGAATTGCAAATGAGAAGAGCTGTGACTATCTTATTATCGCGGGTGATTTGTACGATAAAAAGGAGATTAGTCTTTCTCTGCAAAGAGAGGTATGTTCTATCTTGAATGGATATGAGGGGATTGTTTTGGTTCTTCCTGGAAATCACGATTACTATGAGGGGGAGGACGACAAGCTTTGGAGTCGGTTCCTTGAGCTTGCGGGTGAAAATGTCATTCTTGTCAGAGAAAATAAAGAGATTGAAATGGGAGAAATCTGTTTTTATCCATGCATTTGCCATGACCGTTACTCACAGGAAAATGCGCTTGGCTGGCTTAAGGAAGAAAAAAACTGTGGAGAAAATATAGAGCAAAATATAAGTGTATCTAAGAAAGATCAGATTAAGATTGGAATTGCGCACGGTGCGCTTGAGGGATTATCATATGATAAGGAGAGAAAATATTATTATATGACAAGGGAGGAGCTGGAAGGCTGCCAAATGGATTTGTGGTTGATTGGACATACACATATCCCATATCCAAATCAGGAGGAAATATTTGGAGAGAAAATATTAAATGCGGGAACACATCAGCCGACAGATATAGCAGATCGCGCAGAGGGTTCTGTTTTTCTCATAGAGCTTCTGGTAGGAAATTCAAAAGAGAGGAAACAAATTCAAGAGAGGATTATTTCAAAAGAAAGTAGAAATTTTTCGGAGAAGATCCATGTGAGAAAAATACCGACAGCTATGCTTCACTTTGAAAAAAGAGAAATTAACTTGGTTCACGGAGAACATTTACAGGAAAAAATAGAGAAAAGTATTCAGGGGATGGAACGAGAAAATACAACGCTAAGATTGATTATTTCTGGAATTGCTCTGGAGGAGGAGTATGAGCAAAGGCAATCCATTTATCGAAGCTATGAGGAGCAATTTTTAAAATTTGAAGTGCAAGATTTTGAATTACAGCAAGAAATTACGAGAGAGAAAATCGAAAAAGAGACGTTAGAGGGCTCAATTGAAAATCAATTATTGATGAAATATTTGGATAACCCTGAACTATTGAATTTAGCATTTGAGCTTATAAAAAGCTGTAAAAATTGAGGGAGGAATAAGAGAAAATGAAAATTAATGCATACTCAACCGAGCAATTTGCTGGGGTGAGAAATCAAGAGATACGATTTCAAGATGGCATGAATGTCGTGCTTGGAAAAAATGAGGCGGGTAAAAGCACGATGCTTGCCGCAATTTATCATGCTCTTTTGACTCCCTCGAAGCTGGATAAGAGAAAAAACAAAGATTTTATGAATCAATTTTTTCCAACTAGCGGAGCAAGGACAATCGATGTGACAGTGGAGATAGAGAGCGGGCATCGCAATAATATCTCAAATCTAAACGAGAAGGAAGACAAAAGAAAGGAAGAAAGCAAAAAACATGAAAGAGAGCGGGAAATATATATTATCGAAAAAATTTGGGATATAGATGGAAAGGAAAATATCACGAAGGTAAAGCAAAAGGAAGGAGATATCTGGCGAGGAAATCAAGCACAGGAAAAGCTTTCGAAGCTTTTAGAGTATGGAGTGGCATTTTATAAAAATTTAGTTTTTAATAATCAAAGTTATGAAGAGGAGGTGTTAGACTGGGTTTATCAATTTTTTTCCAGTGAGGGAAATGTAGATTCTGATATCACCGAGATAAAAGCAAGGTTGGCACAGGCATTTTCTGTGGCCGGGGGAATATCAGAGGAGAAGTTTCTCTCTCTTTTGGATATGAGGATGAGGGAGCTTTCTGGAAAATGGGATTTTCAAAAGAATACTCCAGAAAAAGGGAGAGGGATTGACAATAAGTGGAGGAGAGATATCGGATCCATTCTTATCTCTTATTATGATTATAAGGAAGCGCAGAGAGAGCTGGAAGAGGCGATTCAAATAGAAGAAGAGCTCGCAAAAAAGACGAGACAATTAGTGATTCTCACAGGAGAGAAAAATGAGACAGAACAAAAAAGGGCGGAATTAGAGTCACAAAAGGCGGAGATTTTTAATAAGAGTAAGACAGAGAAATTGCTGGAAAAAGTGAAGAGAGAGTTGGAAATTTGTAAAAAGGTATCAAGTGAGTGGCCAAATGTTAAAGCAAATTTACAGGAAGGAAAAACACTGGCAAAATGGCAGCAGATATTAGAGCAAAGGGAGAAAATTAAGTTATTAGAAGAGCGGATAGAGTTGGCAAGGAATCTTCAAAATGGAGTAAAACGTCTGGAGGGAAAGGAAGAATATTTGGAACAGCTCTCTGCTGACTATGAAAAAGCGAAAAAGGTGAGTAAAGACATCGAGAAAAATCAACTACGTCTATCCAGTGTGAAATTATTGGCAGAGATTTGCTTAAAAGAGCCATATGAGGCTAAGGTAGAACACGCGAGTGGAGTTTTAAATTTTTCTAATCAAGATATAAGAAAGAATATAGGTGCTAGCAGCATGGATTCTATGCCTTGTGGGCAGGAGTATTCTGTAAGAGATACTATGAATATGGAATCTTATCAAATAAGTGGCAAGATAGAACAGGGAAAAGATTTTTCTGTACAGGAGGAAATGAATGGATTTGTGAGAATTTCTATTCCTGGGATAGCTCAGATTCAAGTTTCACCAAAAGATTTGGATGTGAAGAAATGTCAGAGGGAAATTGAACAAGATACAAAAATTTTTAGTGAAATATTACAAAAATATTGTGTAGAAACTGTGGATGACTTATTAGAAGAAAAAACAAACTGGCAACAACGATTGGTTGAGAGAGAGAAAAATGAGAGAGAGTTAGAGCGAGTTTTGGGCAGTAGAACTCTAGATGAGCTGGATGAAGAGTTATTAAATTTACAAGAGGAATATGGAGCTTCGCTTTCAAAAAATGGTGAAGATTTAGTTGAATCTGGAGAAAAAATAAGGGATGAAATAAAGGGATTTTTAAAGAAAACGAAAAAAACAACGCTCGAAGCCAGTATCGCAGCAGCTGAGACCGTGTTGCAGCAGTATGAAAATACTTATGAGACATGTGAGGGATTATTGCAAAAGAAAAAAAAGCTAGAAATAGAAGAAAAAAGCTATCGAAAACAGCTCAAACAATTAGAAAATATTTCTATGACAGAGGGCGAGTATGAACAAAAAATTAAAGCTTTACAAGAAAAATTAAAGCGAATTGAGCAGGAGAGAGATGAACTCACAAGTCAGATTGGAAGCTTATCTCAGAGGGAAACCTTAGATATAGCTGAGATGGAGATGGATGTTTTGAATTTGAAGAAAGAGTGGGAGAGAAAGAAAAAAACATATCGCTATTATGAGAAAATAAAGGAAGATTTTATAGAACTGAAAAAGGAAAACAGAGATAAATTTGAGGATTTTAATAAGAGTTTTTGCGAAAATCTTGCAGTTATCACAGGAAACAAAATGGAGATTGGCAGTTTTGAGAGCCTAGAATTATTAAGCGGAAAAAATAAGATTACAATAAAGGAGATTTTATCTGAGGGAACGAAAAAAACAGTCTTATTGGCATTTCGTTTGGCGATTTTGGAATACTTTTATCGCAATGAGATAGACGGTGGGATTGCAGTTTTCGATGATATTTTATTGGATATGGATGGAGAGAGGAGAGAAAATTCAGCTTTACTTTTAAAAAAGTTTGCAAAGAAGAATCAAGTTATTTTTACAACCTGTGATGAAGAGATTGCTAAGATATTGGGGGGAAATTTGATTCGGATATAGGTTTTGGAAGTTTTGGGTTTGAAATAGTGGGGACAGACGCCAAGGGAGCAAGCAGATATCTGCTTGCTCTCTTGGCTGTGTATTGGCACAACACAGTAAAAATGATATACAATAGTTTAAATACAAATTGATTTCTTTGAGATTTGAGAGGATAAGTATAAGCCTGTTATTTTTAGTGGACAGACTTGTTAAAAAAATGTATCAGCTAAATTATAGGCTAAAACTATAATTATCCTAGTAATTGAATTAAAAAGCTAGATGAAATTAAAATTAATGCACCACCTAATCTGGTTGCCATTTGTGCAAATGGAATTAGTCCCATTCTATTGGACGCGGAGAGAACTGCAATATTTCCAGTTCCTCCCATACTGTTTGTGCAAAGACCTGCTGTGATAGAGGATTCAACTGCATAGAATCCGACTAATTTTCCAAAGAATCCAGCACATAGAGCGACCGTAAGAATAATGGATACACAGATAATAAGAAATTCAGGTGAAAGTGCGGTTGCCAATTGTTTTAAATCTAATAACGCAATTCCAATTCCTGCCAATAATGCACTCGTGAAGTTTTTCATAACAAATTGACTCCATTGTACTGTTGCATCTTCATATTTTTCAGGAATCATGCCAGCAATTTTACAAATGACAACAATGATAATCATAAATGCGTATGCGTGAACATTTGGAAACAACTGGTTAATTAAAGTGCCAACGATGAAAAATGTAAATGCTATTAATAGACCAGAACCCATTTTGATAAAATCCAATTCTTTTTTTTGTATTTTTCCAGTACTATTATTTCCTTTCATTAATTCCCCATTTCCATTTAGAGTAGTGAAAGAGGAACCGATTTTTGCAATTATAGCGGCGCAGATGATTGCTAGAACATTTCCAATTGCGGAAGCAGGAATCATCTGAGATATAATTTGTGCTTGTTCTGCGCCCGTTGCGCTCGCATAGATTTGAGAGAGAGGCATAACACCTGCACCCATTCCACCACTCATCATTGGAAGTGCGATGTATAAAATTGTTTGACTAAATCCTCTTCCAGTTAGAATTCCTACAAATCCTGACATAAGAATGGCGCAAAACATAGAGAGGAAAGAAACAGGTAAAAAGCGAACGGATGCTTTTTTCAAAAGCGTTCGGTCCATTCCTAGAATACTTCCTGTAATTAATGCGGCAATATAAAAATCAAGAAAACCGACGTCATTCATAAAGCTCTCACAATTTTCAATCACACTAACTGGAAGAATATGAAACGTAGCTAGTGCCGAAGAGGTAAAGATGCAAAATACGGCACCTCCGCCAAGGTAGGAGCGGATAATCGGAATTTTACTTCCAGCTAAATTTAGGATACTTCCAAGAACAATCATAACTGACAGAGCACCAACCATATTATTTGGAATAATTTCGGTGATTGTTGCCAAAAGGACAATAGTTGCTACTAGGATGTATACGGGAAGTGACATTCCCATAATCGAGAGATTTCCAGTTGTTTTGGTTTCTACTTGTTTTTTGAAAGATATATTTTTTATAGAAATAGCTTTTGCATCTATCATTATTTTTTCTCCTCTCTTACAGTTTGGATATTCCTGTTTCTATCGCTTTTGTGGCAACAGCTTTTGCAACATATTTCGCAACTCGTTTATCAAATGCTCCAGGGATAATATAGTCTTCTGTAAGTTCCTCTTCCATGATAATATTGGAAATTGCATAGACTGCGGCAATTTTCATATCTTCGGTAATATCAGTAGCTCTTGCATCAAGTGCACCGCGGAAAATTCCAGGAAAGACCAATACATTGTTAATTTGGTTTGGGTAATCAGAACGACCAGTAGCTACAACTCTTGCACCACCCTTTTTTGCTTCTTCTGGCATAATTTCTGGAACAGGATTTGCCATTGCAAATACAATTGCATCTTCTGCCATTGTAGAAACCATCTCTGATGTTACAATTCCTGGTGCAGATACACCGATAAAGATATCTCTTCCTTTCATAACATCTGCGAGATTTCCGTGAATTTGGTCTTTATTCGTTATTTCTGCCATTTGTTTTTGGACTGGATTCATCCAGTCTTCTCCAACTGCTAATGCTCCAAGTTTATCTACTAAAACTACATCTCCAATTCCTAACTCTAGTAATAATTTACAAATAGAAATTCCAGCGGAGCCAGCTCCGTTGATAACTGCTTTTACTTTAGTAAGGTCTTTTTTTACTAGCTTTAACGCATTAATTAGTCCTGCTGATACGACAATAGCTGTTCCATGTTGGTCATCATGAAATACTGGAATATCTAATTCTTCTTTTAAACGTTTTTCAATTTCAAAACAGCGTGGCGCAGAGATATCTTCTAGGTTAATACCTCCAAATGACGGTGCAATTCTCTTTACGGTAGAAATGATTTCCTCCGTATCTTTTGTATCAAGACAGATTGGAAAGGCGTCAATTTCCGCAAAGCTCTTGAAAAGAATTGCTTTTCCTTCCATAACAGGCATTGCAGCTTCTGGACCAATATCACCTAATCCAAGAACTGCTGTTCCGTCAGAGACAACTGCGACTAAATTTCCTTTTGCTGTGTAGTGATATACATCGTTTTGATTATCTCTAATTTTTCTACAAGGCTCCGCAACACCAGGTGTGTATGCAGTGCTCAGGTCATCTTTTGTTTCTAGTTTTACTTTGGAGATAACTCCTATCTTTCCTTTGTTTTGTTCATGCATTGTAAGTGCAAGTTTGTTATAATCCATTTTCTTTTCCTCCTTAAATTTAGTTTCCGTATTTGTTATGACTTAACTATATCAAATCGTAGAATAAAGAAAAGTTTTTGAAATTTAAAAAAGAGTTTAGAAAGTAAAAAAAATTGAAAGTATGTTTTTTTTCTTATATAATAAAATCAAATGATGCTAATATAGCCTGAAATTTGATAGAATTAAAAAATAATTGTAAAAGATAGGGTATATTTTGTTGATAGTTGTTCCGTGTAGATGGAGTGCAGGATAAATCTTGCGAAATTTGGATAAGGGGTAAACCTAATGTCATTGGAAAATTGGACTTAAAAGAAAGGAGGAAGTATCTAGTTATGAAAAATCACTCTATGATGAATAAAATTTTTTATTCGTATATTCTGATTATTCTTTTTATTATTCTATTGGTCGGAGTTGCTATTTTGCCATTACAGTTAAAAAAAATGAATCAGGATTTAGAAACGACAATTTTAGAGAATGCTGCTCTTTTAGCAACCGATGTTTCAATACGAGAAGGAATCGAAAGAAAAAAATTAGATACATCCCTGAAGAAACGGCTTGATGATTTTATTGCCAGTGCCGAAAATATGGACTATATTGTTATTGCGGATACGAATAGTATTCGGCTTTATCATCCAAATCCTGATTTAATTGGTCAGTCTTTTGTCGGTGGAGATCAGATGGATATTTTGGAAGGTGCAGCTCCATATATTACTACGGCATCTGGAAAAACGACAACACAAAAACGTGCTTTTCATCAGATTGTGGATACAGATGGAAAGATTATTGGCTTTATTATGGTGAGTGCGTCTTTGGATACTATCCATAAAGTACAGCAAACTATAATTTTACATTTTGTAATCATTTTAATAATTATTCTTTTGATTGGCATTTTATTTTCATTCTTGCTTTCTAAAAGCATTAGAAAACAATTGATGGGATTTGAACCAACTATATTTACTAAGATGTATTTACAGCGGGAAGAAATTTTAGATACATTAGAAGAGTCGATTGTTGCAATCAATTTAGAAGGTCAGTATCTTTATCGGAATCCAGCAGCAGATAAATTCTGTCCAAAGCAACTTAATTTATTTCAAACTTCTTTAGTGTCTAAATTAAATATTTGTATTCAAGATAGAGTTTCTGTGGATGGACTTTTAACAGAAATAGGAAATGACACTTTTTTAGTGAACTTAATTCCTCTAATAAAACATGGTCAGTGTGAGGGGATATTAATCATTGCACGAGATAAGACAGAGTTGACGCAAATGGCAGAGCAGCTGACTGGTATGAATCATATTATTGATGCAGTACGTGCTAATACGCATGAATATATGAATAAGCTTCATGTGATTTCGGGGTTATTGCAAATTGGTGAGACGGAACAAGCTCTCTCGTTTATTAATGAAAATGCTACTGAGATTGAGAATGGTCATAAGATTGTTATTAGACAAATACAAAATAAAACGATTGCAGCACTTATTATTGGAAAGATGAACCGGGCAAAAGAACTCAATATCCAATTTGTTTTTCAGAAAGAAAGTTCACTGGATGCGCATAATGCATTTTTATCTACAAAAGAATTGATTACTATTATAGGAAATTTAGTTGAAAATGCCTTTGATGCAATGAAAATCAAAAAAGATTTTTGTCAGGTAGAGTTAATGATACGTTCTGATGACGATGGAATTACGATTACTGTAGATGATACGGGGTGCGGGATGACAGAAGAACAGATCGAGCGAATTTATTCTGGTCAGTATACGAGCAAGGGAAGTGGGCACGGATATGGTCTTCGCTTAATTCAAGAAATCGTCCATGCACAGAATGGCTTTTTTACAATTGATTCTGAGTTAGGGGAAGGCTCATCTATTTCTGTTGTTATAAACAAGAAACGTAAATTTAATGTGGAATATAAGGAGGAAGAGGAAAATGATTAAAACCGTAATTGTAGAAGATGATTTGATGGTTGCGTCGATTAATAATCAGTTTGCAAAAAAAATTCCAGAAGTTAAAATTGTTGCCACATTTCACGATGGAAAAGATGCGTTGTCTTTTCTATCTAAAAATAAAGTAGATCTTCTTTTACTTGATTTATATATTCCTTCTTTTTCTGGATTGGAGCTTTTATCGGAACTTCGCAGATTGGGAAATGATGTGGATGTTATTATGATTACTGCCGCAAATGATATGGAAAGCTTGAATCAGGCACTTCATCTGGGAATTATTGATTATTTAGTTAAGCCGTTTCAGTATGAACGTTTTGAGTGGGCAATGAATAAATATTTATTGCGAAAAACTTTGATGAAAACAGGCATGAAGTTTAATCAAAATGATATCGATCAATTGCTTAGTTTACAAAAGCTTTCCTCAAAGTCAAAAGAAATGGAATTTCAAAAGGGAATTCAGCGCAAAACACTTGAGTCTATCAGATGTTGTTTGAAACAATATGAAAACCAATATCTTACGAGTGAGCAAATTGCGATAGAAACAGGCTTTTCTAAAGTGACAATTCGACGGTATATGAATTATTTAATAGAACAAAATGAGGCAATCAGCCGAATTGATTATTCTACTGGTGGACGACCTTGTGTAGAATATTGTACTATATGTAAATAGAAAAATATTTAGTAGTAAACCAATAAAAAACCATTGCCAAAGTAATTTATTTATCACTTTGGTAATGGTTTTCTCTTTCTTTTTAGGATGGTTTCTTGGTTAAGTAAAATCATGAAAATATTTTTTGTATGTAATGAAAAATAATACCGCCGACAACGCTGCAGCAAAATAATCAGTTAGAGGCTGTGCAAGAGAGAGTGCCTGAGCTGTTCCAAATATAGCGTTTACGGTAAATAAAGTCGGAACATATAAGATTCCTTGTCTGCTGACAGATAGAATTAATGATGGAATTGCCGCACCAGTAGATTGAATTGCATTAATAAATACAAATAAAATACCTAAAATTGGTCCCGATAAAATTAAGTTTCGGGAAAAAGAAAATCCAAATGAGAAAGCCTCCTGGTTATCCAAAAAGGCAGTTACAAGAGGCGCAGCTCCGACATAACAGATAACTGTCATAACTAAACTTGTACAAAATGCAAGTAATAATGTAAATTTTAAGACAGCTAAATATCGCTGTTTATTTTTAGCTCCGAAACAGTAGCCCAGGAGAGGCTGTACGCCAGTTCCAATACCAATTAAAATCATGACAACAATCATATTTACTTTCATCGCAACGCCTAAGCCAGCAACCGCCATATCACCGTGTTTCATCATTAAATTATTGATTAAAATATTAGAAAATGTAATTAAGATACTATTTAATGAGGCGGGAATTCCAATGGCGAAGACACCCGTTGCGATATGATCTCTTATCTTATAAAGTTTAGGATGGATCGATAATTTGGAATTTTTTGAAACCAAATGAGAAATATAAAATACACTTGCAAATACATTTCCAACTACAGTGGCGATGGCAGCTCCTGCGACATTCCAGCCAAATGCTAAAATCATAATTGGGTCAAGTACGATATTGAGCATATTTCCGATAATCATACCCATCATAGCTTTTTGTGGTTGACCTTCAGAACGAATAATATTACTAAACATATTTCCGATAATTAAAAACGGGATACCAACTGCCACGATAGAGAGATATTGCGTTGCATAGTCGATTGTATTATCGCTAGCTCCGATTGCGCGGCAAATAGGCTGTACAAATATCCAAATTAAAAACATCGCAATGACACCGATAGTGGTACCTGTCCAAAAGCAAAAAGAAGATACATGTTTTGCTTTTTCTTCCTTTCCCTCTCCGAGTAATCGTGAAATTAACGATGTACCACCGATTCCAAAAAGCATACCGACTGCCATGAAGAGTAAAAATGCGGGTGTAGCTACAGATACTGCAGCAACCATATAGGCATCTTTTGTCTGTCCGATAAAAAATGTGTCAGCCAGATTATAAGCTAAAACCATAATCATACTTATAATAGATGGAATAACATTAGTCATAACAGCTTTTGGGACAGGAGCATTTTGAAAAATTTCTATTGTCTTATCATTCATAAGAAATCCTCCTTTGTAGATAATTTAATTTTATTTTTATATGTGAATATATTTTATATATTTATATAGCAAAATAATGACTTTATTATATGAAGTAAAAATACTTTAAAAATTTTATTTTTTAAATTAATACAATTTTTCCTGCTTTCAATGTGCTATATTATACTAGTTATTCTATATAAACACAATATAATCTAGAATTTTTTCTAAAAAAATTTAAAAAATGTATGAAATTATACTGAAAAAAATCATAAAATAAAAAAAATATCATACAAATAAACTAATATAAAAATGAAGGATTAAAAAAATAAACCACCATTTTTGTGGAAAAGAAAATTTATCTTAACTATTTCTGCCAAAATCGCCGAAAAAAATTTAAATAGGATAAAGACATTGACAAAAGATTTGTGAATGTTATAATTCATACATGAAATACAGCAAGGGCGCTATAGAAAATAAAAACTATAGCGCTCTTTTTTTTGAGAGTGCGCAACTCAAAAAAGGATTGTCTTATTTCAAGAAATTGATAAAGGAAGAGTAACACATAAAAGAGACAGTACATATAATAAGCAGGGTGAAGATGTTACATCTTTCAAAATAAAAAGGGGAAACACAAAAAAATCAAGAAAATAAGAGGGATTTAGAGAATATAGGGATGATACAGATGAAAAATCAAGAGGTATTCTTAGTGAAAAAGGAGGAATTAATATGGAACAATTATTTGGTGTTTGGTTTCTGATTGGAGCCGCATTAGTGTTTTGGATGCAGGCTGGATTTGCTATGGTTGAGGCAGGTTTTACTAGAGCGAAAAATACTGGTAACATCATTATGAAAAACTTAATGGACTTTTGTATTGGTACTTGTACCTTTATCTTAATTGGTTTTAGCCTATTGCTTGGAGAAGATTTAATGGGCTTGATTGGAAAACCAGGTTTTGATATTTTTACAAATTATGCAAGTTTTGATTGGTCAAATTTCGTTTTTAATTTAGTTTTCTGTGCCACAACTGCTACAATTGTATCTGGTGCGATGGCAGAGAGAACAAAATTTTTATCTTACTGTGTTTATTCTGCAGTGATCTCAGCACTTATCTATCCAGTAGAGGCACACTGGATTTGGGGTGGAGGCTGGTTATCTCAGATGGGATTTCATGATTTTGCTGGTTCTTGCGCAATTCATATGGTTGGTGGTTTATCTGCTTTAATCGGTGCTAAAATTTTAGGTCCTCGTATTGGAAAATTTACGAAGGATAAAGCTGGAAATATTACGAAAGTAAATGCATTCCCTGGACATAACTTGGCTATCGGTGCTCTTGGTGTATTTATTCTTTGGTTAGGTTGGTATGGATTTAACGGTGCAGCTGCCACCTCAGTGGAGCAGTTAGGTACTATCTTTGTCACAACAACAATCTCGCCGGCGATTGCGACAGTTGTCTGCATGGTATTTACTTGGATGAAATATGGAAAGCCTGATGTATCTATGTCACTTAACGCTTCTTTGGCTGGTTT
>Ga0129308_1001833_pt1 | contig 20260 bp, 23 predicted proteins | sample L827metagenome_FD_94440 | JGI IMG/M metagenome (GOLD analysis project Ga0129308, IMG submission 94440) | Ring-tailed lemur group fecal microbial communities from Wisconsin, USA - L827 metagenome | ecosystem: Host-associated > Mammals > Digestive system > Large intestine > Fecal | place: USA... | reverse complement strand
TTGTGATCGTAGGCGGAAATGAAAGAATGTATCAGCAGTACAGGGAGATATGCAGGAGTTTTGGATACAAAGCCAAGGTGTTCGCAAAGATGCCTGCGGATTTCAAGAAAAAGATCGGAACGCCCGATCTGATGGTGTTATTTACGAATACGGTATCTCACAAACTGGTATGCTCTGCGGTACAGCAGGCCAGCCGATGCGACGCCTGTGTGATCAGGTGTCACAGCAGCAGCAGCAGTGCGCTGAAACAGCTTCTGTCCCAGCACTGCGCAGGGTGCAGCCAGAGAGAAGCCTGTGCCTGCCAGGCCCAGCACAGTACGCTTTGCTGATCAGACGTCCGCTGTTTTCGCCCTTACGTCAGCCTATGCTGACCATCTGCGGGACAATGCAGCAGTACATTGGACTGCTATTATCTGGTCCTGCCCGGGCATTGTTCTGAATATGCCGCCGGCTCCCCGTCCGGACACGGCGGCCGTCACATGTAAAATCCAGAAACCAGGAGAATCTATCACTATGAATCAGACCGAAACAATATTTGAAGAAACGCTGGCCAGCCACTGCGCGCCCGTATTGCTGGGCATAAAATCCGCAAACCTCGTTTCTTTTTCCAAAGATCGCCACCCCGGCCTTTCGTCACAACTGCGCCGTTACAGCCGGGCGCTCAGGGCCGGCGGCCTGGCGTTTGAAATTCTCTGTGAATGTGAAAAACGCGCGTTGGTATTCGTTTACCGGAAAGCTCTTTTGAACAGTGAACTTTCTCAGCCAGCTGTCATGGATTTTCTTCATTCCATCGGCTATCCTCATACGGATCTGCCGGGCTGGTCAGATTCGGCGCTGAGACATCTGAAAACGCGGATCGCTTCCAGCGGCGGATTTCCCCATGAGATCGGCCTGTTTCTGGGTTATCCCCCTGCCGACGTCTTCGGTTTTATCGAGAATAAGGGGAAGGATTTTCTGTTCAGCGGCTATTGGAAGGTCTATTCCGACGCAGAACAAAAAAAACAGACGTTCGCAGAATACACCGCATGCCGTGATTTTCTCTGCGAACGCATTGCAAAAGGCGACCGGCTCCTCAGGCTGCTTTCCGCCTCGTCGGCTGCAGCGTAAGTCTGCAGCAGTCAGGCCGCGGCTGAACATGCCGCCTCGCCGAAGTCGAAAATAAAAATTAGGAGGTCATACATATGAGTAAAATCGCAGTCATCTACTGGAGTGGAACGGGAAATACCGAGGCGATGGCCAGAGCCATCTGTGAGGGCGCCCTCTCCGCAGGTGCGGAGACATCTCTGTCTTCCGTATCGGAAATAACTGCCGCACAGGCCGGATCCTATGATAAACTGGCCCTCGGCTGCCCTTCCATGGGAGCCGAAAATCTGGAAGAAAGCGAATTCGAACCCTTCTTTTCTGAACTGGAGTCTTCTCTGGGCGGAAAACCCGTGGCGCTCTTCGGTTCCTACGGGTGGGGCGACGGACAATGGATGCGCGACTGGGCTGCACGGACAGCCGGCGCCGGCGCGGCGCTCTTCAGCGACGAAGGGCTGATCGTCAATGAGACCCCTGATGAAAGCGCTTTGGAAAAGTGCCGGGAACTGGGAAAAAACTTCGCTCAGTAATCTCCATCGGGTGATCCTTTATTTCCTGTGCAGACCCTCCGTCCGCCATTCAACGGCGCCGGAGGGTCTTTCCGTTCCCTCCGCCTCCGCTGAAATACAGGAATTTCTCCTTGCGGCGATCCGGTCCTGGCGTTATAATAATACATAATTCAGAAGGGAGGGTTTTCGGATGCATACAAAGAAACTGGTGGCTCCGGTCATCATAACCGTGGCTGTCGTGCTGTACCTTTTTGTGTTTTTAATCGCCTGTCTTCTGATCGACCTGCCGCTGATCGCGAAACTTTTAGGAGCACTGATCCCATCTGCGTTCATCGGCGTGGCAATTTATGTATTGGTTGAGAGAATTAATGAGGTAAGGAGTGGAGAAGAAGATGATCTTAGTAACTACTGAAACAATTAGCGGAAAGCAGCTGGAGACTCTCGGTCTGGTCAAGGGGAGCACCATTCAGTCCAAAAATATTGGAAGGGACATCACGCAGGGCTTCAAGACCATCGTGGGCGGCGAGCTGAAATCGTATACCGACATGATGAACGAAGCCAGAGCGCTGGCCACAAAGCGGATGGTCGAGGAGGCTCAGGCCATGGGCGCGGACGCGGTGGTGGCAATGCGCTATTCCTCCGCCGCCGTCATGCAGGGCGCGGCCGAGGTCATTGCCTACGGCACCGCCGTTAAATTCGTATAGGATCGAACCGCAATAGCACGCAGTTGTCAGGGGCCGCATTTTCCGGCCCCTCTCATTGTAAATTCAGACTTTTCAGCAGATCAAACAAAATATAGAATGAAAGCCGCACACAGCGGATCGCAAGTGATAATTATGAAAAAAGCGTTAAAAGCGGCATTCCCCTGTACTGTTCCCATTATGTTAGGTTATCTGTCCATCGGAATCGCCTTCGGCCTGCTGTTTCAGAACGCAGGCTACAATTTTGTCTGGGCCTTTGGCATGAGCGTCCTGGTCTACGCCGGAGCCATGCAGTTTATCGCCGTCAGCATCCTCACCTCCGGTCTGAGCCTGATCCAGGCCGCCGTCATGACGCTGCTGGTCAACATCCGGCACATGTTTTACGGACTGTCCTTTCTGGACACCTTCAGCAAAATGGGCAAAGCGAAAGGTTATATGATCTTTTCACTGACCGACGAGACCTATTCCCTGCTCTGCTCCATTCAGCCTCCGGAAGATGTGGATCCGAAAAAATTTCTGTTCAGCGTATCTTTTCTGAACCAGTGCTACTGGGTGGCAGGTTCGGTCCTGGGTTCGCTGCTGGGATCATTCATTACATTTGACACTACCGGCATGGATTTTGCCATGACCGCCCTTTTCATCGTCATCTTTCTGGATCAATGGAAAGCTTACAAAACGCACCGTCCGGCTCTTATCGGACTGGCCGCATCCGCGGCTGTGCTCATCGCCGTGGGCCCCGACAATATGGCGCTGCCCGCCATGCTGCTGATCACCGCACTGCTTCTGGTCTTCAGACGGCCGATCAGCGCCAAGCTTCAGAGCGACGAGGACGTTTTTACTGCTGACGCAGACACAGCCCCGGCGGAGGCCGCGGCAGCGTCTGCCGACCCCGAAGTAAGAAAGGAGGTCACTTTATGATCCATCTTACCGGTCCCATGTATGCGGCCGCGGTCATTCTGGTGATCGCCGCCGTGACCTTCTGTACTCGGCTGGCGCCTTTCGTTCTGTTTTCCAGAGGCGAGACGCCAAAGATCATCACCTATCTGGGCAATGCCCTTCCGCCCGCCGTCATGGCCATGCTGGTGGTATACTGCCTGCGCAGCACGCCGATACTGGCGTCGCCCCACGGCATCCCGGAGCTTCTGGCAATTTTGACCGTAGTGGCCCTGCACCTGTGGAAGCGAAATAATCTCATCAGCATCCTCTGCGGCACGGCGGTCTATATGTTCCTGATACAGGCCGTTTTTTGAACCCTGACGAAAAAGACCGCCGCCAGCAGCGCGCTCATGCATCCCGCGGCCAGACCGGTGAGCCAGACGCCGTCCAGGCCCAGCACTGCGGGCAGCGTCATGAGAGACAGCAGCGGGAAGACCAGTGTCTGTCCGAACGCCACAGTCAGCGAACACACCGGGCGGTTCAGCGCCGTGAAAAACGATCCGGCGATCATTCCGAACCAGCAGATCAGATAGGACGTAGAAAACAGCTTCATGGCACGCCAGCTCAGCTCGATCAGCGACTTGTCGCTTCCGTCGAGAAACAGCGCGATCATGTGCTGTCCGCTTAGGAGAAGTCCCAGAAGCACTGTCATCGACAGCACCGCGCCTGCCAGGAGCAGGCGTTTTTCAATGGCAAACATACGGCTGCGGTTTCCCGCCCCATAATTGTAGCTGATCGCCGGCTGCAGAGAATCCGCCATGCCAAACAGCAGGGATTTGACCACGCTGTCGATGTACATCACGATAGAAAAGGCCGCCACCGCCATGGCTCCGCCCAGTCGGAGCAGCACCGTATTCATGATGACCATCAGCGCCGAGCCGGAAATATTGGAGAAAAACTCCGAACTGCCGTTCGCCAGAATATTTCCTGTCATGCGGAGGGATATCCGGCCTCGGACCAGTTTCAACGGCAGCCTGCGGCTCAGGAACGGCGCGAAACCGATGACCGTGCCCGCCATCAGGCTGATGCAGGAGGCCAGCGCCGCAGCCCCGATCCCCCAGCCCCACACTGCGATGAACAGCGCGTCCAGCACGATGTTCAGCAGCGAAATACCCACGTTCATCAGCATGCTGTAGCGGACTTTCCCGCAGATGCGCAGATAATTGTCCAGCGCAAAGAATATCATTATGCCCGGCGAGAATACGGCGTAGACCCGCATGTACTCCACTGCCAGCGCCGTGACCGTCTCATCCGCTCCCATGAGCCTGACCAGCGGACCGGCGAACAGCCAGCCCGCCGCGCCCATGGCGCAGGAGATGGCGAAGATCAACAGACTGCAGAAACTGAAAATGCGGTTTGCCTCGTCGCCCTTCTTCTCTCCCAGCCTGATGGATATCTGTACGGACGAACCTGCGGCGATCATATCCGAAAGCGCAAAGCTCATCATAATAAACGGCATGACCAGATTGATGGCGGCCAGCGCTCCTGAACCGATAAACCGTCCCACAAAAATACCGTCCGCCACTGTGTAGAGCGACGTCACCGCCATGCTGATCATACTTGGCACTGCACACTTGAGGAAAAGCTCCCCCGGCGGCAGGCTTTCAAACATTCTCTGATGTTCCTGATCCAATCTTTGCTCCGGCTCGTTTTTTTGATCCGTCTCCCGCCCCTTTCTCAGGTCCGGATCGATCCGGCGTTCCATGTTATTCATCCCCCTCTGACTTACATTCTTCACAAAAAATCCGGATCATATCGCAGAATGTCCGGATCTGTTCCGGCGTGTACGCCGTCTCGATCCGCCGCACCGCCTTTTCGATGGGCCTGTCGTACGCGTCCAGCGTCCGCTCCACCTCATCGCTCACCCGCAGATAGAACACGCGCCTGTCCTGGCTGCTCTGCGTCTTTACGACCAGACCTTTGCTGACCAGCTCGTTTACCTTCATCGTCACCGCCGACCGTGAGATCTGCAGGGTCTCCGCCAGCGAACTGATCGTGCAGTTCTCCTGATAGGAGATAATATCCAGATACATCACGCTGTTATACGAGATATTCAGTCCCGCGTCTCTGTGCAGCTGGCGGATCGAACACACCGTCATATCAAAATAATATTGATTCAAACTGTCCAGTAAATTGATCTGCTTTTTTTCCTTCAACGTTCTTCTCCTATCTGTGTTCACTGTCTGCGGTATGGGTTTTTTCTTCCCGCCTCCGAATTTCAGATCTGTCAGGCGGGAATTAGTTAAGCTAATTTAATTATATTTACTTAACTAATATAGCAGGCCACGATTTCTTTGTCAAGCTCCGGGGGCGGTGATGCTGCTGTCAAAATGCACCTGATCATAGAAAAAAGGCCCCGGCGTCCTGAAAAAAATGGACCGGGACCTTTTCCTATGACCGGCTCTGCCCTTACAGCTTCGCCACGTTGAACATTTCCCGCAGGACCTCCCAGTTTGCCCGGAAGGGCCGCATGAGATTCCAGTAACTTACGCCGGCCAGCCCGTATTCCTCCACCAGCCGCAGCTTTGCGCGGATGCTTCTGGCGTCCTCGAACCAGACCTCGTGTTCCCGATTATCCTCGTCTTCGTAGAAGAAGAACGGGGCCTGAGCCACCTCGTCAAAGAGGATCTCCGCTCCGCGGTAATTTGCCAGCCAGACCGCTTCCTCGTTTCCGATGCTGCGGGCCCGCGATTCTCCTTCTACAAAGGGGAGGGTCCAGTCGTATCCGTAGTTGGGGATCCCCATGAGGATCCTGGACGGGTCGATCTGCGTCACGCCGTAGTCCAGCACCTCACGGACTCTGTTGACAGGCGCAACGGCCATGGGAGGACCGTAGGTGAATCCCCACTCGTAAGTCATCAGCATTACCAGATTGGCCGCCTTGCCGATCGCCGCGTAGTCATGCCCTTCGTAAAGCAGCCCCGGCTGATCCGTGGCGATCTTCGGCGCCAGGGCCGCCAGGACCACATAGCCTTCCGCGTTGAGCCGTATTCTGGCCCGCTCGATCAGGCTGCTGTAAAGGTCTTTATCCCCGGCCGGAATATATTCGAAATCAAAGTCCACTCCGTACATGCCCTTCGCTCTCAAATTGGCGAGTATCTCATCGATCAGGCGCTCCTGAGACTCCTCCGTTCCCAAAATCTGACCCAGCAGATCGCTGTCCATGCCTCCTTCGCCCTCCAGCGATGAAAGGACCATCAGCGCCCGCGCTCCATAAGGGGCGGCCGTGCGGATGATCACCTCGTCGTCCAGCGGGATCAGGCCGCCGCCGGCGTTTACGCCGTAACTGAACGCCGACACGAATGTCAGATCCGGCGCGGTCTCCGCCAGCAATTCCGGATTTATATTAGGATAGGCGTACCCATTTACCACGATCGTCCTCTTTGCCATACGATCACCTCCAGAAGAACTTTATTCGGTTCGGTGTCCTCATATTCCTTCCCGGTAAAAATTTCCGGTCTAAGGTCTGCGAAGGATCAGCGGCAGTCCGGAAAACTGTCCGGGATCTTCATCTACGGCGTATGTCCACGTCACTGCTGAACCGCTCAGTCCTTCTTTTTCCAGGTCGATCCCCTGCTCTGTGATCCGGCATGACTTCATACCGGCGATCACGCAGGCCCGAATGTCCTCCTCCATCTCCGCAAATGCCCTCACAGCGGTCTTATTGTACGAATCCAGCGGGCTTTCTCCGCCGATCAGGGCCAGATGGACCCCCGGCCTGACATTTTCCATAACAGCCAGATAATCGGACCAGCAGCGGTTGCAGAAATACAAAGCCAGCTGCCGTTCCGCTTTCTCCACTGCGGCCCATCCCAGATCCGCGGCGTACCGCTCGAAAAGCTCCGGCTCCTCCGCCTGCAGAAAACCTGGCTGACGCTCCCCCGTCAGCACCTCCCGGCGCCAGTGTGTGATCCTTCGCCGCTGTACTTCCAATATGGCCGCATATCGCTCCAGCATGTAGCGTTTTTCCGCATCCGATCCTTCTCCTGCACGCTGCAGCTCCCGCGCCAGCTTCGGGGTTTTTCCTCTTCGAAAAAGCTTCCTGGCGTATTCTGTCTGAAAGATCGGCTCGTCCAGGCTGTTAAAAAAACGGCTCTTGCCCGGGTCTCCCTGTCTGCCCGCCCGTCCGCGCAGCTGATTTTCCACACGGCGGTTGGCGGCCAGGCCGCAGCCGATCACATACAGGCCGCCCGCGGCTCTTGTCTCAGCCCTTTTTCCTCCTTCCACGTGGTCGGGCGCCGCCGCGCCGTCCCTTTCCCCCCGTCGGTCCGCCGCTCCTGTCCGGTCCGTACCCTCCGGCCCGCCCAGACGAATATCCACGCCCCGTCCCGCCATATTTGTGGAAACAGTCACCCGGCCCGGCTCTCCGGCCCGTGCGATCAATTCCGCCTCGCGGTCGGCCCGGGCGGCGTTGAGCAGGAAATTGGGCACGCCGGCCGCAGACAGCAGTTCTGCGTACCGTTCAGACTCCGCCACGCTCTGCGTCCCCAGAAGTACCGGCTGTCTCCACTGATACGCCCGCCGTACCTCCTGCACGACGGCAGCTTCCTTTTCCGCCTCTGTCGGTACAAAAAAGTCCGGTTCATCCACACGGATACAGGGGACGTGGGGAGGCAGCAGGATCGTGTCCAGTCCGTACATGGTCTTCAGTTCTTTTTCGCAGCCCGTCGCTGTGCCGGTCATTCCTGCAAGCATATCGTATTGTTTCAAAAAGAACTGCAGCGGGATGGAATTGTAGATCGCCAGGGACGCCGCGGCGCTGATCCCCTCTTTCTCCTCTGCCGCCCGATGCAGCAGTTCCGGATACCTTCTGGACTCCGCCATCCGGCCGGTGAGTCCGTCCACCAGCCTGACGCCCTCTTCCGTCACCAGATAGTCCCGCCCCCGTTCCAGCAGATACTTCGCCTCCAGAGCGGCCATCATAGCCGAATGCATACCGGCGTTCTCTTCCGCATACAGATTGTCGATCCCCAGCAGGCTTTCCGCCAGTGAGATCCCTTTCGCCGTCAGCCAGACCCGGGCGCCGGCAGCATCCGTCTCGACCTCCGCCGGACCCATGCGTCCTGCCGCCCGCCAGGCCAGTTTTACCGGCCCGTCTTCCGTCTCCTGCGCGCTCTCTTCACGGTCCCTCTCCGGCATGCTCCCCGCCAGCACCAGCGGGATCCGCGCTTCGTCGATGAGGATGGAATCAGCTTCGTCCACGATCCCGCAGGACGTGGGGATGACCACCCACTCTTCCCGCTCCATGCAGAGAAAATTTTTCAGATAGTCAAACCCAGCCTCCCTGGCCGTAATATACAGCACGTCGGCTCCGTATCCCAGCCTTCGTTCCCGTTTATTGCTCTTCTGGACGATACAGGCGCTGGTGAGACCGCAGTATCTGTAAAAAACCTGATTGGCCCTCCAGTCCCGCTCTGCCAGATAGTCGTTATAGACAAAGATGTGTACTTTCTCGCCCCCCAGGGCCCGGGCCGCAGCCGTCACTGCGGCGGCTAACGTCTTTCCTTCGCCGGTGGGCAGCTGAACGATCTTACCGTTCTCCATGGCCAGGGCGGCGGCCAATTGCGTATCAAACAGCTTCAGCCCGGTGCAGCGAAATACCGCCTGCGAAAGCAGACTGTAAAGTTCCGCGCATTCCCCCGCTCCCTGCTTCACACCGGCGCTCTGAAGCGGTCCGGCGCTCTGTTCTCTGCGGATCCTGCGGCGCTCCGCCGCGCGCGCTATGTGTTCCTGCAGCTCCCCATCCGGCGTTTCTTCCCAGTCAGATCCTTTCATTTCCATGATTAAATCAGCATACGGCAAAATAAGCCGTCCCTGTCCCGGCTGTCTTTTTCTCATATTTCAAATCTCCTTTCTGTCGATGCACCAACTGACAGAAAGGATCTATTCGATCTTGCACACGGATCTCACTACAGACAGGTATCCCGCCGGCTCCATGTCCGGCTCAAACACCCGAAAGAACAGAAAAAAACAGCTGACTGGAAGCAGAAACAACAGCGAAGGACACAACAAGACCATCGCCAGCGCCACAGCCGCCGCGATCAGGACAAGTCCTCTGAATATCCGCTCCCATCTGCTGCTCATAGACATCGCCAAAACACCTGACGAGGGCCGCCGTCCGCTTTTTCATCTGCGTTTGGCGGGATCTCCCCGTTCTTACCTTTCTTCAAATTCCGGATCTTTTTCCGCGGTCTGGACCTCTCCGTCCATCCTGTTTCCCATTTCAGAGATGACCGCCGGATCCCCGGGAGGGAGTTCTGCCCTCCACGCCTTATCCAGACCGTGGACCAGGACCAACATCCAGATCTGAACGATAAAACCAGCCAGCATCACCAGCCACAACAGCGTTTCAAGATAGAGCGCGGAACCGATGATCAGACCCACGTTGACGATCCCAAATACCACTGTGATCAAAACCGCTCTGCCCTGATAAAAAACGAACTTTTCATCCATCGCGGCCTCCGGCCCTGCATGACCTGTGCTGTTTTCCCTCCCCGCCCACGAGGCGCTCCGGGGAAGATCGGGGACCAGAAACGCCCGGGCGCTGCCTGTCAGCAAAAAGTAGAACAGGCCCATCTCACAGATAATATAGACGCCGGAGCTCAGTCCCTCGCCCAGCTGCCGTCCCAGCACCGGTCCCACCAGCGCGGCCGCCCATCCCGACAGATTGGCCGCCGCCGCGATCAGGCAAAACGTCCGGGCTGTTTTAAACTCATTCAGATCAGATATGCTGAACAGCCCGCCGAGACCCGCATAAACGATCAGCAGCGCGATAAAAGGCGGCAAAAGCTGGATCGAACCCAGGTTGATGTGAACCGTCGTCAAAAACAGTCCCCAAAAGACTACTTTATATTTCTCAGACATCTATTCCGCCTCCCTTGCTTTCACATATTTTACCGCGGACACCCCGTCTCCCGCGTAAGGGCCGTAATAATTAAGATTATTCAGCTCCATTCTCCGCTGTCTCCCATGCTCGTTTTCAAACAGCAGACAGGGACGGGCGTCATAGATATCGAAGCGTCTCTCCGCTTCCGGTACCTGAACGGCAAAAGAAACTTTGATCAGCTTCCCCATCTCATATTCCTTTCCCACGGCCTCTGTGTATTCGTCGCCGTTGATCCGGATCGACCACAGCCCGTTCATCTCTGCCAGCATGCGCTCCTCCAGACCGGCAAACCGCAGATTTTCCGAAGCCACAAAACTTTCGCTGCCGGTTCCGTCGCTGGACGCTTCCGCCCTATCCGAATGCAGCTGTTCCGCGCTGTTCTCCTCCGGCTGCCGAAGGATCAGCTTCCCCATATCCGCATTCATTTCCGTGCCGTCGCTGAAGAGTACTCTGGCCCGGGACAGCGTTACATCGCCAAGCTCCCTGAAGTCCATAGTCTCCAACAAGCTCATGTTCACACTGCGCACGCTGTACCTCCCGCAGGGTATCCCGATCTCCGTCTCGCCGTTATCCATAAAAAACCACGGGCCGCCGGTGTTCTCATCCGCCCGGAAGGACAGCTCCGGCGCCTCCTCAAAGATCACGGTCGAGACGATCCTGCGGTCGAAACGCTCCGTTAAGTAATACATACGAAATTCCAGGGGGTGGATGTAATTGGGGACGCCGTCATCCGCTTCCGATTCTATGCCGCCGACGTCTCCATCCAGTTCCCCTTCGGCGCTGTCCTCTGCGGCCGCAGCTTCCGGAAACTCCAGGTCCAGGTAATGCCTCACAAAAACCGGTCTATCCAGATACAGATAAAAAAACAGCGCCCCATAGATCACCAGAGCGGCCGCCGATGCGGCGAAACAGAATAAAAAGATCCGCCGGCCACGCGTCATCTCCCGTGCAAAATCTCTTCCGCGCTTTTTTTCCTCCATCATGATCCCGTCCCCCTCCTGTTCCTCCACACACCCATCGTTCCCTTTTCTTTTATTAAACAGCATGGCAATAAAAAAAGCAATGGAAAATACCATCGCTTCCATATTGACGTGTTTTCAGACACGAAAAAGGGACAGCAACCCCATAAGCTGTCCCCTTTCCCCGTACGTTACTTTTTCCGCATCAGTTTTCGTTCCTGTTCACGCATGTGTTTCCATTCGCTGATCAACAGCGGAATGAAGATCATGTACATGACAGCTGTTGCGACGATGAAGAAAATCGGGCCGTAAGTAGTTAAAAGCATAAGATCACCCTCCTAACCACAGCACTCTCCGCAGCGTCCCCCAACGCCGCCGGAGAATGGGAGCCTGTACAACCGTTGTTCAGCCCGAAACATTCTTCGTTTCCCTTGATCCCTGTTTCCCTTTTTTGATAAATGTTCATTTCATTCTTTCCCCCTAATCCCTCTTCCAACATTATCCTCGATTTCCGTTCAGAATACTGTCGAAATTTTGTTACATGCCACCGGATATTTCCAACAATACCCGACAGCATCGGCGGATTTCACACACCATCTCCGCCTTATCCCCTTTTTAAGACACCATAGCCTTGTCAGACTGACTAATTCAGGTCCGAGTTAGAGGCTGATGGCGGACGAGTATCTGCCGCTGGTCCGATTAACCACACCATTGACTTTGTCCTCAAATACTACTTTAATGCGATACGTTCCAGAAGCATTGACATCAATATACTCGACCACATCAATTTCACCAGTCCTGGAATTTCCATAAACTTCATAGGGCGCATAATATTGATCCCAGCCACTGGAGTACTTCCGCTCAACAGTCACCGTAGCCTTGATGTATTCAACATTGGTGCTGAAAGAACTGGCTGAATAAATGGCCTTTCCTCGCAGTGCATCTGCACGGGTAAAGCTAACACTACCACTGCCGATGGTGCGCGTGTCATCCAACCCGTTCACTTTTACGTCTAAGTCAGCTGCAAAAGCTGCTGTTGTGGAAAAGAGCAGGACTACGCACATTACAATAACAAATAAGCTTCTTCTTTTCTTCATTTCTCCTCCTTTGGTCATATGATTGTAACAGGTCCCACTATATAAGATGCTTTTTGTGACTCAAAAATTGCAAAAAGTAAGAAATATTTTTATTTTAGATTATTATAAATTTTTTCCAGCTCCTGATTCTCTAATTCGCCTGAGATAATGAACCTAGTTTTTTTATTGGGCCAAACAGTTAACATATTATTTCCACTCACTTCATCATGCTGAAAATATAATTCGTTTTCGTGTAATGCTTCCCCTTCATTTCCAAAGAAATTAAAAACGTTTTCTGATTCTTCTGTAATACTTCTCTGTACAATCTTGACCATATCTTCATTTTTATTCTTATACAAGTAAGTCGCATTATAGTAACCAGCTTCCCCCTTTTCTATCAACAAATTATCAAAGGAGTAGTTGTCTGAAATATATAAGGGCTTTTTTAAATCCGCAAAAAAGCCTTTCCCGATACTATCAATTTGGGCTTCATCTGATATTATGATTTCAGATGTCGTTTCTTCCATGTCTTGTCCATCAGGCTTAACCTCTGCAAACCCATTCCGAATATTCTCCGCCAGGATCTGAAAGGGCGTCTTATCAGCATTCGCCGTGTCCGGAACCATGAACGGCGCGATGATCATCGCGCAGATCAGAACGCAGGCCACGAAACCGCCGGCCTTCAGCGCCTTTCGGCCGATGCGCCGCAGTCCGATGTGACGCTCCGGTCTACCTCTCATAAAGAACTCCGGCGGTGGCACATCCATGTTCAGGTCCTGGAAAAAATCCCAGTCCTTTTCGATCCCCGGCGTCTCCATCAGGCGGCGGAGCATTTCTTTTTCTTCGGGAGTGATCTGCACATCTTCGTCTTTATTTCGTTTCACTGTGCATTCCTCCTTTCCCCGCTATCCGACACCAGACTGTTTTTCCTCAGTTCTTCCAGACCTCTGGCATGCTGTGAAACTACAGTATTGTAATTCCGATGAAGCAGTTTTGCGATTTCCTTCAGGGAAAATTCGTAGTAGTCAGCAAGAAGGACGACTTGAACGTATTCTTTTTTCACTCCGCTGCACAGGAAAAGAAATTGATGGATATCCCCATCTCTGCGGATGTAGTCTTCCACGTTGGACCTGCCCTTCAGCCAGAGCAGCTGATGAGGATCCGTGGGATCTTCGATCTCGGATTCGCTTCTTCTGCGGAACTGAAGAAATTCGTTTTTGGCGATCTGTAAAACACCGGCTTTGACATCTTTGTAGGTTTTGATCAGTCCGGATTTCTTCCAACACTTGATAACGGTTTCCTGAGCCAGATCTTCCGTCAGGCTGGCATCCAGCGTTAAGGTGTATAACAATTTTTTAATGTACGGGTAATAAACCCAGATCTCATTTTTGAAAAACTGGTCGTTGGACTCCCGCCTTCTATTCATCGGTATTCTCCTTCTTCTTACTGAGTGTATTCCTTGGCTATGGTGCTGTAGAAAAAATCTTGTCGATTACCGTCGAGCAGAAAAATTATACCACGATTTACCTGTTGCTACCACCTATTATTTTCGGTGAAATTCTGATTTTTACAAACATTACACGCCATATCTGTCAAAACTGTCAGACCTCTGATACGGCTTTCCCATAGCCATGGCGACGCTCCGGCGCCCCTTTACGGGGCCCGGTCGTTCAGCTCGGCTTCATATGAATGATTGGATGGACAGCTGGGCGATCAGCGCCGCCGCTTCTCCCCGAGTAGCCTGTTCAAGTGGGCGAAAACTTCCGTCCGGATATCCGTTCAGCGCTCCTCCTTTCCAGAGATCGCGCACGGCTTCCAGCCGGCCTTCGCCGATGACAGCCTCGTCGGAAAAACCTTTCATGCGCCGGCCGCCTCCGGGCAGTTCCGCTCCGCAGGTCTGTGCGAATCGCCAGGTCATCAGCGCCATGTCCTGACGGCTGAGCGCGCCGTCCTCGATATCGGAAAAATCTATCTTCGCTGTGGGGCCGCCGCCCTCCTGATCCGCCAGCCCGTACAGCAGAGCGGCGTATTCCCGCCGTGTGACGGGTCGCTCAGGCTGAAAAGATATCCCCTGTTCTTCCGAGTCAGGCCTCTGATCCAGCATGCCCGCTTCCCTCAGGTCAATTCCTCTGTATGACAGGTCGTCCACATAATATTCGCTCCAATGGCCGTAAACATCCCACGGAATATCCAGTTCCCGTTCTACCGTGCGCCGGATGCGTTCCAGCACACCCTCCCCGAAGGGATGGGACAGGCCGCATTTCTCCAGCGCCGCAAATAAAGGCTCATCGGGCATGTTGATCAGATCGTAATAATCTTCCAGCGCCTGTCCCCGGTCATGGATGGATCCCGCCCACAGTTCGAAGGCCGCGATGGCCGACACCGCATAGCTGATATAATATCCGGGGGACTCATAGATATGGGACGTCTCCACCCAGTCGTAAGGCTGCCAGTCCATTTCATATCCGTATTCCGCGCCGATCCGGGCCGCGGCCTCGTTCAGTTCCTGAAGGGTGGCTTTCGGGTGGGAATACGCGTACTGCTCGAACTGGTCTGTCATGCAGGCTCCGGTTATACTGTAGATGAGATTTTCCAGCAGATCCGTTTTTCCTCTGTCCGCGTACTCGCCCAGCATATCGTCATAGTATTCCAGAAACAGCAGTTCCAGCCCCTGGGAATGGACCTCGAAGACGTCCACGTTGAAAGACTCCGGCCATGTTGGATAGATCTCAGTCCAGTAAGTCTGATTGTAGTGGCCAAATTCATGGATAAAGGATGTAAAATCATAAAAGGACCCGTCCGGCTGATTCATCATAAAGACCGAATGCTCCGCAGGCAGGGCGATGGTATAGGCGCCGTTAAATTTATTTTCCCTGTATTCCAGATCATAAAGACCGTATTTCACCATGTAATCATAGGCTTCCGTCAGCTCCGGACCGATCTCGCCCAGATGCGCGGAGACCCGCTTCATCGTCTCCGCCGGATCCAGATATCTGGCGGCGTATTCGTTCAGTCCATCGGTGTTCTTGGCTGAAATGATCTTGTCCTCCAATGGAACGATGATCTTTTTTACCGACTGAAACAGGGCGGAGGTGTCTTCCGTTGAATATTCCCTCATATAGGAACCGTACATCTGATCCAGATAGTTTTGTTTCTGCCCCTGCCCGTTATTGGTGAGCTCCGCCATCTGCGTTCTCACTTTCAGCAGTTCCACATAGATCGGCCCCAAGACCTCGTTTTGCGCACGGCTGATCTCTGCGCAGAGATCGTTCCACTGGCTGTCGGAGATCTCCCCTTCTTCATACAGTTGGTCGATATCCGCCATGCCGACCTTCTTTCCGTTCCAATCAGCGTAGTATTCGTCTATGCTCTTATCCGCGTGCTCCGACAGCAGTTCGGTCTCACGGCAGGACAGTTTTTCCTGCTCCGGCGTCATGGCTTCTTCATCCCCCACAGCAGCGCAGAACGCCTCTCCCCACTGTTCGGCCGCATAGGCGCCGCAGGGCGAATCCAAAATAGTCTGCGCCGCATCTCTGAGCATTTCCGAAAGCTCTGTCTCCAGCATTTCCATAGCGGTCTCTTCCGCCTGGAAATACTCGTCCTTCCCGTCAAGATCCGCCATAACGCCCGCCAGACGGTACATGCCCTCCGCCCGGTCATAACGCCGGATCAGACGTTCGAAAAGGAGGACTGTCAGTTCCCGGCGGTCCTCCGACCGGGACAGTCTTCTGATGTTTCCCGCCAGACTCTTCATCACTGCGGGATCGGTCCGCGTATATTTCATATCCGCAAAGTTCACCTGTCCGTGCTCTGTGTCTTTCAGGCGGAACCCTTCCCGCAGACCTCCGCCGCTCTCCGCTGCCGGCTCTCCCGCCGTGTCCCGTTCTCCGGCGGCCCACGACGCCGCCAGGACCCGCGGCGGACCTGCCTGCTGTCCACAGGGCGCAAAAAACAGCGCAGCTGCCAGAACTACGCCGGCAGCCCGCCGCCAACCTTTTATTCTCATTCTCATCATCTGTCCGTCCACCTGTCCTTCGATAAGGGCAAAAGCCTAATTATTCCCTGTCCAGTTTATTTATCACCTATTATATACAGTGTATCAATTGCTGGAAATTCTTTCAACACAAATGTTAAAAAAGTCCTACATCTATATAAAAAGAAATAATGAAAAAAAGCGCGTAATATGGTAAGATGTAACTCAGTCTAAAGGAGCATACATATGGAACAAGAGAAAACAAAACAAATTACTGAAAAAGGATTAATGACAGAAGGAGTGATCTACAAACAGCTTCTTCTGTTTGCTTTGCCGCTGATTCTGGGAAATCTGTTTCAGCAGCTTTACAACATGGTGGATTCCATCGTTGTGGGAAATTTCATTGGAGGCACCGCTCTGGCCGCCGTGGGCGCGGGTTTTGCCGTCATCAATCTGCTGATCGGTCTTTTCATGGGCCTGACCACCGGAGCGGGCGTGGTCATCTCCCAGTTTTACGGCGCCGGCGATACAGAGAAGCTGCGTCAGGCGGTACATACGGCGGCGGCATTCACTCTGATCTTCGGTGTTTTTCTGTCCGTGGCCGGCGTGCTGCTGGCGGATCACATCCTCATCTGGACCAACACTCCGCCGGAAGTGTTTGACCAGGCATCTGTCTATCTGAGGATCTTTTTCAGCGGCATGATCTTCCTGTCGATCTACAATATGGGCGCCGCCGTTCTCCGGGCCGTTGGCGATTCCAAGACCCCTCTCTACTATCTGGGCGTCGCCTGCATCATCAATATCATACTGGACATTCTTCTCGTGGCCGTCATCGGCATGGACGTGGAAGGCGTTGCGATCGCCACCCTGATCGCTCAGGCCGTCGCCGCACTAATGGTCGTCGTCAAGCTGGTCCGCTGCAGAGAGGGCTATGGACTGGTTCTGAAAGAGATCCGCATCCATCCTCTGCGGCTGAAGCGCATTCTTATCGTGGGCATCCCCTCCGGGATCCAGCAGATGATCATCAGTCTCTCAAACGTGGTGGTACAGGGTTACATCAACGGTTTTGGTTCCGACGCCATGGCCGGATGGAGCGCTTACAGCAAGATCGACGGTCTGCTGCTGCTGCCCCTTCTCAGCTTTGGGCTGGCCATGACCACTTTCACCGGCCAGAATATCGGGGCGAAAAAGCTGGACCGCATCCACAAAGGCGTCCATTCCTGTCTGATCATGAGCACTACCTTTGCCGCGGTCATGACCGTCGCCATGTATATCTTCGGCGGACCGGTCCTCTCGATCTTCTCTGACGAACCTGAGGTCCTTCGGTATGGCGTCTACATGCTGAAGGGCATGATCCCCTTTTACTTCCTGCTGGGATTTATCCAGATCTTCAGCGGCGTGATCAGCGGATCGGGCAACTCATTTGCCTCCATGCTGATCATGGTTTCCAACATGTGCGTCCTCCGTGTGGCCGCTCTCTGGTTTCTGGCCTCCCGGATCTCCGACGTCAAATTTGTCTTTTACGCATACGTCCTGTCCTGGGCCACCTGCGCCGCAGGCCTTTTTCTCTACTATCTCAAGGGCAGCTGGAAAAAAGGGATCGCAGGCAAGGACGGCGTCCCGGAGGACGGCGCGGATGTTCTTTAGATCGAATTCTGTACCGCAGACAGCCGTCTGCGGCACGCTGAATATGCGAAAGCGGATGGCGTCTCACTCACGCGCCATCCGCTTTCTTTTTAAGACGGCCGCGGTCTCTGCCTTTATTCGTTCCGCGGAGTCTCCCTCATCTTCTCTTCCAGCCACTTCCGGCACTGGTCAAACCCTTCTTCCGTCAGCTCAAATTCTCCCGTAAACAGGATCCCGTCCCGGGCCTTCGTCAGTTCATAGCAGAGCGGCCCGTCGTAAACATGGGCTGTCAGTTTCTTCTCGTTTCTGTCCGTAATGATCTTGTATCTTCTGTTTCCAATGTTTCCCGTATATCCATTGCCCACGTGAAAATAATGGAACGCGGGCAGCTGTTCCTCTATGCTTGCCATTTCGCCACTCTCCCCTATTGTTTTTGATTTTTTCCATCCTGATCTCAACCGTTGGGCAGAAGGCTCACTGCTTCGGCGTCAGCGGCGTCTTGGGGGGCTGGGCTTCTTTCATTAATTTGTTACACGCCTTCCCCATCTCATGGGCCGCCTCGCCCAGCTGCCTGCTGCGCGGCGGTATGGTCATCCACAGCGCCAGCCCCAGAGCCAGCACAGCGTAGGCCGCTTCCAGGGAAAACAACAGCAAAACGCCGCCGTAGGAAGCAAGCGGCGCATTTTCCGCGATCATCATAAACAGCGGACCCGCTGCTTTTGCCACATCAACAGCCGGTATGAGTCCCAGCAAATAAAAGACAAACCCCACCTTCCACGGCCCCCGGTAAGCTGCCAGAGCAAAGATCGCCGCCACTCCCATCCCCACGGTCAAGCCGATGAGTACGCCCAGCCACGACGTTGCGCCCATCAGAAAAATCAGCACCGCCTTCTGGGCCAGCGCCAGCAGCACCAGCGCCCACAGCAAAACCTTTTTCCGCTTTTGAAAACCTTCCAGTCCGGGCGTGTCCGCGTACGCCGTCTCAATGATCTGATTCATCTCTTTCTTTACATCCATCTTGTCCTGACTCCCCTTTTCACATCTGATCACACAATGGATATATTTTATCATCCCTTTCACAACTTTTAAAGTCTTTCCGATCAATAATCGATTTTGAATGGATGGATCTCAGCATGAAGGCCGGCTTGCTGTTGGTTTGTTTCGTCGGCACTCCGGTTCACTGTTTCAACTGCTCCGCGTTCCGCTGCGTTCCCGCCCCAAGCTGCCCCGCCATAGGTGAAAATCGCTTAAAATTCGCTGTTTCACACATATGGGCTCGGATTTCATTCCATATTTCCTATTTATTTGCTTTTTATATGCAATTTCCACTAAAACCGATCCATTTCCCCTATATTTCGCACCGTATTCGGGGATAACTAGTCTTTTTTCCCTTTTTCACCTATGCGCCTTTCCCTTTCGATTCCGATCGGCCCACGCTCCTATCTGATGAGACGGCATCATTCCCTGCAGGAGTGCTGCAGGATGCCGCAGCCGCTTTGAATCAAAACAAAAAGGGCGCCGGCAGTCCTCTGCCCCAGAACGGCAGACGACGTCGGCGCCTCAGATACAGCGGCGGCCCGGGGGGCCGCCACAGCACAGGGAGCATCACAGCCCTGGGTCCACCGCAACCCGGGGGCCATCACAGCCCGGGGCCCGCAGCGGCCCTGGACCCCTCAGTAGATCGCGGTATCCGGATTCAGGATGCCGTTGGGGTCGAACAGTTCTTTGATGCCCCGCATGAGACGGAGCTGTGTGGAGTCGTACTGTACGGGCAGACTGTCTCTGCGGATTTTTCCAATGCCGTATTCCCCGGTGATCGTGCCGCCGATGCGCACGGTCAGGGCGTAGAGCTCCCGCTTCAGATCCTCATAATAGTCGTCGATGTCTTTCTCAGCCAGATAGACGTTGCTGTGAACATTTCCGTCGCCCATGTGTCCCACGGTGTCAATGGCCGCTCCGTACCGTTCCGCGATCTGTTCCAATCCGCTGATCAGTCGCGGAATGTCCGCCGGCGGCACGGCGATGTCCATAGAATCCGTCAGATCTTCTCCGAAGGCCCCGTAGGCGCTGTCGCAGATGGTCAGGATCACGGACTGATCTCTGCCGGCCTCCGGGACCAGACTCTCCACCGCGCCGGCCTCGCTGCAGATCTCCTCGATAGCCTTCTGCACGTCGAAGAGTCCCTCCTCGCTGTCCTCCGCCGCGATGAACAGCAGATCGGACCGCCCTTTCTCCAGAGGCCACCTTTCGCCCACGTATTCAGCGGTGCGCAGCGCTACGGAACGGCTCAGGTACTCGATGGACAGGGGTACGATCCCCCGCTTCAGCGTCCGCGTCACCGCGTCGGCCGCCCTGCCGCAGGTGTCGAAGGAGGCCAGAAGGACGCCGCTGTACTTCGTTTTTGGGTACAGACGCAGCATGACCTTGGTCACCACGCCCAGCGTGCCCTCCGAGCCGATCATCAGCTGCATCAGATCGTAGCCCGCGTTGTTTTTTCTCAGCTTTCCGCCCAGG
>Ga0129308_1001832_pt1 | contig 20263 bp, 20 predicted proteins | sample L827metagenome_FD_94440 | JGI IMG/M metagenome (GOLD analysis project Ga0129308, IMG submission 94440) | Ring-tailed lemur group fecal microbial communities from Wisconsin, USA - L827 metagenome | ecosystem: Host-associated > Mammals > Digestive system > Large intestine > Fecal | place: USA... | reverse complement strand
TCTGCATAGAATTCCTGCTCGCCGGCAGTAAATACAAATTCCTTGCCGCACTCTTTGCAAACTAAAGTCTTGTCTTCGTACATGAAAAATACCTCTCTTTAGAAAATCATGATTGCCCTGCTGAATGCCCATCAACTGCTTGCTGGTCTGTTTGTACAGGGTGATCGATTAGGATATGTGCACGGCCAAAGCCGATAACACCAAGCGATAAGCCGCCGTAAGTCGGGGCACGGCAGCTCCACAAGTTGTATTATACCACAAACGCCTTTTTTGTCAATGGTCAATAATTATTTTTTGTTTTTATCCACAGTTTTTTGTCGATTCGACGATTTTCGCCACCTGCTCTGCAATCTGCTCTGCCCGCTCCTGCGTTCCAGCCTCCACCATGACACGAATGAGGGCCTCAGTGCCGGATGGCCGCACAAGAATTCTGCCGTCCCCCTCCAAAGCCCGTTCGCCGTCACGAATCGCAGCCTGTACCGCCTCGGAGGCAATCAGCGCCTTCTTTTCCGCATTTTGAACCGGACCCGGCACGTTCAGCAGGACCTGCGGATACCGGGTCACGGCGCCAGCCAGGCGGCTGAGCGGCTGTCCGCTCTTTTTCAGAATTTGCATCAGCTGCAGGGCCGAAAGCTCGCCGTCCCCGGTAGGCATGTAGTCGAGGAAGATGATATGGCCGGACTGCTCGCCGCCCAGTCTCATCCCCTTCTCCTGCATCATGGCCAGCACATTCCGGTCGCCCACGGCGGCGCAGAGCAGCTCGACGCCATGCTCCTTGCAGTATTTATGCAGGCCGATATTGGACATCACCGTCGCGACAAAGCCGTTGCCGTGCAGCCGTCCTTCGCCGGTCATCGACGCTGCGCAGATGGCCATCATCTGGTCGCCGTCCACCGTCCCGCCGCGCTCATCCACGGCAAGGCAGCGGTCTGCGTCCCCGTCGAAGGCCACGCCCAAGTCGTAGCTTCCGGCTGCCACAGCGGCGGAAAGCGCCTCCAGATGGGTGGAGCCGCAGCCATTGTTGATGTTGACGCCGTCCGGCCTGTCATGCAGGAATTCCGCCTCTGCGCCCACGCGGGCAAAGAGCCGGCGCGCCGTGACCGAGGCGGCGCCGTTGGCGCAGTCCACCAAAACCCGCAGACCGCGAAGATCGCCGTCCACCGTCGACGCCAGATGCTCCAGATAGCGGTCCACCTGACCGTCTCCGTCCAGGATCTGGCCGATCTCTCCATGCGTCTTCGTGGGAAGCGGCTCCCCGGAGAGGATATATTCCTCAATCTGATCCTCCAGCGCATCAGACAGCTTGTAGCCGCTGCCGGAGAAGAGCTTGATGCCGTTGTGCTCATAGGGATTATGGGACGCAGAGATGACCGCCCCGGCATCGGCATGGTTGCAGACCGTCAGATAGGCGACCGCCGGTGTGGGAACCACGCCCAGACGCATGACGTCCGCGCCGCAGGCGCAGAGTCCCGCCGCCAGCGCACATTCCAGCATATCGCCGGAGATTCTTGTATCCCTGCCGATCAGGAACAGGGGCTTTCTGCCCGTGTCCTGCTGCATCGCCAGCGCAGCGGCCTGACCGATGCGATAAGCCAGCGGCGCATCCAGCGTCTCGTTCGCAACACCGCGGATGCCGTCCGTGCCAAACAATTTACCCATATGCAAAACTCCTCACTATTTTAAAACTGAAGCTGTCCATCCGGACGTTCCAGATGCAGATGCTCATAGGCGCTGGCCGTGACGCAGCGGCCGCGGGGCGTCCTTGTCAGGAAGCCAAGCTGCATCAGATACGGCTCGTAGACATCCTCCAACGTGACGGCCTCCTCACCGATGGTCGCCGCAAGCGTTTCCAGGCCCACCGGTCCGCCGCCATAGTGCTGAATAATGGCCGTCAGCATCCGGCGATCTATGGAGTCGAGGCCCAGCTTGTCAATCTCCAGCCGGCTGAGCGCGTCGTCCGCCGCCTGCCGGGTGATCACGCCGTCATAGAAGAGCTGGGCAAAGTCGCGGACCCGCCGCAGCATGCGGTTGGCAATCCGGGGCGTACCGCGGGACCGGGACGCGATTTCCCGCGCGCCGTCCGGGTCGATCTCCATTCCCAGCAGCGTTGCAGACCGGGTGACGATCCGCTGCAGCTCCTCCGTTGTATACAGCTCCAGCCGCAGCGACACGCCAAAGCGATCCCGCAGGGGCGCAGAGAGCTGGCCTGCCCGCGTCGTGGCGCCGATCAGCGTAAACTTCGGCAGATCCAGGCGGATGGAATTGGCCGAGGGCCCTTTTCCGATGATAATATCGATGGCAAAGTCCTCCATCGCCGGATAGAGAATTTCCTCCACCGCCCGGTTCAGCCGGTGGATCTCGTCGACAAACAGGATATCGCCGGGGGCCAGATTTGTCAACAGCGCCGCCAGATCGCCGGCCTTCTCGATGGCCGGACCGGAGGTGATGCGGATGCCGGCGCCCATCTCATTGGCAATGATCCCGGCCAGCGTCGTCTTGCCCAGACCGGGCGGGCCATAGAGCAGGACATGGTCCAATGGCTCATTGCGGCGGCGCGCCGCTTCAATATAGACCGCCAAATTTCCTTTGGCCTTTTCCTGACCGGTATAGTCTGCCAGCATCTTCGGCCGCAGCGATACCTCTCCTTCGTCCTGAGGCGTCAGGCTGGTGGTAACCAAAGGGGCATTGAACTCGTCAGAATAATCAATACTCACGCTGTCTCCTCCTTATTTGACCACCATGGCCCGCAGGGCCTGCCGGACAATTTCTTCTACCGACAAATTTTCAACGTCCAGGCCCTTCAATGCAAAGGCGATTTCGCTCTGCGAGTAGCCCAAAACCGTCAGCGCCGCCGCCGCCTCCGAGGCATGATTGCCATGCTGCGGCAACACAGCGCCGCCTGTCGTCGGAATTGCTTCCATTCCGTCCAGCTTCAGCTTATCCTTCAGCTCCAGCAGCACCCGCTGGGCCAATTTTTTACCGACGCCCTGGGCCGCCGTCAGCGCCTTTTCGTCGCCGGAGGCCACGGCAAGCTGGAAGCCGGAGGGCGTCGTTGCCGAGAGGATATTCAGGGCAGCCTTGGGGCCGACACCGCTGACCGAGAGCAGCAGCTCGAAGCACCGCTTCTCCTCTTTGGTAGAAAAGCCATAGATTTCAAAGGCATCCTCCCGGATATTGCAGTAGGTATAGAGCTTCTGGACCTGGCCGGGGCGAAGCTGCGAAATTGTATAGGCCGTGGTGGCGCACTCATAGCCCACGCCGCCGCAGTCAATCACCGCCAGATTCTGCTCCACCGCAGCAATGGTGCCGCTCAGATAATAAAAAAACATATGGAAACTCCTATCCCTTTCCCAGGCGGTTGAGCATGGAGGTGGCGGACCGGGCATGGCAGAGCGCCAACGCCAGAGCGTCCGCCGCGTCGTCCGGCCGGGGCGTATTTTCCAGACGAAGCAGCCGTTTGGTCATATCCATAACCTGCAGCTTGGTGGCCTTTCCATAGCCAACCACCGACTGCTTCACCTGCATGGGCGTATACTCATAGATGGAAATATGGGCCTTCTGCACCGCCAGCAGAATCACCCCGCGGCCATGGGCCACACCGATGCCCGTGGTAATATTGCGCCCAAAAAACAGCTCTTCGACAGACACAGCCTCCGGCTGCGTCTCCTTCAGCAATTGCGTCATATCGTCATAGAGGATTTCCAGGCGGCGCTGAAACGGAATCCCCGGCGGCGTCGTGATGGCGCCATAGTTTCGCATCTGATATTGACCGTGTTCCGCCTCCACAAGGCCAAAGCCGATGGTGGCATAGCCCGGATCGATTCCCAGAATTCTCATGTCAGCGGAGTGATCTGCCAATAGCAGTAGAAGAATATACCGATCAGCACGATGGCAAGGCAAATCCCGGCCAGAATCCGGTGGGACTTGGGCCGCTCCGTATAGTGGCTCTCCGCGTCCTTTTTCGCCTGGAGCTCGCTGATGTGGTCCAGATCCTCTGTGCTCAGATGAATTTCGTCCATATTTCTCACCTCAGTTTGTTATTGTATCATATCCCCGCCCAAGATGACAGTCCTTTTTTCTGTTTTGCAATACCGCTCCCGTATTTTTTATCTGCGCGGGACTTAAAACTTTTTTAACAACTCCGCCCCTTACTTTTTAACATTTTCCTGATAGCATATAAGTGTACAGACGATATTTTTTCATTTTCCTCTCTTTGTATATCGAAAAAACGGGTAAGCTGGTCACTTGCCCGTTTTTTCTGCCCTTCAGCCGGAACAGTCAAAAATTTTATTTCTTATTTTTATATATATGGCTTATATTTCTGCCCGTTCCGGGTATACTGAAATTGTCAGTTGATCTGATGATCTTTTTCATTTTTCCTCTCTCTATACCGGAAGGGCGGACAGGCTTGCGCTTGTCCGTCTTTTCCATCTCCAGCATTATTTTTCTTGAATATTTCAAAGAATTTTAATAATCTGACAGGTTATTTTTTAATAATTTCCGGGTATACTTTGAATTGTAAAGATGCTTTTTCATTTTTTCCTCTCTCCTAAATATAAGAGAAAGCGGACGGGCTGGTCACCTGTCCGCTTTTTCTTTTTTCAGGAGGCATCAAAACGCGCTCCTTCTAATTGGAAGGAGCGCGTTTTGATGGATGCGCAATTACTCGGCGTGGTCAACCTTGTACATATGACGGATGAGGTCGAGAACCTTGTTGGAGTAGCCGATCTCGTTGTCTATTCATGGGTACCAGGCGTCGCGCAAAAAATGCTTGAAATATCAAAACTTTTCAATGACAAAAGTCATTCTTTTGTGAACTTAATTACTCCAACTAAACGGAATAGAAAATTCCACTTCCTTGTGGTTTATTCCATTAAAAGTATAGCACATATATGTTCCAATGTCAAAATATTGTCCTTTATTTACAATCAATTTTCTGCGATCTTTGGAAGGGGCGGGGAAACCTTTCCATCGCAGGTGATTTGCAAAGAATGAGGAACATCGAACAGTTATGTTTTTCATAACTGAGAAATTTTCCGAATCTTTGCGAAGCAGTTGGTGGGGAAAGGTGTCCTCATAACCCAATAGCGGGGAAGTTATTCTTTGCAAAGGGGATAAATCGGGGGGATTTTGCAGTTTCTTCTATATATTATAGTAAAAACTCCCCCTAACTAATTTTCTTCTGTACTTAATCGCTGACTATTGATTCAAACCTGATATAATGACCTTTTACTTTATGATTTCTTGAACTTTCTGCCAGTATTCCAAAATGTCTCAGTGCAGGAATTAAGGTCTTGGGTAACGCATCTTTTTTGTTACGGAAGCCCAATTGTCTATAGCCATATTTTTTAATCATGGCGTGAATCTGGTTCATAATTTCTGCTTCCTTCAAACTGTCAAGTAAAGTATTCACATAGCCATTTTCCATCAAAAATGACACCAATTCTTTCTTTGCGCCCTCTTTGGGTGTGTCCACATTAGGAAGAGAAAGCATAGAATAAGGAAACCAAGTTTCCTGCAATTCACTTGCACCCGTTACTGTGACGTTCACCCAATGCCCTTCAACTAGTCTAGTTTCATAACGCAGTGGTTGATCCCACAGATCTATCCAAGAGTGAAAAGTGAGTTGGTCATCATTTTGCTGACCATCACTTTCCTCTCTCCCCTTATAAAAGCAGAAACATCTCCCAATAAAATCGTAGCGGATAAAACTGTGGTTTTTGTGGACTAAGTCTATGTCTCTTCTATAATCGTAGTTTTTTCCTAAATCCAATATGGTCTTTTCGTGCTTTTTTAACACACCTTCCACCTGATCAACCAACACACGATCCAGTTCTTTCTCCACATAGCCAGCAAATGGGGGAAATGGGTCGACATCATGAATAATGGCAAGGCAGCGTAACCCAGTTCCATTTTCTGGGTTTCCTCGCACCCGTCCCGCCATCTGCTCCAAATCCGCTTTGTTATGACTCTCGGAGAACATGTATTTAATATCATCATCCTCTATACTTATACCCTCTTTATTTTGAGAGGTTGTAACAAATATCCGTATATTTTGAGGGATGCTGGATTTTGAGACCAAATGCTCTCGTAGCAATTCTTTGCTTTCCACAAGAGAACTTGGTAGTAAAGCTGCATTATCAGAACTAGTATAAGCAACTCCCATATCGTTTACAGGTATACCCATGTCCATTAACTTTGCAATCAACTCTGCCATGTTTCGGACAGAATTTGCAAAATAAATTACGGTGTCCGTTCTTGATGATTTTATTATAATATATCGTACCCGATATATCAATGCACAATTCCAACAAATATTGTACCCGATATATGTGCAATTGCTATATTGTACCCAATATGCAAGATGTGATAAAATAAATAAAACAGGAGGGAAACACAATGCCTGCATCAAAAGCACAACAAAAAGCGGTCTCAAAATATATGAAAGCAAATTATGACGAAATAAAGATTCGCATACCAAAGGGCGAGAAAGAGATAATTCAGGCGTTTGCCGAACAGAACGGAGAAAGCACAAACAGCTTCATCTACCGTGCTATAAAAGAAGCAATGAAAAGCGAATAAAAAACGCCTCGGGGATACTTCAAACCCACGAGGCGTATTTTTTTGCTGCGTCAACTACAAGGTATTGTTTTTTGCGACTGAGGCAACGGCAACCACGAGAAAGCCCCGGCGTGAAACACAAGATATTGTGTTTCACAGTTTTTAAGGTACAGCATATTGACCTGCAAGTAATTACATGCTAAAATGTATCTGAAAAATGACAAAACGATTACAAAAGATTTCAGACAAAAGAACAGCGCAAGCGGATTCGGCCCCGCCTACGCTGTTGCGGCCACACAGAGACAATGCAGGGCAATGAAAACTGTGGAGCAGTGACAATTCTAGTTTACCATTGCTCGGCGCAAAGAACAACCCCATGCGCTTATGAAATTTTTGTGGGTCACTTTTCTTTTGACTGTTGATATAGCAGGAAAATCCATCTAGGTTGCTGTCTCTGTGCGAGTGCGATTGCAGCCCCGCATATGAGGTGGTACAAAGAGAGCGAGGCAAAATGAAAATAATTAGAAAACACATCCGGAAACCCGAAAAATATCTTTACGAGATTGCACAGGGAGATTATTTCTACGTAGCGATTTCGCTGGTCGGAGATGATCTTCAGACGCTACACCGATATGGTCTTGTAGATGATAGCGTGGCGAGAATCCCGATTCCGCAGAAAGCTGCGACTAGGCTCAATTCAGATGGCTCGTATATTTTGAAAAGAGATCGTCCGCGTGAATTGCGTACATTCGAAATGGAGTATCACATTCGCGATTGGCACGGGGAAGATCATTATGGGACGTGCTGGCATCATCGACTCTGTTTTCAGCGTGAACTTATTCCGCCGATGGAACTTCGGTTTGTCATTCAAGGCAACATCCTATTCTCGACGCTACTGCAAAATAATCCGTCGGAATATCCAAAAATCAAGCTGGCAATCAATGTGGCTTTGGAGATGCTGGGGCGCTGCGAGATTTGGACAGATGAGCGGGTACCAGCGCAGTTACCGGTAGATCAAATCGAGGTTCCATGGGAAATTCTGCGTGAAGGGACGCGCGATGAACAGGTCTGGCGCAATTATCTAGCCAAAATCATTGAAAAGAAGCCGAAAGCGCAAGGCGGGGTAATCCTTCGGAGACATGAATTCTTGTGGGAGCAGCACCCCGATTTCTGTGTGACCGGGAAGCAGAACTTTTATGGGTACGTAGTGTACGGCTTTTCGTCAAAAAATCTCTTTGTCTTTGAATGTGACCAAGTGAATAACGCGACATATGTTTTCCGGGGAGAATGGGAAGCAGCATCAAAATTGACCAAGACAGATATTCTCCGTAGCCATATTCAAGAGCGCCGGGTATATCATACGGAGAACTGGTATAGGACGATGGCGAGATTGCTGTCGCAGAACAGTAATGAGGCAGCGTAATTATGGAAAAATGTGCACGTAACACCGCATCCGTCAGGCTGGTGGCAAGGAACGGTTGAATGGAATTCCCGTGTCTCATTCCATTCGGATGCACAGAGGGAAACGATCGAGCGTAGCCGCGAAGTTGCTCGAAAGAATCACGCTGAACTGCTTGTTCATTGAAAAGACGGAAGAATTCCGGCTAGAGATTTTTGAAGCAACAACCCGTATCCGCCCAAAGGATAATCAATAGCAGCAAGTCCCCAACGGTTAATCCGTTGGGGGCTTTTGTAATAGCATTTCATTCCCATGTACCTGTTTTTTCCTTTCCTCCATACCCCGATTATCAGAATAAAGAAAAAGCGCAAATATGTAAAGGGAATGCTGCGGTTTTCGATTCTTTTCCAATCGTCAATGGAACTGGCACTTTACAAATAGGTTTCTGGTATTAATGTTACATCTGCAAAACGGGGCAGGAATACGGTATAGCCTGTCAAGACCTTCATCAGCAAAAGCATAATGTGAAATTGGAGCACACCACACTTTGGCACTTCTTGGTTTTTATGGCAGTTGTTCCGAGCTTAGTCGTGCGTGGGAATCGTAACGGTTCATTGATGTTTGCATAGCTTTTACAAGTTCATTAGCGGGCTGGTATTCCGTGCCTGCTGCAGGATTTCTTTGTCGCGTAGTCCGTTGAGATAAGTCTGTGTTATACTGATGTTTTCATGTCCCAGCAGTCGGGACAGCAAATAGATGTCCAGCCCAGCTTTTAGCTGAAAATGTGCGTAAGTATGGCGAAATGTATGCGCAGAGATACGTACATCGGGAGAAATATTGCAGTTTTTCCCTGCCTCTTTGATGATGTTGTCGGCCATCGTTGATGTCAAAGGCCTCGCGTTCTTGCTTAGAAATACATTAGCCGGAATAACTCGGAACGCAAAAAAGGACTTGCGTACTGCAAGCAGCTTAATCAGCCACTTGCTGAGCAGCGGCGATTTTGGAACAACCCGTTCTTTATTACCTTTACCACGGATGATGATGTAATCAAATTTGATCTGCTCTTCCGTCAGTCCAATCAACTCGCTCAGTCGGATTCCTGTATCAATCAGCAGAAGCAGAATGACTTTATTACGGATTGTCAAATAGTCATGGCCTTGGTAGTAGTTCATCATCCTCTTCAGCTCCTGCTCTGAGAATGTCCGAATGATGACCTTGGGTTTCTTCATATTGCTGATTCCCTCGGTCAGAAGAGTACAGGTGTACCCCTCTTCAAATGCATATCTGAAAAAGACTTTATACGCTTTCAAGAGATCGTTGACATAGTTCGGTGTGTGTCCTGACCGATCCATTTTCAACAGGAATTCCTTGATCTGTCTAGGTTCTACCGCTTCAATTTCCGAGATGCCTTTTTCAGCCTCTAGAAAGCGGAGCAAATAACCAATCTGTTTTGAATAGTTCCTGACAGTTTTTGGCGACAGTTTCCTGCATTGACAATGGAATATGAACTCGTTTTGCACATCAGATAATAGCATAAAAAATACGCTCCTTTCAGGACTTTCATCACTGAGAGAAGCGTATTTCTTCGCATTTTTGGGGGATTCAACGGGCATCAAAGCCGCTGAATTCGTTACTCCAACCCACGCAGATTACAACCATCAGCAGTATTCCTATACCTTAGAAACCATGCAGAAAAGTTTGAAAATCAACCGGTTTTTCAATTACTTGGCATGGTCGACCTTGTACATATGACGGATGAGGTCGAGAACCTTGTTGGAGTAGCCGATCTCGTTGTCGTACCAGGAGACGACCTTTACGAAGGTATCGGTCAGCGCGATGCCGGCCTTGGCGTCGAAGATGGAGGTACGAGCGTCGCCCAGGAAGTCGGAGGAAACAACGGCGTCTTCGGTGTAGCCCAGGATGCCCTTCAGTTCGCCCTCGGAGGCAGCCTTCATCGCGGCGCAGATCTCGTCGTACTTGGCGGGCTTGGCCAGATTGACAGTCAGGTCGACAACGGAGACGTCCAGAGTGGGAACACGCATGGACATGCCGGTCAGTTTGCCGTTCAGCTCAGGAATGACCTTGCCGACAGCCTTGGCAGCGCCGGTGGAAGAGGGGATGATGTTGCCGGCAGCAGCGCGGCCGCCTCTCCAGTCCTTCTTGGAGGGACCGTCGACGGTTTTCTGGGTAGCGGTGGTGGAGTGGACCGTGGTCATCAGGCCATCGGTGATGCCCCAGTTCTCATGCAGGACCTTGGCGATGGGAGCCAGGCAGTTGGTGGTGCAGGAGGCGTTGGAAACGAACTTCATATCGGCAGTGTAGCTGTCGAGGTTGACGCCGCAGACAAACATCGGGGTGCTGTCCTTGGAAGGAGCGGACATGACAACCTTCTTGGCGCCGGCGTCCAGGTGGCCCTGGGACTTCTCCTGCGTCAGGAACAGGCCGGTGGACTCGACGACATACTCAACGCCCAGCTCGCCCCAGGGAATTTCAGCGGGGTTGAACTTGGTGTAGAACATGACCTTCTTGCCGTTGACGGTGATGGACTCATCGTCGTAGCTGATGGTGCCGTCGAACTGGCCATGCATCGTGTCATACTTCAGCATATAAGCCATATAGTCGGGGGTCATGCCGGGGTCGTTGATGCCCAGGAATTCGATATCGTCACAGTTGATACCAGCGCGGAAAACGAAGCGGCCGATACGGCCAAAACCATTGATGCCAATTTTAATCGCCATTGAGATTTCCTCCATTTCAAATCATATCGATCCGATGAAAGATTCGATACATTTTCTGCTTATATTATATAATATAACAATTTTTATGTCTATTATTAAAATATTAATAAAATCACCCGTGATGAATTTTGATCCTTGGTTATTTTACCAAATCATGGTGTTTTTTCCATCATTTCCGCACTTTTGTCGTAAAAAATTCCGGAGAATACCCCCGGATTTCTTCGGAAATCCGGGGGTATTCTTCCCATTTTTCAGACAATATATTGCAGCTTTCCAACTTCTTTTCCGTCTTTTTTGTAAATGCGCGGCACCCGCTTGTTGATGTCGCAGGTGATCTCGTAGGTGATGGTCTCGAGCTGGGCGGCCATGTCCTCGCAGCGGCAGATTTCGCCGCCGTCCTGTCCGAGAATGGTCACTGTGTCGCCCACCTGCGCCTCCGGAATGTCCGTCACGTCGATCATGCACATGTCCATGCAGATACGCCCCACCTGCTGTACCCGTTTGCCATGGAGCAGGAACTGGACCTGATTGGTCAGGCGGCGGCTCAGCCCGTCGGCATAGCCGACCGGAAGGACCGCGATGCGGCGCTTTGACGGCGTCGTCCACAGGCGGCCATAGCTGACCGTGATGCCCTCGTCAAAATCCTTGATCTGGGAGATGGTCGTCCGCCAGGAGAGAAGCGGCCGCAGGTCCAGATCGCCCTCCATGCAGGGGTCCGGCGCAAAGCCATAGGTGGCAATGCCGGGACGGATCATATCCATGGCAAACTCCGGATGGAGAATCGTGGCCGCGGAGTTACAGCAGTGCCGAATCTCCGGCTCAATGCCCCGCCGGGCCATCTCCTCCAGCATCGCCGTGAAGCGGCCATATTGGACCTTTGTAAATTCCTGGCACGCCTCCTGATGAGAGTCGGCCACGCAGAAGTGCTGGAAGACGCCTTCTATACAGAGATTTGGCATTTTCGAGATTTCTACCAGCTCTTCGATCGTCTCGGGGCGGTTATAGGCGAAAAAGCCAAGCCGGGACATGCCCGTGTCCAGCTTCAGGTGAATCTTCAGCCGCTTTCCGGTGCCCTCCAGACGGGCGTTCAACTGGCGGGCGTACTCGATGGCATTGACCTCCTGCCGGATGCCATTGTCCGCCTCGTACTCTGCAAACTGCGGCGGCGTGTAGCCCAGCAGCAGGATCGGCAGGTGAACGCCGTTGTTGCGGAGCTGCTCGGCCTCCTCCAGATTGGAGACCGCCAGAAACTCAGCGCCCAACTTCTCCAGGTGCTTTGAGACCGCGACCGCGCCATGGCCATAGGCGTCGGCCTTGACCACGCCGAGGAATCGCGTCGCAGACGGCACATGACTCCGCAATTGATTGTAATTATAGGTCAGGTTGTCCAGAGAGATTTCTGCCCAGGTTCGTTTCAAAAATTCCATGAAAATACCTCCTAGTCTTGTAGTTTCTCTAAGGTTTTTCAACGATTGCTACCAGTTTATCATCTTTTTCGGGGAATACAAGACAAACGCCGGATTTTTAAAGAAGTCGACAATCATGATAGACGATGCAGCTTCCTTTCGGAGCGGCTGAAAATTGCCCTTGACATCTGTGGCCAATCCGTATATACTGTGTATATCAATATATGCACAGTTGAGGTGTGATGCCATGGATCTCATCATCAGCAACGCCAATCCGCAGCCGATCTACGAGCAGATCTACCGTCAGATCAAGCAGGCCATTCTCTCCGGCTCGCTCAGGGAAGGGGACGCCCTTCCCTCCATCCGGAACCTCGCCAAGGACCTGCGAATCAGCGTCATTACGACAAAACGGGCCTATGAGGAGCTGGAACGGGACGGCTATGTCTATACCGTCGCCGGGAAGGGCTGCTATGTCGCCCCAAAGGACACCGAGCTGGTCCGCGAGCAGCATCTGCGGGAAATTGAAGACCACATGCGGCGCATCCGGGCGCTGGCCATCCTCCTGAATCTAAGTGAGGCGGAGCTGCTGGAGATGTACCGCGCTGTAACCGAGGAGGAATCTGCACCATGAACGCCATTGAAATCACCGGCCTGACCAAGCATTACGCCGGCTTTTCCCTGCAAAATCTCAATCTGACGCTGCCCCAGGGGGCCATTCTGGGCCTCGCCGGAGAGAACGGCGCCGGCAAGAGCACCACGATCCGTCTGATTATGAACACGCTCTCCCGGGACAGCGGCAGCATCCGCGTCCTGGGCACCGACAACCGGAGTCCGGAATTCCGGGCCGTCAAGGAGGACATCGGCATTGTGCTGGACGAGGCATTTTTCCCGCAGTCGCTGACGCCGCGGGAGGTCGACCGGATCCTGCGCAGCACCTATCGCCGCTGGGAGAGCGACGTCTTTTTCTCCTATCTGCGCCGCTTCTCTCTTCCGGAGCACAAAGCCTTTCAGACCTTCTCCCGCGGCATGAAGATGAAGCTCGCCATTGCGGCGGCCCTCTCCCATCAGCCAAAGTTGCTGATCCTGGATGAAGCGACCAGCGGCCTCGACCCGATGGTCCGGGATGAGCGTCTGGCGCTTTTCAGCGAATTCACCCGGGAGGAGGATCACGCGATTCTGCTCTCCTCCCACATCATCAGCGACCTTGAAAAACTCTGCGACTACATCGCCTTTCTCCATCAGGGCAGGCTGATGCTCTTTGAGGAGAAGGACCGGCTGATGGAGGAATATGCCATATTAAAACTGACAACGGAGGAGCTGGAGGCCGTCCCGCCGGAGGCCATCCAATGCATCCGGGAAAACGCCTACGGGGCGGAGGTGCTGGTCCGGCGCGCGGAGGTCTCCCCCGGTTTCCGGGCTGAGCATGCCACGCTGGAGGACATTATTCTGTTTTTGGCCAGAAAGGAGTGCCATCAATGATCGGTTTGCTGAAAAAAGACCTGTACGCCCTGAAGCGGCAGCTTTTGCTGTTTGCCGTCATCTGCTGCTTTCTGGCGTTTATGAACCGCAACTCCAACGCGACCGGGTTTTTGCTGATCTATATTCCCGTATTCACCGCCGTTTTGCCCACCTCGGCGCTGGCCTACGACGAGCAATCCAAATGGGACCTGCTGGCGGCCACAATGCCCTATTCCTCCCTGACCCTGGTGCTGAGCAAATATCTGATGGGGCTGATCTGCCTTTGCGCAGCGTTCCTGGTGATGTTGTTTTGGCAGTTGTTGAGCGGTCCCTTCTCTGCAGCAACTCTGCTGACCAGTTGGGGCTTTGCTCTGGCCATCGTCCTTCTCTATCAGGCGGTTATGCTTCCTCTGGTATTTCGCTGGGGTGTAGAAAAGGGCCGCTTTCTGATTCTCGCCGCAGCCATTGTGCTGGCAGTTCTCATCGGCGGCCTCAAGCTGCCGAGCTTGCAGCTCTCTCCGCTGAATTCTCTTCGTGAGATGTCCGATGCCAAGCTGCTGTGTATCCTGCTGTCCGCAGACGTCATCCTGTACCTGATTTCCGTTCTCCTGTCGCTCAAATTCTATCGCAAACGCTACCAGGGAGCATAAGAACTGCGGCGCCGTTGTATGCAACGGCGCCGCAGCATGGTTTTCCATTATTTCTCAAACATGTTCTGGAGCGTATCCAGAGTTTCCCGCACCAGCAGGTCTCCGCCCTCATGGCCGGTGATGCCGCTGGAGACATAGGCGGAATAGTGGCTGCCTTCCTCTGCCCGCTCTGTCGGCACATAGCCGAGGCTGCCGTTGGCAAGCTGGATCAGGAAGGTCTGTGCCGCCGGACTCTGGGCGCGGATCTGGTTGCCGAAGTCCAGGAACAGCTCAAAGGGGTTGGTGGCAAAGGCCAGATCGTTCAGCCGCAGGAAATGGGCCTCGATCTCGAACACATGGTGCTTCTGCTGATAGTCATAGCGCGCCAGGGTGCCCGCATGGACATGCATGGAGGCATTGTCGTAGAAGCTGAGCGTCTTGCCGGCGCAGCGCTGGAAGAAGCGGTCGAGGGCGTCCTCGGCGGCGTCGCGCTCCTCCCGCGTGACCTTGCGGACAGGCAGCCTGACCGGCTCGACCCGGTGCTCCAGACAGACGGCATCCCGCATCTCGCGGACGGCGTCGTCATAGCATTCGATGATCTCACGGGCGATTCTGCTTCCCGCTTTCCGGGCGCCCGGCAGATCGAACATGGAGGGGTCCGCCTTACGTACCGGCGGATTGACGCGGACGATATTCGGATCGGCCAGATCGGACTCCGGCTCCACCCAGCGGACCAGATCCACCGGGCACTGGTCGCCTGCCGGCGAGCAGATGGGCAGCAGGAAAAGGCCCTCGCCAAACTGCTTCCGCAAAATTTCCTTGGCCTTGCCCCAGAAATCGGAGGAGACAAAGGTGCGGTGCTGGACCGCCTGGGCCGGACAGGCCAGATTGGCGACAACGCCTGTCAGCTTCCCCGCTCCATCGAAGAAATACAGCAGCTCGAGGCCGGTATCGCTGCCGCCCTCCAGGGCGACAAAGTTGGCGGTGTTGGTGTCGCCCCACATTTTTGCCGACTTGTCGTCATACTTTGCGCGGCGGCACATGCCCACGGCCGCGCGGCCAAACTCGTTGGCAAATTTGGCAGGCTTTCTGTCTTTCCAGGCCGCTGTGACAACCTCGGTCAGCCGGGCCGTCAGGTGCTCCAGCGCTTCCTCATCGTCCATCACGCCGTCCCCGGCGGGCAGCGGATCCGCATATTTCACGTTGTCCGGTGTGTACTGCTTCAGGACGGACAACGTCGAGCCGCTGTCGATGGTATGAGACGCATACTGAATCGAGGTGTGGGTATGGGTGGCGGATATGATGAGTTTGCGGCTGTCGAAGTCCGGAATCGTCTCCGCCAGACGTGCCCGAACGCCCTGCACCAGATTCATACCGATGCTCTCGAGGTCGCAGGAGCAGAAGATCACGCTGTCCGCCTCCGTACTCAGCGCCAGCGCCGTCGCGCAGACCGGCGTCTCCACATACTCCGAGATTCGCTCGCAAAACTGTCCTGCCAGACGGACCTTCTTCTCCGGCGTCAGATTTGTCTCCGCCCAGCCGGCATAAAATGTTCCGTTCATACTATGTCCTCCTTCTCGCGATTCGGCATTGCCGTTTTTCTTTTAGCTTATCACTTCGCGGCTGCCGGCGCAACGGCAGATTGTGCAAAATCCGACGCAATTTTCCCCGCCTGCGGCCCAGCTTCCCTCCGTTACAGAAAAATCCGGCGCAGAGCTCTGCGCCGGATTTTCAATTTAACCGCCCAGATAGGCTTTTTTGATGGAGTCGCTCGCCATCAGCTCCTTGCCGTTGCCCGTCAGGGTGATCCGTCCGGATTCCAGAACATAGGCGCGCTCCGCAATTTGCAGCGCCATCTCCGCGTTCTGCTCCACCAGGAGGATCGTCCGGCCGGCGGCATGCAGCTCCTTGATGATGTCGAAGATCTGCTCCACCAGGATGGGCGCCAGGCCCATGGAGGGCTCGTCCATCATCAGCAGCTTGGGGTGGCTCATCAGCGCACGGCTCATGGCCAGCATCTGCTGCTCGCCGCCGGACAGGGTTCCGGCGATCTGGCTGCGCCGCTCCTTCAGCCGCGGGAACCGGGCATAGACCTCCTCGAGATCGTCGCTCGTCACGCGCTTGTTGATATAGCCGCCCATCTCCAGGTTTTCCTCCACGGTCATCTGGAGGAAGATCCGCCGGCCCTCCGGCACATGGGCAATGCCCTTCGGCAGCAGCTTGTAGGATTCGATGTGGGAGATGTCCTCATCCAGGAAATGGATGGAGCCTGTTTTGGAGTGCAGAATGCCGGAGATAGTCTTCAGCGTGGTGGACTTGCCGGCGCCGTTGGCGCCGATCAGGGCCACGATCTCTCCCTCATTGACCTCGAAGGAGATATTTTTCAGCGCGTGGATCTTGCCGTAATAGACGTTCAGATTTTCCGCTTTCAGCATCATTGGCCCTTCGCCCCTTTCTTGCCCAGATAGGCTTCAATCACGGTCGGGTTGGACTTGATATCGTCAGGGGTGCCCTTGGCAATGATCTTGCCGTAGTTCAGAACGCAGATGCCCTCGCAGATGCCCATGACCAGGTTCATATCGTGCTCAATGAGCATGATGGCGATGTGGAAGGTATCCCGGATGCGGCGGATATTCTCCATCAACTCGTGGGTTTCGGAGGGGTTCATGCCCGCCGCCGGCTCATCCAGCAGCAGAATGCGCGGACTGGTGGCAAGGGCGCGGACAATCTCCAGCCGGCGCTGGGCGCCGTAGGGCAGGCTGCCCGCCTGGGCGTCAGCCAGCTCGGTCAGAGAAAAGAAATCCAGCAGCTCCATCGCCTGCTCCTTGCTGGTCCGCTCCGCCTTGCGGTAGCCAAAGCCGTGCGTGATGGAGGCCAGCAGGTTCTCATGGGTCGTATTGTGCATGCCGACGCGGACGTTGTCCAGCACCGACATGTTGGAAAACAGGCGGATATTCTGGAAGGTCCGGGCGATGCCCAGCTTGTTGACCTGGGCCGTCGTCTTGCCGGCGGAGGAGAAGCCGTTAATCATGATCGAGCCGCGGGTGGGCTGATAGACGTTGGTCAGCAGATTGAACACCGTGGTCTTACCGGCGCCGTTGGGACCGATCAGGCCGGCAATTTCCGTTTTGCCAACGGTCAGGGAGAAATCATCCACAGCGGTCAGGCCGCCGAAGTCGATGCCCAGATGGTGGGTTTCCAGCACGGGGATGGATTTCACATCGCGCTCCGGCACAAAGGCGCCGCTCGGATAGGGTACCAGCGGAGAATCCGGAATCTTCGGCGCTCTCGGCGGTTTATTATTGCTCATTTTCTGCCGCCTCCTTGCTCTTTTTCTTGTTCTTGGCCAGCTTGACCACGCTGCCGATGGACCAGTTGCCCTTCATTTCCGCGAATTTCGGAGAGGAATTGAGCAGCATGATGACAATCAGCAGGACCGAATAGATCAGCATGCGGTAGTCGGCAAATTCCCGAAGCACCTCTGGAAGCGCCTGCAGGATAATTGCCGCGATGATGGAGCCGCGGACCGAGCCCATGCCGCCCAGGACCACAATCACGAGGATCTCGATGGACATGTTGTAGTCAAAGGAGGCGGCCTTCACGTTTGCAAAGAAATGGCCGTACAGCGTGCCCGCAGCACCTGCAAAAAACGCGGCGATGATGAAGACGGCCAGCTTAAAGTAGGTCACGTTGATGCCGGTGGACTCGGCGGCAATCCGATTGTCCCGGATCGCCATGATGGCGCGGCCATATTTGGAATTTTTCAGGTTCATCATCACAATCATCGTGAGGAAGACCAGCACGATGGCAAATGGCAGCAGCGTCTTGGCGTTGGAATAGACCGGACTTGTGTCGAGTCCCAGAGCGCCGCCTGTAAATTTCAGGTTTGTGATGACGTTTTTGATGATCTCGCCGCAGGCCAGCGTCACAATGGCCAGATAGTCGCCCTTCAGCCGCAGCGCGGGCAGGCCGACCACAAGGCCAAAGACCGCCGCCACCAGGCCGCCCGCCAGCATGGCAAGGGGCAGCCGGACCGCAACCGGCAGCACATCCGCCAGCGCAATGGAAAGAAGGCAGCCTCCAAAGAGTCCGACCGACATAAAGCCGGCATGGCCCAGAGACAGCTCGCCCAGCAGGCCGACGACCAAGTTCAGCGAAACAGCCATCACGATGTAGGCCGAGATCGGAATCAGCATATTGGAAAGCTGCCGGCTTGCCTTGCCCGTATAAAGGGCGACCGCCACCACTGCATAGAGCAGCGCGACCATGATAACGGTGATGAGATTCTTGCTGAAATTCGAAGTTTTCTTTGTTTTCTTTTTCATACGCTCACACCTTCTCATTGACCTGCTTGCCAAGCAGACCGGTCGGCTTGACTACCAGCACGATGACCAGCACGGCAAAGACGATGGCGTCGGCCCAGAGTGTCGAAATATACGCCTTTGAGAACTGCTCAATGACACCCAGCAGAATGCCTCCCAGCATGGCGCCGGGGATCGAGCCGATGCCGCCGAAGACGGCAGCGGTAAACGCCTTGATGCCGGGCATGGCGCCCGTCGTGGGCTTCACATAAATATAGGTTGCGCCATAGAAGATACTGGCAACCGCCGCCAGAGCGGAGCCAATGGCAAAGGTCAGCGTAATGGTCCGGTTGGTGCTGATGCCCATCAGCCCGGCGGCCTCCTTGTCCTCGGAGACGGCCCGCATGGCCTTGCCCATCTTCGTCTTATTGATAAACAGCGTCAGGCCGACCATGATGATCGCAGTAACCACCAGCGTAATCAGCGTGATACCGTCGATCACCACTTCGCCCAGCGTGATGGTCGGAATTTCAAACAGAGTTGGAAACGCCTTCTGCCCAGACCCGAAGATCAGCAGTGCGACGTTTTGCAGCAGATAGCTTACGCCGATGGCCGTAATCAGCACAGCCAGAGGCGTCGCCTGCCGCAGCGGCTTATACGCGAGCCGCTCAATCAGCATGCCCAGAATGGTGCACACAACAACGCTGATGAGAATTGCCACAATCGGCGGCATGCCCAGCATGGAGCCTGCCACAATGGCCGCGTAGGCGCCGACCATAATCACATCGCCGTGGGCAAAGTTCAGCATTTTTGCGATGCCATAGACCATGGTATAGCCCAGCGCAATCAGCGCATAGATGCTTCCCAGGCTGAGACCGCTGATTAGGGTCTGAACAAAATGTGTCATAACATCAATTCCTTCAACAGTACAACTGTGCCCTCCGGGGGATACCCGGAGGGTGCAGCGTGATCAATCGGTGAATGTTTCTTAGCCCTCGGAGAACAGGACCGCGGCGCCGTCGTGGATAATCATGGCCTTTGCGGGCTTCTGGGGCTCGCCGTCGGCAGTCCAGGTCATCTCGCCGGTCAGACCGGGAACCGTGATCTCCAGCATCGCGGCGACCATCTTCTCATTGAAGTCGGGGTCGTCGGGGCTGGTGATGCCGGCCTGCTCGATGGCATCCTTGATGGCATAGACAGCGTCATAGCCGTCGGCAGCGAACTGGTTGGGAATGCCGCCAAACTGCGCGGTGTAGGTGGAAACGAAGGCCTGAACAGCTTCGTTGGGATCGTCGGCAGCGAAGGGGGTCAGCAGCATGACGTTCTCCGCGTCGGCAGTGTCGGCGATTTCGTCCAGAATTCCGTCGAGACCGTCGCAGCCGAAGAAGATCGTGTCGTCGTCAAATTTGCCGGAGGCCTGGGTCAGGAAGGTGGCAGCTTCAGAATAGTAGATCGGGATGAAGATCAGCTTGACGCCGGAATCCTTGATGGCGTTGATCTGGGTTGTGAAATCCGTGCGGGTATCGTCTGTGAAGGTCTGGACCTCCTTGATGGTGATGCCTCTCTCGGCAGCCTCAGCCTCGAACGCATTGTACAGGCCGACGGAATAGTCGATATCAGACTGGTAGAGCACAGCGACTTCCAGAGGCAGCTCGTTGTCCGCGATATAGTCGGCGGAGGCAGTGCCCTGGGCGGAGTCCTGGAAGCAGACGCGGAACGCAGCGTCGTTGCCCTTGATGGTACTGTCGGCAGAAGCGGAGGGAGTCAGGAT
>Ga0129308_1001831_pt1 | contig 20265 bp, 23 predicted proteins | sample L827metagenome_FD_94440 | JGI IMG/M metagenome (GOLD analysis project Ga0129308, IMG submission 94440) | Ring-tailed lemur group fecal microbial communities from Wisconsin, USA - L827 metagenome | ecosystem: Host-associated > Mammals > Digestive system > Large intestine > Fecal | place: USA... | reverse complement strand
ATCTCATCACATAAGCCTGAGCATCACTGGCTGCCTGGAGCACCATTGTTTTAGATAAGCTCTCCATCGCCTGCTGGCATTCTTTTAAAGCTGCTTCTCTTTCAACACCGGCTATATAGGCATTGTATTTATCTTCATCAAAGACAAGATAGTTATTTGGATCCATGTCTCTGGTTTCTATCCTGTATCCAATAAGCTTCTGAAAGTTGATTTCCGGGTTTTGCAAAGCAACTTTTAAATTACCGCTTATTGTGGATATATCCACAATATCTCCTGATTCATTTAGATTTACATATAATTCAATCATATTCGTCTCCCTCTTTAATCAATAAGCCATGACCAGTAACAATTTAACCAGGCCCCGTCCCCTATAGCTCCTTGAGTTACGCCCCCAGAGTTATATCTGCTAATGTAGATTGCTCCATCAGGATCTATGCGCAATATGAAGCTGTTCGTTGCAGAACCTTGCAATTTAGCTGTTATAATTGTACTCGCTGGCCGGTATCCACTCGGCACTGTTCCAAGTTTTGTTGAAGTGTCACCTGTAGGTGTTACAGAGCCGGTTCTTTTCACTTGTCCGCGCATATAAACGATTTTCCCAACTTTTCGCACCTGCAAATCCGGATGGCTTGTACTGTATCTGCTAAATCCGCTGCCATATGTGCAATTTACCCAGCCGGTATCTTCTGGCAGCTCATCCTTAAATGCCACTTCTCGGTTGTCCTTAGCATAAATCGTTGTCGCTCCTGTGTATAACGGTTTAGATTCTGTTACACCGTTATTTAATCGCTCTATGGAAATTCCACCTTCTCCTACTCGGAAGACAGCTTCCAAATCTCCTGACATCGAATGCAACTTGCCTTCTGCATAAATGTCTCCGTTGGCATCCAAAGCCCCACGTTCTCGATATTTACCAATTCCAAGGCCATTGTTATTAAAATCATATCCGATGATCTCAGTACCTAATCTCAGCTCCCATTCCGTTTCTTTAAAGTTATCCTTGATAACGACCTTAATATTGTATGACTTTGTTGAATTGATGCCTGTTAAGGTCTTTAAGACATTACTGAAAGAAAGGCCGCTCGTTGATACCAGGTATGTATTTGAGATAGCCGGATAAGAACTAGCTGTCGCCAACTTATATAAAACATACAACTTCAGTGCATTCTTTTCTGTAGTACCATTTTTGATTGAAGAAACAGAACCGCTTGACACTACATCCACATTGGTTGCTGTGCCTGATTGTCTTGCGGCTGTTGGATCAGAGGCAAAGGCTGGCAGTGAATAAGCAACGACGCTAATCGTCATTTCTTTGGTTGCTGTTCTGCCTCGGGCATCTGTCACACTGGCCGTTATTTTTAAGCTGCCACTGCCTTTAATAAAGTCGGTCACTGCTGTTTTTGTCGGATACCGGACATCTTCAAATACGATCATATAACTTTTGATTTCCGACTTATAGGCCAAGGTTATGTTTGTGATAGCCAGGTTCAATTTAGATAATCTCTGAACATAAACGCCGGCTTTGGTTTGAACATCGGACACTGCTTCAGAAACCGTGATTGCCCCAATCGTCGGCACAACACTGGCCGGTACATTGACCGTAATTACTTTTGAAACAGTATTTCCTATCTTTGTGCCTGAGTTTGAGTATGTCTCCATGTAGATTGTCAGAGCTCCGCTGGTTGCATTCGGAATCTCTTCGCATAAATTCAATGATGGCGTAAAAGAAGCAGAGGTTCCAGCTGCATCATCAATCTTCAGTTTCTTTTGAGTTCCAAAATCATAATATAACTTATGTGTGAATGAGTTGGAATGACGCGTGATCGCAATGGAAATAGCACTGCCCAATGTACTACCAGAAATAGTGCCAAAAGAAGATGCCCGTGGAATAGTGGTAAGCGTGAAATTACCGGACATAGAGCATGTGCCAGGCAAATAGCTTTCTCCTGCTGTTGTAACGATAGAACCACTGATTGCCACTGTCTTTGTGCCATCCGAATTATGTGATACCTTGACTGCTCCGGACCATAAGATATTTTCCGTGTTTGGAGAAACACTGCGCTGAGCATAATCGGCATCCAAAACCTTTTTGCCATTAACAGTCAAATTTAACGTTGTTCCTGTCTGCGAGTAATAACTGGCCCCTGTTTTTAAGATCAATTTAATGTTGACCATAGAGTAATTACCGGTAACGCTCTGTTCCCCTTGTGTTACTTCAATGATGCCTGTGTAGTTAGAGTTTTGGGACCCTGCCCCGGTATATCTTGTCATTCAGAATCCCATCCTTTCCACTTAAATACCCAGCCGCCGCTATCACCTGATCCGTAGTTTGTGACTTCCCATGGATTTAAGGTTAATGAATTACTCAAAGAGATATTGGCAATTTTCATTAAGTTTTTAAATATCTGCATGACTTCTGCATTATCGAACAAAATAGCAAAACGGTCATTCGACATCAGTGATTTGACACGTTCAGCTTCAGAGTCTTCGCTGTCATAGCCACTGATCATTAAGCCCCTTGTATCATAATTGAAATACTTTGCCAACTTTTTCAATTCGGTAAGCTGCCCGTCTGTGTATTCTTTAGATTCAACCACACCACCGGAAATACTTTCGCTCGTCTGTTCTACAAAGGAATTATAGCTTTCTATCAGCTTTGTCAAATCAGCAGATGTTTGCGTCGTTGTCTCTTTTGTCTCTTCGACAATGGCTTTGATGGAATCTGTGGTTGCTTGCAGATCGGCGACTGTGCTGGTTACAGTCGTTATTTTTGCGTTGTAATCAGCTTCGATGTCTTCTATAGCTGGTGTCCAGTCAGTTTTCTTATTCCCCATCTTGAGATAAGGATGATAAATGTACATAATGCCATTTTTATTTCGGCTTATGTTAATAACAATGCTAGAGTGACTGCCGGAATTGAAAGTGAATTGTATATCATTCCAACCAGCTTCCATGTTGCCATAGGATTTTCCGCCGACATAATGCCAACTAGTATCTTCATAAAAGAAGCTTGCCTTCACGTTGGTTGCTTCATCTAAAAATACTTGGGCCACTAAAATATAATCTGTGTTTGGCTCAACTTCTATATTTCTCTGAGCGGCGCTCCCATCACTATCTAATGTGCTTGTAGAAGGGTCTAACTTCAATACGGTTTTGCCATCAATTGTTTCTACTGATATAGTCGAACTATTCGATCCCATCCAATAAGATGTGCCTTTAGAAAAATCAGAGTTTCTTAGCAGGTTCCTTCCACCAATCTGAATCTCGTTCACGGCTTCCCAGCTGCTATCACATTCTGGGGTGGTATATACTGTTGATGATGGATTCTCATAAACAATCTTAAATCTTCGCCATAAATATTTCCCTGTTGTCCACGTAGGCATTGTCTCAACCCAACTTCCACCCGTTTGTGTTGTTTTACTCGTTGACACGTACCACTGAGGGGTAATGCTTGCTACGCCTTGACCGTCTGTACCATTAGTACCATCTTTACCATTAGTTCCGTCCTTGCCGTTCGTACCATTCTTAGGAATATATGCTACGGAATAACTGGTTGTAGATGTGCTGTCAGTATAATTCGTAACAGTTCTGGTCCATAAATATTGGCTAGGGGTAACTGTTGGGATACTTGGAGACCATGTGCCAGTTGGCACTGTTGTTCCAGAAGAACCGGCTTGATAGGTAACAGCTGGTGTGCCGCTAATGCCCTTACCTGCATCGCCCTTATCACCTTTTTCGCCTTTGATTAACGACCAGGCATATTTAGTGTAATCCGTAGGGTCTGCTTTTGTACTGTCTGTAAGCACACCTATGTAAGTAGCACCGGAAAACCAGTTAACGTTAAAATTTGTTTTTCCATCCGCACTTGTTGCATAAGCAAAGTGAACATAAGCACTTGTGCCATTAATACCATCTTTACCAGGTGTACCATCTGTGCCGTCTGTTCCAGTCCATCTGCTCCACGTATAGGAGCTTGCAGTTGTTGGATCAGCTAATGTGGTATTAATGCAGATACCGATATAATCACTAGGCGTTTCAGTCATCTGGGCATCGGTAGGATTCGCTACTGCAGAATACTTGATGTGAATATAGTTGCTTGTTCCGTTGATACCATCTTTTCCGTTAATGCCGTCTTTACCGTTGGTGCCATTGATTCCCTGCCGGGCATAAGTGTATGTTGTGGTTGAACCGCCATCTGAATAAGTAACGACTGTTTTAGACCATAAGTAATTCCCAGCAGCTACAGATGGAATGTCCGTAGACCAAGCTGCTGGCTGTGTCGTGGCAGATGAACTTTCGCCATAAGTAACAGACCGATTTGTGATCGTTATGCTGGTGCCGTCCTGACCATCTTTTGTCTTTATGATCGTAATGGTGGAAACAACATTCAGCTGACTGCTTAACAGCTTAATGTTCAAGCATTTCTGTGTATCCGATAGTAGAGGCGTGGCATTGGAAATCGTCAATGTTTTTTCGGCATTGATTGTAAAGCCATACTGTCCAGAAACAATATTGTTCCAGATAATACCATCTGTGGAATACTGCCACAGATTAAAGCTGCAATTCTGAAACTGAGGTGTTAAAGTGATTCTTTCGGGTGAATATGTGGTGCCATCAGAGCTTACAAAAGAAGTACCTGAAGCATTAATTGAGCATGTGATTGCATTTTCGCCATCTGTCCCGTCAGTCCCCTTTTCACCTTTCGGACCATCCTGTACCAAAGAAAAAGATAACTCTGTCGAAACAGATTTGCCTTCTGCGTAGTTATAAACGACTTGATAAGTCGTTGCTTTTGCTTCTGACAAGACGTTTGCATTGATTGTGAGTATTCCATTGGAAACTGTCTCATTTGTCCCCAATGTACCGTTTTTCTTCGTCCAGGCAATCTTACTGGCGTCCAATGGCTGCAGGATATCTTGAACGTAGATTTCAGGAGTTAGGACCTGTGGCTGATTAGACCAGTCAGGGATATAGGTATTTGAGGATGGAGAATAGACCTGCTGCGTGCCGTATTTTGGATTGATTTTGATGGTAGGCTTTAGTTCGATTTCTTCGACTTTTTGTTCAGTTTTGGAAACCGATTGAGTGATACCATCTAGGGTTAACTCAAATTCAGAAACCTTTCCTAATCCATCTTCTAAGTTTTGGGCTAAAATTTTTAAATTTTGATTGTTCTCATCGACAATTGTCTGAATTCTTTTAATCTTAACAGACATATCTACTTTATTAACAACCATCTCATTATTTGTTGTGTTTACTTCACCTGAAACTGAAGCAATAGAATATTGCCCGCCTGAATAAGTTTCAGAAATAGACAGCGGCATAAAAACAAACTCATCATTGTAATTAATTAAGTCCGTTAAATACCAGCCGTTTATATTGGCCATTTTTACATTTTTTACAGTGTAAAATTGCAAACCCACGTATTTTTCTTTAATAAACTCCAGTGAAGTATCAGAATCAACATATCCATTATTAGAACTCAAATATAGGGTATTGCCTGTATTTGTGCCTGATTCAATCTTTAAAAGACCATCATCAAAGCAAACTCTTGTAAATTGAACCAGATCGCCTTTTTCGTATGTTTCAATATCAACAGTGGAGTATGTTGAAGCAGCTAACCCTCTAAATACAATATCACCATTTGGATCAGCGAAAGCATTGCAGCCATCAAGTTCAGCTATCCAGCCTAAGTAATTCCTCATTGAAACTGTATTGTCGTACCAATCAACGGTTTTCTGCAACGTTTCTGCGCGCAAATTAGTTTTATTGATACTAACACCCGTTATTAAAGACATTTCATCAATTTGCGCTTCAATCGTTGTTGGATACTCTAATTGTGTATCATATCTTTGACTGAATAAATACATATTGTCGTAAAGAGTCAAAGATAACTCTCCGATATATTTTTCCGGTTTTTCATATACATAAAAAGTACCTGTTTTATTAATACCGTCATTTTGGATAATAAAAGGATAATCAAGCAGGTTATTTAACCCGTTATCCTGATTATCCAGCTTCATCGTTACTTGCTTAGCAACCGCGTTTCCTAAAAGTAAGGAATCGCTGTTCATTTCTGCAGCCATTTTGTAATCTAGAAGCCTATTTGAAATGTCAGCACCATTTACTATAATTTTCATTTTCTACACCTCTACTATATTAGCTGCTAATGCTTTTGCTTTGATACCATTTAGCGTGCGAACATATTCATATTCACATTTGCTGCAATACATTGTTTTATTAACATAAGAGTCACTTTTATAATCGTATACCTTAGCTGTAAAAGTCTCTGGCTCAAGCATTTCAAAAATCTTCTTTGTATCCGGAAGATCCTTTAATAACCAGGTAAGTTCATATTTAGCCACCCTGGCTCGAATTCTGTTTCTTTTTAAAATTCCTGTTGTTATAGGTCGAATACCTTCAGCATCCAAGTCTTCAAAACCTGCCTTATAAGTAGATGGAGCCGGCAGTTTGACTCCATTGATATAAATATCTGTATGTTCTGCCATTATGCCGTCTCCTCTCTAAAATGCTGGTTTTCCAGTAATGATTTCATAATCTTTAATATTCTTAATGATTTTCTTGGCTAAGATTGTTCCATCTTCTAAAACAAGTTGAATTAAGTAGGTACCTCCGCCAGAATTTACCGGCATATTTTCTAAAAGCTTATTGGCAATCATCTCAATACCTTGTGTATTTCTCTTTAATGGAATTACAGCTTCTGTGCCTGCTTCACCAAGGATACTTAATGTCGCTTTATTAGCAATACCCCCTTCTGCAAGCTGGGGAATATGCGGAACATCAACTCGGAATGATTCACCGCCGATAAAAGGAACCCAATCCGGAACGTCAAAACCAACCCCATTGATTCTATCGATTGCTCCGTTCACGATATCAATAACCGCATTGATAGGCTGCTTAATAAGGCCTGACAGCATATTAAATATACCAGAGAAAATATCTTGTACACCTTGCCAGGCAGCTTCCCAGTCTCCACTGAAAACGCCAGTAATAAAAGTAATAACACCATCACAAATATCTTTAATTCCGGTCCAAATTGTGTCTACTGTGGCAAAAAAGTAATTCAAAACTTTTCCAAAATTTCCAAAGGAATTAGTCCAATCGATTTCAAATACACCCGTAAGGAAATCGTCAAACCCTTGAAAAATTTCTGTAATGCCTTCCCATATTTTGCTGATATCACCACTAAAAACACCGGAAAAGAAATCAATCAACCCCTGGAAGATTAATTCAACCGATTGAATAAGTGCTTCAATAACCTTTCCCCACTCTTCAAAAGTGTGAGTGAACACACCTGAAATGTAATCAGCAATTGGCACAAAAATCTCGTTCCAGATCCAATTGAGTTTCTCGAATAGTCCATCAATTAATGGCTTCCAGCTTTCCCATACATCAATAACACCTTGCAATGCGATTGCCAAAATATCAACAAGAAATTGTGCAATTGGCGCAAGCACCTCATTCCAAAGACTTAAAAGAATAGTGAATACAATTTCTACATTCTTAACAACGATTGTAGCCAAAAATTCTGCTAAAGGGACAATAATTGTCAAAAACATATCAGACAGAAGAGAAAACAGAGGCTGAAGAACAGTAGTCCACAATGAAGATAAAATAGAAAATATGTTATTGATTGCTTCATTAACAAGGCTTCTGAAACTTTCGCTTGTTTGATAGAGATATACCAAAGCACCTGTAATCAATCCAATGGCTGTCACTACAAGAAGAATAGGCCCACTTAATCCTGTTAGAACTTGAATAGTTTGCCATAATCCAAGCTGCCAACCATTAATTAAGCTTATAAATGAAGTGATTTTCCCACTTAAATATGAAAATACTGTTATTCCTTTAAGTGTACCAAATGCGGCAATAATCCCAGCAATAACCGCCAAAATCACAGCCTTGTGTTCCGTAAAGAAGTCTTTAAAAGTGTTCAATTTTTTAATGACTTTATCAACCGCAGCATCAATGCCGCTTATATCTGGCTCCTGAAACATGCTGTCCCAATCAATAGGGTCAATATCGTAACCAGCACCGCCAATTCCTCCCGCACCTGATCCGCTTCCTCCCGATCCAGAATCAGAGCTTGTTTTAAGGACGTTTAATTCGTCAAAACCAGCTAACGCACCTTCCATTTCTTTAGCGGTTTTTTTAGCCTGTGATCCAGCGCCATCCATTGCATCTGAATAGCCGCCAATGGCATCCGCACTATTTTCCACAGCATCAGATACACCGCTAAATGCATTCTGACTTGACGTTTTCTTTCCAAACAGTTTGCCGAATACTGCAGCGATGATATTTGCTAAAGTGATCAGCTTACTGATAATTGTATTGATTACTCTAATAACAGGTGTCAATACCGAGATTAATCCATTACCTATAATTCCTAGCAATTGGCTCCACTGCTCTTGTAAAATCCTCAGCTGATTGGCCCATGAACCACTGGTTTTAGCAAAATCACCCTGAGCCATTGATAATTTGCTCAATACGTAATTATATCTTAATGTTGTGAGCTCTGCTTGACTCATGTCACTGACATTCTTGCTGATGCCCTGTGAAAGAGCGTAAGCCTGCAGATTAGTTTGCGTCATAACGATGCCTAAATCTTTTAATGTTTCTGTTTCACCGGTGAACACCGATTTAAGTTTAGTATCAGCCAGTTCCTGTGAAATGTTATAGAAAGAAGCAACGTCTCCTGTTAAGCCGGCCAGCGTGATTGCCATATCCGATGCTTTGTCTGCGCCTAATCCCATACCACTGGCCATTGCCATATAAGTACTCGCAGTTCTCTTTGCACTCAACTCGCTCATACCAAATTGAGTGATTGCTGTTTTAGCAAATTGTTCTGCTTTCCAACTCATATTGCCAAAAGCAGTGTCTACAACGTTTTGTACTTCTTCTATGTCAGAAGCAAAGGTGATGGCAGATTTTCCCATGCTGACCAGTGTACGGCCAATGGCCAATCCGGCTAAAAATTTACTCAGGCCAGACATTGCACTTTTGATTTTGCTGACATGTTTAGTCACTGTTTCTGTAGATTTCTGCACTTGACTCTGCATCTTTGCTAACTCATCTCTAAATGGTTTAGTCTGCGCATCAATTACAACCTTCAATTCTTCAAGAGTCATCTGATTTCACCTTCTTTGCCCTCTGATTGATTCTTGCGGCATATGCCCTTCTTTTTTCTTTGAAACTTATAAATTCTTTTTCCTGTTTTGATTCCTCATACAGCTGTTTTTCTTCCTTAAACAATTCAGGGAATAAATCCCAAAGCTGCAGTACTTTATAGTCTTCTGGAATTTTTTCAACCAAAAGTGGAAGAATCTCTTGACGAATCTGAACACTTAAAATCTGATTAAACATCAGTTCCTGCTTAACTTTTTGCTGAGCACATCTTTTATGGCTTTCTATCAGATCGGTGATTTCATTAACGGACATATTCCAAAAAGAAAATGGACTAATGCCACAGTCTAATGCCGTTGGATATAGTCCATCTATCAAATCTGATAACGTTTCTAAATCATCTGTTCTTTTGCTTCCAGAAGTTGATCCTTCATTTTCTCCTCCATCCCTACCGAGAAAAAACCCGAGGCTTGAAATGTAGGCAAAATAACATCTGTCAGGAACTCTGTCTGTGAACCGCCATCTTCAAGATATTGGTCGAATAACTCCTGTACTTCTTTTTCTTTAATGCCGTGGTTGAATTTCTGCATCGCAGAATGCGTTATCTTTAGCATAACAAACAAAGAGGGCATGCTTTGATTCATTAAAATATTTAATAAATTGGTTTTAAACTCCTGCTCTAATTTGGTAATAGCAGACGTTGTTAATTTCAGCTTATACTCCTCATCCCCGACTTTCCATACAGCATAAGGGATTCTTTTGTTTTCTGACATTTAAAATAGCCTCCTACTCTGTTGGATCCGTGATTGTCATATCACTCTGTAAAGCAATAGTTAAATCAAATTCAATAACCCCATTGACACCGCCACCAGTACGTTTAACAGATACCTGACCATCAAATTCTGTAGTTGTGCCATCTTTTAACGTTTCTTTAAAAGACAATACTTTACCGGCGCTTTGTGCTGCTCTCATCAAACGATAAGGACTTGTTGCGCTGGTGTTTTCATATTTGAATTTATAAACAATATCTCCTGGATCCCCGATTCCCATTTCATATTGCTTAACTTTATCTTCAAGCGTTGTGTTCTCAACCTTTTCCGGATCAGTTCCCATTTCTGGGATTTCTTTTAATCCGAGCAGTTTTGTAAAAGTGGCAGCACCTTTTTCTTTATATTCTAATGTTGCTCCATTTGCTAACATAAAAATCTCACTCCTTTAATTCCTATGATAAATAAATTTCTGATTAACATCATAAATAGCTTCGTATCTCATCATCTTGTGGCGCATACCAGATGGATCAGCAACATCCATGCATGAGGTACGCTTAAGACCGAATTTTGATAACACCTCATCTACTTTTACAGCAGTAGCTGAGGTACTTTTATTATCCCAAATATCAATGCGATACCGGACAAAGCTTGATACTTCCTGATCATCTGCATATTCATACACATTGTTTTCTTCTTCTGTGTACTGGACAGCAGGTAAACTCGCCCAGTTTGACGGATAGATATCGGATACATTATCCAACACTGCAGATAATTCTCTATAAACCTGATCTTTGATATTGATCATTTGTTGGCTTCCTCCTTGATTCTTCTGACTAAATATCTTTTTATTTCCTTAGCAACTATATTCTCTGTGCTTTTTAATGCTGGATACATAAACGGCTGAGCGGCTTGCCCCATGGTCATGTAATAATCCTTACCTTCATAAGTTCTTATTGGCCATTTATAAGTTTTTGCAACCTTTGGATCAATTTTATCCGATGGAATCCCCCAGCCGTGTTTGACATAAACAGGTCTTACTTTCGGGGATATTCCTTTATGATTGGCTTCGCCAACAGGACCAGTTCCAAATTCAACATAAGGCGCATACTCTACATTTGTATATACTTCGCCTCTTACTCCACTACCAGTATTTATTGTTCTTTTAAAGATTCTTTCTTTCAATTCTCCACCACTAATTGGTGCAGTTGGAGCCAACATTTTTGCAGCATCCTGAACAATCAGCAGTCCTTCTTTAACTGCAATTTCAATATACTGGTCTGCAACACTATCTGCAATACTTGCACATTTCATCATCAGTTTTCTTGCATTGATAATATCTTCACTCATGGCATGATCCTTTCCAGCTCATATACAATATGCTTTGTATAAACTTTTTTAGAAATAACTTTATGATCTGCTTTTCCAGAGCCAAGAACATCGATTCCCGTATCTTCGGTTATCTCATTCTTTTTATCTGTTATCATATTCATGATGTAAGCTAGTTTCATTCCATACATCTCTGCCTGAACTTTACCACTTGCCGGCCATATTTCAGCCTCGATCTCCTTATCCATTGTATCAAAAATCATATTCGGAATACCTTCAGCATCTTTTCCATTACTTTTCAGATATGTCTGATACAGTTTCATCTTGTTTTTTCTCATAGATGACACCACCTACCTTCGCAAGCCGATATTTAGAAAGAGGGGCAAGAATCTTGTCATAATCAATGAATGAGGAAGAAATGCCGCCTTCACTATGCGATGCTTCACCTTCCATATCTCTTCGTTGAAGCATGATGTTTGCAAGCTCCAGCTGCTTCATTTCAAATTTTTCCAGCATAACAGTGCGATGCGTGTATTCCAGAATTTTTCCTTCAGCTAAACTTAAGTAAAGGGAAAGTAACTTCTCATCACTCTCCCCTGACATAAGTTTCAGATTTACAATTAAATTCATACCTATTCTTCCTGTTTCAACACAGCGAGCAATTCCTCTTTATTCAAAGAAGAATACCCTTCAATATTTTTTTCTTTGGCCAACTCTTTAAGCTGTGGAACGGTCATCTTTGCAAGATCAGCATCGCCAGAACTTTTCGTGATTTCTTCATCTTCCTGAATAGTCTCAATGATTTTGTATCCTTTAGCCTTATAAAAATCAAGCTTACTATCTTCGATAATTCTTTCAACATTGCCTTTAATAACACGAATCATGATTGATCACTCCTATGCTGTTGGTTTAGTGTCTTTGATATTTAAATAAATCAATGGCAGCATATTATCTTTGACCCATAAATCATGGAAACGACGGTAGTCCATTGCCCATGCATTAGCTTTCTGGTTGGTATTAGGATCAAAGATTCTCATAATATCCTGTTTGCTGATAGCAATAGGTGAAGTTCTTGGCAAAATCATAAAGTTAATATCAAGCCCTTTTGTGCCTTTGACATAACCGCCTTTTTCCTGACCAGATGTCGTTCCATCATACATTGTGATTGCTGTGTACATACGATTCTGCGGAGTTTCAATGATAGCTGCTTTATCAATTGCTGGCACAGTAATATCAACACCACCCTGGGTGATAGTTGCTGTCTGCATCTTTGACGCTAAAAACATTTCCAATTCAAGCATGACATCTGCAGTAGCATGAATAACCAAGTCACCGTTATAGCCTGCATCTCTGATTTTTTTGATACCAGATTTAATCTTTCTTAAAATTGTTGACTCCGCTGGCGTATATCCATATTCAATCATATTGGCGGTATTTTTCGTAATAACATCACTTGCCAATTTGGATAAACGATAAGCATCAATTTCCGGAACAACATGCATTCTCTGGAATTCCCCCATCACTGTGGAAGCCGTTGCCACAAAGTTTGTTTCATCAACATCCATTGCATCTAACTGGAACTTGCGTCCACGGTCCTGTGTCATCGTACGTGTTTCATATTCTAAAGTAACAGAACCCTGAACATAGCCACCGTCTCTGTCATAATCTGCCATACCCTGTAAAGCCATTTTCGGAATTTTAACTTCTGCACCGCCGGAATATTTGACTTGCCCGGCGTTTGCTTCCATCCAACCGGTCAATGCTTCCTGCTGTGCGACTAAATCTAATGTCTGTTGAAATAACGTAGCTGTTGCTAATGTGTTAATTGCCATATTTTATTACATCCCCTTCATATTTTTTAATATTTCAGCTTGTAAAGCTTGTGTTTCATTATCAGGCGCTTTTTTTAGTGTCTTGCCGCCTTTTAATCTTTCATCCACTGCTTTTTCAACAGCGGCTTGAAAAACCTCCTGAAGCTTATCAATTGATCTATTGCATGAATCAGCATCTGTATAATCAAGAAAATCAGAGAGTGCTGGCGCAAGCCCTTTATCTGCTAATGTCGATTTAGCTTGTGCTGTTAATTCTCTTTTAACGATAGCAGCTTCACGCTTATTCAGATCATCTTCTCGCTTCTTATCTTGATATGTTTTCTTTTCTTTTTCAGTCATAGATGCTAGCTTCTCAGCTTCAGTCTGTTTATCAGACAATTCCTTTTCCCAGTTTTTACGCTCTTTTGCCAGCCGGCCTTTTACGATATTATCGATTTCTTCCTGAGTAAACGTCTTTTTAGTATCAGAAGGACCTTTTTTATCGTTGCTGTCATTGCCATCAGTAGTGTCAGTATCCGGATTATCCTGAGCACCTTCGCCTTCAGCAAATAGCTGTAACTGTAATTTTAGTGGAAAATTTAAAATTTTATTCATTATTGCCTCCATTTAAAGTCCGTAAGACTATCCCATCTTTTAATGTCATAAGTTTTTGGACAAAATAAAAACAACCTACTTCCGGTTGCCGTATTTCTTCTTATTACGATCTAATACTTTATTCGACTTGCCGAATGGCGGTGGTTTGTATTCATACCGCTCATGATATGTCTTGCCACAAATCATGCAACGAAACATGACATCTTTAACCATACAATGTTTTTCTTCATCATAATAATGATCAATTTGATGTTTATACCATTCATGGTGATGCGGTCGTAAGCCTTGTGCCATAACTGACGTTCCTTTCTTTTTTTTGGATATAGCGATTAAACCTTAATGCATCTGTTTTCAAACTTTTTATATGCATCTAAATAAAGTTCTTTTTTATCACCGTTATAGGTAAGCTCGTAATACATACCATCTGGCAATGTTGTGGATAACAATGCTTTGCTATTCTGTAAGGTTTTACAGAACCACACTGTGAACACATCATCGACAGTAATCTGTTTGCGATCCGTTTTGTCTAGATGTTCGTTTACGTATTTAACCACTTCATTTTTACATAATGTTAAAAAATATTTTTCGTTCATTTATCCCATCTCCTTATTCGATTCTATCAACGCAATATTCAACTGCACATTCATGTTCAATTCTGCAACCACGTGCCTCTTGCCATCCGCTAGCAAAATAAGCAACATCAGCTTTAGCCAACAGCTTAATAGACTCACCTAAAAACCATAGAGGTCTTGCATCTGCAGGTGCATTTTGAAAAAATGAATCAATGACTTCGACTTGTTCACCAACCACTCTTTCAGCTTCTTTAATTGCTTTTTGTCTTTCTTTTAAAATTTCTTCGTCAGTTTTTCCTCTCATTGGTTGAGAAATGAATAATTTTTTCATTTGTTATAATTCCTTTCTAATTTTCTGCATAATAAAAGCGCGAATGTTATTTGTCGCGCATACAGATTACATATACAAAATCTCAAAATCTTTCCAAAGGCTCTTTAACGGACTTCCGTTAACCTCATATTTCTCCATCATTTCAGCCGGGCTATCAAAGAAGGTAGCTTCGCCATCAGGGCAAATACAAATGAATGGTTTATTATTCCGCCAGGAAATATTGTATCTAATTCCGTAAATAAAAAATTCTATGTCCATTCCCATTTCTATTTCTTCCATTAGTTCTTCTAAACTTTGAAGTTTATATAAATCACTCATTTTATCACCCCTTTTTAAGTATATCTTCGTTCGCAATAATATGACCTAATTTTAATTCTTTGTCATGTGCAGCATCTCGAACACTTTTATTTTCTTCAATCTCAAACCATTCATGATAATGAGGCACAACCGGATGCTCTTTTGGATTACCATGATCAGTCATATCAATATCTAGTCGTGGTTTTCCAGTTTTACCATAATAACGCCGCTGAATAAGCTTTCCATTTTTATAATTATCAAAAACGCTAAATGGCTCGCCCTTGTAAGGCACCTTATGTTCTTCACCTGCAGAATGATTTTCTAGTGCTGTTCTTTGCCAATTTACATCTCTGAAGGCTTCTTTTAACTCATTCCACTTACCAACGTCATTATACTTCAAATCTTGAAATTTATCCAGTGAATCAGGGATATATTTATAACCAAGCACATTTTTATATCTCTGCATTTGTTTTTCGTCTGCACTTCTATTTTTAATTTTCTTCTGAAGTATATCGACAGTGTCTTTTCCATGTTTATCCTGTTGTTGTTTCATCCACTCACTATAGCTCATATTACCAGGAACTGTATATGTCTTACCAGTTTCTGAATCTCTTGCTCTGCGCTCCAGTTTAGCAAGTGCCTGATCATCTAAACCGGCAATCGTTGTTGATCTGCAGAATGGATGCATAGGTGGACAGTTTTTACCTGGCTGTTGATCTTTGAGTTTGAAACGTTTCATATCTAATGAACGGCATATTTGCGATGTAATCAAATCAAGCGTAGCAAGAAATACATATGTATCACATTCGCATTCTTCATATGACAGCATTTCTGCTTGAGTATATGCAAAATTGCTTTCGGTTCTGACTAATCTCCTGGCTTCAAATGCACCAACCTGAAAACGGTAAGCAAATTCTTTAGCCATCTCACTTTCTGTTTTTCCAGTCATCATTCCAACCAGCATCTCTTCTTTGAGCTTTTTGGCCACTTCCTGAGTATTACCCCAGATCCTTGCAGAATAGTTTTCACCACTCCATTTGGAATTGAGAATTCTGTTAACCTGTTCAGGATCAATGCTGTTAAAAGAAAAGCCCAAGCCAGTGTTATGCTGGATATCATAAACAGACTTATAATACCCATCATACATCGTATCAATATAGTGACTGGTGGATATATTCTTTTCCTGCTGATAGATATTCACCATCATAGCATCAATCTGATTTTGAAGGTTTTGGAATCGATTGATTCGGTACCGATAAGCCGGTGCTTCCAATTCTTTTAACAACTCTTCTTTTTCTTTCGAAGATACACCTTTTTTAAGAGCTTTAATCATTTCGTCATAAGTCGGCCCATCCATAGCTTCATTTAAAAGCCTTCTGGCCTCTTTTTCACTTAGCTTATACTTTCTTCTGTACCTGTCAAAAATGCCTTCTATTTGACTGTTTAAATAACTAGAGGCACTGCTATATGCTTTGCTGATTTCTGCGGCAGCTTTTTCAGCATCTTCCATCGCTTCATACATACGCTGTGCTTTCCGCTTTTCCCAATAACTATTCATGATAGTATCCTAATCAAAACGCTAAGAATTCTGTTTAGCAGCTTTATCAACGGAAGCAGAATCTTTTGTTTCTTCGTCATTTTCATCCTCACTTTCTTTTGGTGGAATGTTTTCGTTATTGGCAAAGATTGACTGCTGTAATTTTGCTGATTCTTCATTCTCTTTTTTCACTTCTTCAAGTTCGCCATCGGGATCCTCAACAAAATCAAGCTGAGATATCAAAGTCTTCGCAGAAACTGTTCCTTTTAGATTAACGATCATCTGTGAAAGCTCGAGCATATTCTTAGGCAATCCTCTGGAATAGTTTGGCATGATTGCTGCAGGGTTCAAAGAAAGTGCCTTAATATTCAGATAATTACAGAATAGCTTGATTCTTTGCTTCAAACCTTTGGTATAATACCGTTCTTTAGTTCTTGTAATCATTTCAAGGCCTAACAGCTTATACTCCATCGCTACACCAGAACTATTACCAACAAAGTTCTCATCTGTCAAATTTGGAACATGGGACATGGTGTAGATATCATCCTTAAACGCTTTTTTTAGAATTTCAACGCCAGCTTCATCAAACTGTCTTGTGATATATTCAGCCTTTGCATTTGTATCAGGCAATTCTAAAATGCCTGAATCTTTCAATTCTTTGGCCGCTTTCTTTGTCTCTTTCTCGTCATCTCCTAAGACAGCACCATATATAACTAATAAAGCTTCAAGGAATTGCTCTTTATCATTGATACGATCGCTCATCAGTGTGTTATAAGCGTCGATCAGTGATTTCTGCTGTTCAAAATCTCCAATACAATCTTTGTTGTTTCTGTATTCGATGATAGGAATATCACCTAGAAAATGATCTTCTGGAGCTTCATTAGGTGGCTGAGAAGCAGCTGCATCATTTAAAATGACAAACCTGTAAATATAGTTTTTAGTACACACGGTAGCAATGTATTTTCCTTTATCTGTCGTATCATCTTTGCTCAAATAGTAATACACACCAAATAAAGGATTTTGTTCAATCGTATCGTCATACACTAAAAATGTATTCATGGGTTCAAGGTTGCGACAAGCTAGGATAGATTCATTTTCTTTAACGTAGACATACTCATAAGCCACGCCGCACCGAGACATATCAAGTGCATTATCATGATCCACATCATCAGTATTTGCCTGGTCAAAAGCATCTGTTAGCTTGTCCAGATCTTTCTTACTTTCATCTGATGTTGCGTAGGTAATTGGACTTGCCAGGAAATACCCTGTAGCCGTATCTGAAATATCTCTCGCATGATTTACCATGATTTTGTTATTGGCCAGGTTCTCTTTTTTTGCTCTTTTATCGATTGCGTGTTTTCCAAGATAATAATCAAGATTATTTAGTATTCTTTCCGCCTCTTTCTGATGTTTCAAAATCAAAGTTAATATCTTTTTCTTATCTAAGTTGCTTTCATCATAAGCCTCTGCGGAATAAGTAAAAGTGTACATCACATATCACCTCGTTTCTATGGTAATCCATATGTTGATTTTTTCTTAATTTTGGCCACTGATCGAATAATGTCGCTCTCGCAGCCATAACGTGCAGCATCGATCGTATGGTTGTTTTTATCTGGAAATTCGCCTTTTAGGTTGCCTTCCTTGTCTTTTTCAATTTCATACTCATTGAACTCCCTCGCTGCATTAGGGCAACGAATTGGATCGATGATAATTGACTCTAAATCCTGAAGCCATTTAATCCCGTTTTCAACGCTGTCAGGTCCTTTCTTAGCAGGAAATACATTTAATCCAAGAAGTTTAAATTCGTTGATAGTACGTGGTTCTGCGCTGTCAGCAGTTACTTTTTTATTCAACGGATTGAGCCGTTTGATTTTTTTTACAGCTGTTTTATTGTTCACCCTTGTTCCGTACACCTCACCAAAAATAAAAAGACGTCTGCGCGTCTTATCATAATTCATTTTCAAATAAGCCAAAGGATCACCGGCATAGCCAAAGTCCAATCCGTTCTTTAATCTATCGAAAACAGCAATTTCTTCATCTGTGATTTCCCGGATATCAAGGTTAATAAACACCTCGCCGCCTGTTCCAATGACTTCCCCGAGATATTCGTGATTATATCTCTTTTCATTGGTCCTTTTAAGATGTTCTGCTTCGATAATAAACTGCTCTCCGAGCCATTCCCTGGGAACATCTAAATAAGTGCTATGATGGACAAACGTATCTTTCCTAGGCTCAAGTACATGCTGGTTAACCCAATTTCTTTGACTGTCTGGCGGGTTATAAGAATAAAAAACCACGAAGTCAGGACCGCCGCGCATCAAAGATTGATTGATGTTTCTTATCTTTGCATAGGATTCAAATTCATCAACTTCCTCGTACCAGATATATTTGATCCAGCCTTTAGGGACCTTTGTCGATTTTGCTTTCTTTGGATTATCAGCACCTTTGAAACGAATCACCTGGCCAGTTGGTTTATATGTAATAGTTAACTTTGACTCTGGCACATGCCAGTCTTCGCTTGCGCCCAACATATCTATGGCCCATTTAATCTGATCTCTGACAGATTCTGCTAAAGTATCTTTAACACGCCTGAAAATGACAGCATTTGACATGATGCCGTTTTGTCCGTCTTCCATGATGCCTTTAACAATTTCTATGCTGATAAATGACGATTTTGTTGAGCCACGTCCACCTTTCAGCCAATAATGAGTATGCAAATCTTTCTTGATATCATTATGCACTTTATAAAAAGGCGGAGCAATCAGAGACTTTAAACTAACTATCGTCTGGGATATCATCTACGATGACAACCTTTCCAGTTTGGTTGAGTTCCACTTTTTCAGTAAACATGCCATAACGTCTTCCTAAAAGCTCCGCCGCTTTTAAACGTTCTCGTTCGTCCGGCGGCTTCTCAATAACTTCCTGACAGCCATCACCGCACATAGCCAAAACAGATGACTTTGATACTCCATTCATTACATCAGAAAGGTAAATCATCACGTCTTCGGCCTTAGCGATTCGCTTGTCATGCAATGTAGTTAACTGTTCATCTAGATACGATTTAATGTTAGCATTTGTTAGCAATTTGCTTGCGTTTACTCGTGCAGATTCATCTTTTTTTACATTTGGATATGCTGCCTTATATGCCCTGGTAGCATTCAAATCAATAAGATACTCATCCGCAAATTTCTTTTGCTTCTCTGTCATCATATACGCAGCACTCCTTTCTTCAACAAAACAAAAAGCACGTTTTCTACCGTACCTCTGATAACGAGCGGTCCTGCGTGCTTTAACTTAAATTCCTATGATACTATTATAGCACACATTTATTCATCATTTTCGTGTTTTTCATTCTAACTATTGACATAACACCTCTTTTAATGATAATCGACATATATTTCTGATCGTAATGCATAATAGCAGCAACATCTTTGACATTCATACCTTCGAGATATCTATGTTCTAGTGCGATCCTTTGGGCATAATTAGGGATGGAATGTATCGCTTGCTTAATTTCAGCCATTTGTTTTTCGTACTTTTCTTTTTTTGAAATATAATATTCCATAGATACTTTGACACCTCCAGGAGCTTCATTTGTGTATATAATTGCCTTTACTCCCTGCATCTTGCGATCAATTTCCTCAATTTCATGATACAGAGTCATATACGATTCAAGCCACTGTTTGACTTCGATATAATCCATCCACGATTTCCCCTTTCTATTTACTCTCCGGCACAACCACCGTACACTTCGCCATATCTTCCGCTTTTGGAAGAGGCATTGGTCTAGGTGCTTTAATCATTTTTTGAACCTGCCATTCTGCTAATCTTTTCCATAATCGAACTAAAATTGATGTTTTTT
>Ga0129308_1001829_pt1 | contig 20271 bp, 19 predicted proteins | sample L827metagenome_FD_94440 | JGI IMG/M metagenome (GOLD analysis project Ga0129308, IMG submission 94440) | Ring-tailed lemur group fecal microbial communities from Wisconsin, USA - L827 metagenome | ecosystem: Host-associated > Mammals > Digestive system > Large intestine > Fecal | place: USA... | reverse complement strand
TTTAGGGCGGAGTATTTGTCTTGCCGGACATACCCCTATCCTAATCGGTGGCTCTTCTTTATTCAATTCATTTGCTCGATGCCCCTACCGACATCCCACAGAAAAAGTGATTGACCCAAAATTAATTTGATCTTACATCTTTTCCCATATTTTTGTCGGTTTTAATTTTATAAAAAACATGGTCTGACAGTCCTTCCGTGCGAAGTCTTCCCCCTCCGCACAGAAACGCACCACCAAACCACGTCTGCTCACTATTTAGCTCTTGATTTTAATCTTTTTCCACTACAAAACCGATCCATGGCTCTGCTCTTTATATTCATTGAATATCCAATGCTTTCTCATAATCCCTTACCCGTCTTACATCTTACCCTCCAGCCGCACGAACAATTGACTCACGAGCCCTCATCAGCGGTTCAATCAATTGGTCTTCTCCATCCTGAACAATCTGAGAGACGGGAAGAGAAATTGAGACGGCATAGGTAGATGCATTTCCCATCACCGGTATGGAAGTTGCAATACACCGTACGCCTATTTCATTCTCCTCATTGTCATAGGCATAGCCCCGTTCCCGGATCTTCCGAATTTCCTGCAAAAACTGTTCCTTATCAACAATGGTATTGGCTGTATAGGCTTTGATTTCACTCTTATCCCATATTCCCTCAATCTCTTTATCCCTCATCGTCGCCAGTATGGCTTTTCCCACCCCTGTACAATACATCGGCCTGCGGGCTCCAATTCGGGAGGCCATATAAATGGAACAGTTCTGACTAATCGCTTTATGAATATACACAATGTCAAGATTATCCCGCATGGCCATATGTACGGTTCCTGATACGTCGTCGCTTAACTGCTCCAATATAGGCCTCGATATACTGACGATATCCAAATCGCTCTGGATAATCTCACTGAGCTCACAAATGTAAAGTCCTGGACGGTAAATTGCATCCTGTTCAGATTTCTGAACGCATCTCCACCGCACCAACGTCTGTAAAATCCGATGTACTGTACTCTTATGCAGCCCTGTTATGGCACTCAATCGTTGAATCGTCATTCCTCCTTGGCTTCTGCAAATCAAATCCAATAATTCAAACGCGCGATCTAATACCTGTACACTACCTTTTTCCATCCTGTCTTCCCTACTCTCAATATAAATTTCAAAATATGAAACGATATTTTATATTTTATATCATTCGTCCAAAATACACAAGTATCTTTCATGCAATTTTCCATCTTGTGCTGCGCTGGTTCGCTTTCTATAATAATAACTGTAAAACGTCGTTTCGTATTATGGGATATCCGTTTTAATTTACGTATCATTTTGTGCGAGGTGCGTTTATGGAACACGATGTCCAAAGCATTATTTCTGGAATTGGGATTATTCCTGTCATCTCCATAGAAGACGAAGAGAAAGCGGTTCCTTTGGCTCACGCCTTATCCGATGGTGGGATCCCTGCCGCTGAAATAACCTTCCGAACTGCTGCGGCAGAAGGTGCCATTAAAAAAATCTCTCAAAACTGCCCAGATATTTTTTTGGGCGCAGGCACTGTTCTCAACATTGAACAGTGCGACCGCGCCCTGTCTGCCGGTGCCAAATTCATTGTTTCTCCGGGGTATAACAGCGATCTCGTCCATTATTGCCTTTCAAAAAATGTACCTGTCTTTCCCGGCTGCGTTAATGCGTCCGATCTCACCCGCGCCGTCAATGACGGCCTAACAATCGTCAAGTATTTTCCCGCAGAACAATCCGGCGGTCTTGCCGGTTTGAAAGCCTTAGCACCTGTCTTTCCCAGTTTGCGGTTCATGCCTACCGGAGGAATCAATGCCAACAATCTGTTAAACTACTTAAGTTATGACCGCATCATTGCCTGCGGAGGCTCCTGGATGGTAAAAAAAGAGCTGATTGAAGCGGAAAACTGGAGTGAAATTACTCAGCTGTGTAAAAACGCAGTCCAGACAATGCTTGGATTTGAGGTATATCACGTGGGCATCAATTGCGCGAATCCCGAACAGTCTCAACAGGATTCCCAAAGCTTTTCCTCTATCTTCCAATTTGCCCTTCGTTCCGGGAACTCCTCCAATTTTGCCAGCGAACGCTTGGAATTCACCAAGCATCCATATCTCGGAACCCACGGACATATCGCTATCGGAACTTGGTCCATGGACCGTGCCCTTTACCATCTAGCTGCACAGGGTATTGAATTCAGAGAAGACACGCGCAAAAGAGACAAGAGCGGCAAGACAACTTCTATCTACTTAAAGCAGGAAATCGCTGGTTTTGCTGTCCACTTGCTTCAGAAAGGAATGGGAGAGAAGAAGCATGGGTAAAATCATTACTTTCGGTGAGATCATGTTGCGCCTGGCTCCGAACGGATATTATCGTCTTTTTCAAAACGATCAGCTTCAGGCTACGTTTGGGGGCGGAGAAGCCAATGTTGCAGTTTCTCTGGCCAACTTCGGTATGGACGCAGCTTTTGTCTCCAAACTTCCGGCCAATGCCATCGGACAGGGTGCAATCAATACCCTGCGGGGTTTAGGCGTGGATACCTCAAGCATTATCCGCGGCGGAGACCGGATCGGCATTTATTTCTTAGAAAAAGGGGCCTCTCAGCGTGGGAGCGTATGCATTTATGACCGAGCGCACTCAGCGATTCAGGAATCCAGTCGAGAAGACTTTTCTTGGGATAACATTTTTCAGGATGCCGATTGGTTCCACTTTACGGGCATCACCCCTGCTTTGGGACCAAACCTGGTGGATATCTGCCTCGACGCCTGCCAAGCTGCCGTAAAGCACGGTGTTAAGATCTCCTGTGACCTTAATTACAGAAGCAAGTTGTGGTCTCGTGAGCAGGCCCAAAAGGCAATGACAAATCTGTGTCAATATGTCGACGTATGTATCTCCAACGAAGAGGATAGCAAAGATGTCTTTGGCATCACACCAGCCAATACAGATATCAATGGCGGAAAACTGGATCACACTGCCTATGAATCCGTTGCCCGCCAATTAAAAGACACCTTTGGATTTAAACTGGTGGCCTTTACACTTCGAGCTTCTCACTCCGCCAGCGACAATGATTGGGCGGGAATGCTCTATGACGGCAGCCATTGTTATTTTTCCAACAAGTATCATTTACATATTGTGGACCGCGTGGGAGGCGGAGACAGCTTTGCAGCGGGGCTAATATATGCTTTGCTGGATCACAGATCCCCACAGGACATCATTGAATTTGCAGCAGCCGCATCCGCTTTGAAACACTCCGTGGAAGGCGACTTCAATCGCGTTACTCTGGCAGAGGTTGAAAAGCTGGCCTGTGGTGATGGATCCGGCCGGGTGCAACGCTGACCTGTTCAAAGTATAGCGCGAGCCACAGAAAAAGGAAATGCGACCGTTTTTGATCATAAATTCCAAAAGACGGTCGCATTTCCATTTCATACTTTCCACATATTCAGAGCTGCAAGCCAGGTGTAACCGTGGTTTACCTATCACCACTCAAAATGTTAGCTTTATTCGTTTTTTTCCATCGCGATTGCCAAACAGATTCGGATCCAAATGATGAAATTCCTGAAGATGTTCACAGTATAAGTTGCTCAATTCATCAATATCCGCTCTTCGGACGGCTTCCACAATCGGCTTATGGTGATGTATCTGTAACAGGCTATGTGCCACATCAACATATTGAGAAATCTGTATCAAATATACCAGCTGATAAATCATCTCCTGCTGTTTAATCAGCCTAGCATTTCCCGCTATACGTGATATTTCCAAATGAAAATCGCGATCGGACGCAATACGCCCATAAATATCTCCACTGGCAGTTACCTCATCACACTTCTCCGCCATCTGATAAAGCCGATCAAAATCTGCTGAGCTTCCATAATATGCCGCCAGTTGGGCAGACAGTATATCTTGCGAAAGACGCACAACACCAATTTCCTGAATCTCTTTTTCAGAAAAGCTAGTTACTGTTGCCCCACGGTTCTGACTGATTGTCACAAGTCCCTCGGCCGCCAGCCGGCGAAGTGCATCATGAACCGGAGTCCGGCTTAATGAAAGCTTTTCAGAAAGTTGAATTTCCGGTATATGCGTTCCAGGAAGTAATTCCAGACGGAAGATCATCTCTTTGATCCCCTCATACGCAACATAACTTTGAGAGCGAATTTTCGACACCTCGCTATCACAGTATCATTAGGCCAATCATACCTGTTCGTCCCTACAAAAGTCAAGAATAGAGTTTTATACCCAAAAGCCCCATCAACATTGTCAAAATTATTAAAATTTTCTGTAATTTTATCATTAAAATCCAGTTTTGTAAAATTTTTTAATTGATTTAATATATTATTAATCGTTTTAATTGTTAAGAATTCTAATTTTCTCTTTTTTTAACAATTGCTTATTATATATTTTATACATTTTTCTTTTTTATTTCTATTGACTTTTTCTTTTGCTTCTTTTAAAATTGCATGCAATCATAGATATATACATGCATTTGGGCGCGCTTCGGAAATCAGATTTTACCAGCAAGCAAGTAAGACAGTATGCTGACACTTAAAATAAGGAGAAAAAAATATGGAAATTGATTTAATGGATGGAAATCAAGCCGCTGCATACATTTCTTACGCATTTACAGAAACGGCTAGTATTTTCCCAATTACCCCATCATCACCTATGGCAGAATATGTGGACAGTTGGGCCGCCAACGGCAAAAAGAACTTGTTCGGTGAGCCCGTACAGGTAGTAGAAATGCAGTCAGAGGGTGGAGCTGCAGGTACTGCACATGGTGCACTCCAAGCAGGCTCCCTGACCACCACCTACACCGCCTCCCAGGGGTTGCTCCTTATGATCCCCAACATGTATAAAATTTCTGGTGAAATGCTCCCAGGTGTTTTTCATGTATCTGCGCGTACCCTTTCTGCCCATGCCCTGTCTATTTTCGGCGACCACTCCGATGTAATGAGCGTTCGCCAAACAGGTTTTGCTCTTTTAGCCTCCTCCTCACCTCAGGAAGTCATGGACCTGGGCGCAGTAGCACATTTGTCAGCCATTCACTGCCGTATGCCCTTTCTCCATTTTTTCGATGGGTTCCGTACTTCCCACGAAATTCAAAAAATTGAACTTCTGGATTACGACGATTTGCGCCCTCTGGTGGATTTGGAGTCCCTAAAGGCTTTTCGGGCCCACTCTCTAAACCCGGAACATCCCACTATTCGGGGCACAACTGTTAATCCGGATATCTTTTTCCAGTGCCGTGAGGCCTGCAATGCAAAAGTCGATGCCATTCCCGCTGCCGTAGAACGATATATGAATGAAATCAATCGGCTTACCGGACGGAATTACCGGCTTTTTGATTACTACGGCTCCCCAGTTGCGGACCGGATCATTGTTCTTATGGGTTCTGCTGCGGAAACTGCTAAAGAGACGGTAGATTATCTCACCCAGCGCGGTGAAAAAGTCGGCTTGATCAATATCCACCTGTACCGTCCATTTTCTGTCTCGCATTTCTTGTCTGCGGTTCCCTCAACTGTTAAAAAAATAGCAGTACTGGACAGAACCAAGGAACCCGGTTCCTTGGGCGAACCTATCTATCAGGATGTATGCACTCTTTATCAACACTGCGGGGTCCCCATGCAGATTGTCGGCGGACGCTACGGCCTGAGTTCTAAGGATACTACTCCCGGTCAGATTCTGTCTGTCTTTGAAAATCTGAAGCTGGATAATCCTAAAAATAATTTTACCATCGGCATCGTGGACGATGTGACTGATACATCTCTTCCCCTTCTTGAGGAAATAGACACCTCTCCTTCCGGCCAAATCAGCGCCGAATTTTGGGGGATAGGCTCTGATGGAACGGTAGGCGCCAACAAGAACTCCATTAAAATCATTGGCCATACAACGGATCTGTACTGTCAGGCATACTTCGTCTATGACTCCAAAAAGTCCGGCGGCCTGACACAAAGCCATCTGCGCTTTGGGAAAAAACCTATCCGTTCTCCCTATCTGATCCCTTCCGCCGATTTCGTTGCCTGTCATGTGCCCTCCTATGTACATAGATATGACCTGGTAAAGAACTTAAAAGAAGGCGGTACTTTCCTGCTCAATTGCCAATGGGACATGGAAGGCTTGGAAAAAAACCTTCCCGCCTCAATGAAACGTACTCTGGCCTCTAAGCACGCAAAGTTTTATACTATAAATGCGACTGATATCGCCCGAAACCTTGGTTTGGGATCCCGCACCAATACCATTTTACAAGCTGCTTTCTTTACACTAAGCGGAGTCATCCCACTGGACCAGGCCGTATCTGAGATGAAGGATGCAATTTATAAAACTTACTACAAAACCAAGGGGCAGGCTGTGGTAGACCTTAACATCGCCTCTATTGAACACGGCATTCATGAAATCACAGCAATTTCTATCCCCGACAGTTGGCTCTCTGCCCAAGACATACTGCCGGTTGATGACAGCCGCCCCGCTTTTATCCGCGAGATCGTGGATGTGATGAGCCGGCAGGAAGGGGACCAGCTTCCAGTATCTTCCATAGCAAAATACGGGCTAACGGATGGCACTTGGCCTTCTGGTACTTCTCGATACGAAAAGCGGGGAGCGGCGGTGGAAGTACCCGAGTGGCAGCCGGATCTTTGTCTCCAGTGCAATATGTGCGCTTTTGTTTGTCCCCATGCTGCAATCCGCCCGTTGCTTCTCAATGATTCGGAACGGGACTCTGCTCCTTCCGGCTTTATTACCAAAACAGCTGTTGGCCCCGGCTTAGGTCAGTATCAGTATCGTATGCAAATTTCCCCCTACGACTGCACTGGATGCAGCAGCTGCGTTCATGTATGTCCCGCAAAGGAGAAGGCGCTTGTAATGAGGCCTTTGGCCAGTCAATTGTCCCAAGCTTCTAACTGGGACTATGCTATGGAGCAGATCTCCATAAAAAAGGATGCCATCAAGGCAGACTCCGTCAAGCATTCTCAGTTTGCTCAACCCTATTTTGAGTTTTCCGGGGCTTGCGCAGGATGCGGTGAAACCCCATACATTAAGTTGGTCACTCAGCTTTTTGGCAGTCGCATGTATGTTGCCAACGCCTCTGGGTGTTCCTCTGCATACAGCGCATCCCCCCCGTCCTCCCCTTATTGCACAGACCAGCGGGGATTTGGTCCCGCTTGGGCCATGTCGCTATTTGAAGATAATGCCGAGTACGCCTATGGATATCTGATTGGCCAGGATACAGTCAGGCGGCAATTGGCGACAGCGGTGCAAAACCTCATATCTCAGGACGTCGCCCGGAGCTCCTGCCTGACTTATTTGGAACAGCGAGACGATGCTCTCAACTCTCGAACCGCCAGTGATGCTCTCCTGACCGCTCTGGAAAATGTGCACTCCAAGGATGCCGACTTTATCCGACAGAATCAAGAGTTTTTAGCTAAAAAAAGCGTTTGGGCCTTCGGCGGAGACGGTTGGGCGTATGATATTGGGTATGGAGGACTTGACCATGTATTAGCTTCTGGTCGGGATATTAACATATTGGTTCTGGATACCGAAGTGTATTCCAACACAGGCGGCCAGGCCTCCAAATCCACTCCCGAAGGTGCCATTGCCAAATTTGCCGCCGGGGGAAAGCACACCAAGAAAAAAGATCTGGGCATGATGGCAATTAGTTACGGCTACGTATATGTCGCACAGGTCGCTATGGGCGCTGATCCCGGTCAAACTCTCAAAGCAATTCAAGAAGCAGAAGCCTATCCCGGTCCATCTCTGATCATCGCTTACTGCCCTTGTATCGAACACGGTATGAAGTGTGGCATGGGTATGAGCCAGGCTGAGCAGAAAAAAGCAGTAGCCTGCGGCTACTGGCACTTGTATCGCTATAATCCCCGCCGGAAAGCAGAGGGCAAGCGTCCATTTATATTAGACTCCAAACCTCCTGTTGGCAATTTCCAGGAATTTCTTCTGGGGCAAAACCGATACGCTTCCTTGCAGCTTGCTTTTCCCGAACAGGCTGCGGAGCTATACGCAAAGGCCGAGCGTGATGCCAAGGAGAGGTTAGAACAATATCAGGCACTTGCCGACTGATCTCAAAGGAGGACTTTGCCATGTCTCTTATGACTGCCAAAGACTATATCAATTCCCTTCGGGCAATGAACACCCGGGTCTACCTGTTTGGAAAACAGGTAGACAATTGGGTGGATCACCCGCTGATCCGTCCTTCCATCAACTGCGTCGCCATGACTTACGCACTAGCACAGGACGTCCGCTATCAAGATTTGATGACCGCCACCTCCAATCTCACCGGTCACACCATTAACCGATTCACGCATCTCCATCAGTCCCCTGATGATTTGGTAAAAAAGGTGAAGATGCTCCGATTGCTGGGGCAGAAAACAGCCAGTTGCTTTCAACGGTGTGTGGGAATGGATGCGTTTAATGCGGTTTATTCCACCACTTATGAAATTGACGAGAAGTACGGTACCCACTATCACGAAAACTTAAAAAATTTTCTTATTTTTGTGCAGGACCACGATTTAATAGTGGATGGTGCCATGACCGATCCCAAAGGAGACCGCTCAAAAGCTCCGCACTTACAGGCCGATCCAGACCTTTTCCTTCATGTAACGGAACGTCGGTCAGACGGCATTGTGGTCTGCGGCGCCAAAGCACACCAGACCGGATCTGTCAACTCCCATTGGCATATCTTTATGCCCACAATTGCTATGGGCAGTGAGGATAAAGATTGGGCAATCTCCTTTGCCTGCCCCAGTGATGCCGAGGGTATGTACATGATTTATGGCCGCCAATCCTGTGATACCAGAAAGCTGGAGCCAGACAGCGCGATCGATGTAGGAAATGCCAAATTCGGCGGTCAGGAAGCTCTTGTCGTATTGGATCACGTGTTTATCCCCAATGAATACATTTTTCTCAATGGTGAATATGAATTTTCCGGTGTGATGGTGGAACGGTTTGCCGGTTACCACCGGCAATCCTATGGCGGATGCAAGGTAGGTGTAGGTGATGTGCTAATCGGCGCAGCCGCGCTTGCAGCTGAGTATAACGGCACGGAGAAGGCCAGCCACATTAAAGATAAACTCATCGAAATGGTTCACCTCAACGAGACAATTTATTCTTGCGGTTTAGCCTGCTCATGCCAGGGTTGCCCCACCAAAGCAGGAAACTATCAAATTGACCTGTTACTGGCTAATGTCTGTAAACAGAATGTGACACGCTTCCCCTATGAAATTACTCGTCTCGCTGAAGATATTGCCGGCGGCCTCATGGTAACTATGCCATCTCAAAAAGACTTTACCTCCGACACCGTAGTTGGCCGGAATGGAGAAACCATCGGGGATATTTGCCGCAAATATTTTACAGGGCGAGCAGATATACCCGCTGAAAGCCGCCAGCGGATCATGCGGTTTTTGGAAAACCTATGTTTGGGTGCCGCTGCAGTGGGTTACCGGACGGAGTCTCTCCACGGAGCCGGTTCACCTCAGGCTCAGCGTATTATGATCGCAAGGCAAAGTAACTTGCAAGAAAAAAAGCAATTAGCTAAAAACATTGCTGGGGTTTCTTCAGAATGATTCAGCAAAAGATCACGTCCCTGCGCTCTGCCAAGTGACTGGTTCCACCGCGTTTTATATAGTTCTGCTATTGCACGATCGCTTAAAAACGATTGATCTGATTACTCAAGTTTTTAAACAGACGTTTATCTTTTTCTCCTGATTTGCTCTATAATTTGGGGGTACACGATTATGAAACAATTATACGACGTCATCATCATCGGCGGAGGCGTGATCGGCAGCGCAATTGCACGTGAACTGTCACGATATCAGCTTAAAATCTGCGTTTTGGAAAAAAACCTGGACGTCTGTTACGAAACCAGCGGTCGGAATTCCGGTGTTGTGCACGCAGGCTTTGCCTATGATGTCGGGTCTCTGAAAGCAAAATTGTGTGTAGAAGGCAACAGACACATGGGGGTCCTGGCAGAAGAATTGGGATTTCCGTTCCGGCGTTGTGGCAAAATACTGGTCGGCAGCACCCCGGAAGACCGAACCTCTTTGGAATCTACACTGGCTCAGGGCATGGCTAACGGCGTATCCGACCTGGTATTCGTAGATAAAGAAAGAATCCGCCAGCTGGTTCCAGATGTCCAGGGAGAGTTTGGCCTATACTCTCCGAGCAGTGGCATCGTTGACCCGTTTCTATATACTATCGCCTTCGCTGAAAACGCCTCGGCCAATGGAGTAGAATACTTTTTCAACCACGAGGTTACAGCTATTTCTCTGAACGCTGATCAAACCTATCTGGTCACTACCACAAAGGGCACTTTTTACAGTCGGTGGATTGTAAATAGTTCCGGCCTGTCCTGCGGAAAAATTTCTGATATGCTGGGGATCACCGGCTACACCGTTGTAGGTTCTAAAGGTGATTACATCATACTGGATAAACGGGTAGGTGCTATGTTGCCCATGCCGATTTACCCAGTTCCAAACAATTTTACAATGGGTATACATCTGACAAATACAATCGACGGAAATGTTTTAGTCGGTCCCAGTGGCGGAACGACCATGGATATGGGAGATTACAGCGTCCCCGGTGATAATATTGAACATCTGAGCACATGTGCTTCCAGATTGTGGCCTCACATACAAAAAAAGGACTATATTCGGAATTACTCTGGCCTGTTGGCCAAACGCCTAGATGAAAATGGAGTGATTCAGGACTTTAAGATTGAAATTCGGGATGATATTGCTCCACATGCGATAAACTTAGTTGGAATTGAATCTCCCGGTCTCACGGCAGCATATGCCATTGCCCGATATGCCATTGCCCTGATGCGTGAACGTGAAAAATTAGAGCCTAATACTTCCTTCAATCCCATCCATCGCTTCCCAATCAGACTGCGCGACCTTCCGCTGAAAGAACAAGCGGAATTGATTCGGGAGAATCCCGATTATGGAGAAGTGATATGCCGTTGTGAGCAGGTAACCAAAGCAGAAGTTCTTCAAGCAATACACAATCCTCTGGGCGTTCATTGTGTCACAGGAATCAAATATCGGACCCGAGCTATGATGGGGCGCTGCCAGGGCGGATACTGTCAAATGCGGCTCACACAAATTATCGAAAAAGAAACTGGAGAACAAGCCACTGATCTTAGATATGCCAGAGCGGATAGTCAAGTCTTTTTCGGAAAAGTACGGCAGGAGGCAGAGTGATGAAAACGCCAAAAGAGACAGCCCATGCGCAGACAAAGCATGTGGACGTAGCCATTATAGGAGGTGGCCCGGCCGGTCTGGCTGCCGCAATCCAATTATATCAAAACGGCATTCATAACATTATCATTATTGAACGTGAAAAGCAGCTTGGTGGAATTTTGCGTCAATGCATCCATGACGGCTTCGGCTTGACTCGATTTTCCGAAATGTTAAGCGGGCCTGAATACGCGCAGGCATTTATTGATCAGGTGGAAACACTGGGGGTTCCCTACTTGGTCAATGCCTCCGTGGTCCATTTCTCACCCGAAAAACATCTCACTGTGGTCACACCCTCGGGTCTGCAAACATGGGATGCAAAAGCAGTCATTCTGACTACTGGGTGCCGGGAACGAACCAGAGGTGCATTGGGGATACCAGGCGACCGCCCAGTCGGCGTATTTACAGCTGGTGTCGCTCAAGCCTATATTAACCTGTACAACAGGATGCCGGCAAAAGAAGTTGTAATCCTCGGCTCGGGGGACATAGGGCTAATTATGGCGCGAAGACTTACATTGGAAGGCGCCCATGTCCAGGCTATATTTGAAATTCAACCATATCCGAATGGCCTTCCCCGGAATATTCAACAGTGCGCAAATGATTACCATATTCCTCTATATTTAAATCATACTGTAACACAGATCCACGGGCGAAACCGATTGACCGGAGTAACCGTTTCCCAGGTTGACAAGGATCGGCAACCAATCGCGGGAACAGATAAATTCTATCCTTGTGATACATTAATTTTATCTGTCGGCCTGATCCCAGAAAATGAGCTGTCTCGTGAAGCCGGAGTCGCCTTGGATCCACGCACAAACGGTCCTGTGGTCAATGAATTTTATCAAACAAGCCTTGACGGCGTTTTCGTCTCCGGAAACGTATTACAGGTTCACGATCTGGTTGACTATGTATCTCTGGAAGCCGAACGTATGGCGGGTAATGTCACGGCCTATCTCCATAAAGGGGCTTTACCGGAAAGTTCAATCAGAATTGTTGCAAAAAACTCCATCGGATATACGGTACCCCAGCGTATTAGCGGACAATCTGATTTTCTGTTATCTTTACGTGTGTCCCGTCCTTTAACTGACTGTCGAATATCTGTTTGTCAAGACGGTAAAGAAATTGCCTTCCGTAAACTAAAAAAAGCAATTCCAGCCCAACTGATTCAATTGACAGTGTCTACGGACAAACTCAGTTCGGGCCACGACTTAGAGGTATCTGCACATGAAAACTGAATTGACCTGCATTATCTGTCCAAACAGTTGCCAGCTTGAAATCGAAAGCGAACAGACTGCTGATGGTCTCCCTCTGATTCAAAATGTTTGCGGCGCTTTTTGTCCAAAGGGTGTGGAATACGCACGTCAGGAAATTCTTAGTCCTTGCCGCACTATCTCAACCTCGATTGCCATCCTGCACGGGGAACTCCCCCTTGCCAGTGTTCGCCTTACCAATCCAATTCCTAAAGACCGAATATTCGATGCGATCGCGGAAATCAAATCATATGTTTTAGAGGCTCCAGTATCTGCGGGCACCATTTTAATCTCTCAGATTCTCGGGTATAATTCAGATGTTATTATCACCAAAACCGTTCCAAGAAAATCATCTAATTAAGATCTGCCCCTCAAGATCTAAAACCATCTTTCCTTACTTCTCCTTTCATTCTTTCCAAAGTGAAGAGACGCTTCCTTAAGGCAGCCATTTCCAACAGATAACATACAAATCAGTGCATTTCAGCTATTTTTCAAACAAGTATCCGAAAAATATACTACTCACTAAAATTTAGTGACAATCCAGATTTGTTATCACGGTAAGTTCTAGTGGATTCCTTTTTGAAAAAGTCCAGCTTTTGCTGGACTTTTTCATTTTGAGATAATCAAAAGGGAAAAGACTGTACTATACCAGCACCGGAAACTCCAGGTAGTGTCAAGAAGATCGTGAACGGAGAGCCCTGCGGCCGTCCGAAGTTTCACTATATTGGCACCTGTAAGTGCCATGTCAATCATTGGCATGTCCACCTTGAACACCTCCTCTCTGAATTATTGAGCCAGTATGGGCGTGAAAAAGCCGCTTGTCTCACCCAAGACAAGCGGCTTCAATAATTCAGATAGGATGATGCCTGGTCAGGCGATCACGACACCAATCCGATCTTTATTCTTCTGCCAACCTTGAAATGAGCGAGCTTCGCTGGAGCTATATTCCTCGTACTGGAAGATAGCCCACTGTTCGCTCATATAAACGGTAGCAGAGGTAAAGGTCTTCATGGTTCGATCTCCTTTCTGGAAAGATGGTTCTCTTGGTTTCTGGGACTACTATAACATACCATTCCCGGTTTGTCATTCAACTTGTGGTTAAAATTTCAGTGGTTTGCCTCAAACTCAATGACTTCTTCCATGACGGCCTCAAGTTCAGGGAGCTTTTCAATATAAGGCTTCATTCTTTCTTTGAAGGCCATAACCACTTTGTAGCCGATGCCCTTTTCCCAGCGCTCCTCATAGAATTCATCCGAGAACATCATATCGTGCAGAAACTCTCCCACAATATATCTCCGGAGCTCCTCATACTCTTCAAAGAAAACGGCCGGCTCATCGTCAACAGATAGGGCAAAGTACTGCTCCCGCAGCTTTGACCAGAATATCTCATAGTAGGTATTGGCGCTCAAGTAGTCACCAAACACCTCCAACAGTTTCTTGCTTTTATCCATAGGGCACATTCCTTTCAAATCGTGGAATTAGGTTGTGAGCACCATCTGATCCGTCAGGCATCATTCTCAAGCACCTGCATCGCACATTTCATAGCGCTGGCATACCCGAAATACCGGATGGGCACCTGGTTGGTTCTCACCACATTGATGATCTTATAGAAGCTGCGGTGGGAGAGCGCATTAGCCTGAATCCATACAACATCTGCGGCTTTGATCATATCGGCATTGGGGCGCTGCTCCCGATTGACAAAGGTGACATTAGGCAATAGTGGCCGGATTGCCTTGAGCCAGGTGTCATGGCCACCGAAGACGACGATCCGCTTCTTTGTGTTGTAGGGGAACTGATCTGCGGCTACTCGTTCGGTTTCCGGCTCGTCCAGTTGCTCTGCATTGGCCTGCGTAAATACTAACTCTCGCAGCTCCGCAAGCTCTGTGCGCTCCGATGCTGCCTGGGCCTCTACCTTGGTGGCGTCTTCCTTCACCGCTTCAATCTCACGCTGGGCATGGTACAGAGCTTCTCTGAAGTCCGCGTTGGCGTCCTTGAGCTGCTTCAGTTTGGCCTTCAATTCCTCCACATCGTCTTCATCATCGGGTTCAGAAGATTCCTCTGGTTCGAAGTACTTATCCATGAATGGGAACGGCTGCTGCTGAGCATCACGACGCCAATCCTTGCTCTGAGCCTGCACATCCATAGCCAGCTGAAGGTACAGCTCCAGCCCCTTCGCAACGCCCTCATCAATTCCTGCTGCGGCAAAGGATTCAGCCATATCGGCACTATCGGATACCGTTCTTGGCATGACCAAACCAGTGAGACCAAATATGAGCTGCGGGATATTCATCTTCCAACCAGGGGAAGGAGCCTCCAGCGGCTCATATAGGGGATTACTCAGGTAGCCAAGGCGGTACAGTTCCGCCTTCTTCTCGTTCCAATCAAGAGGAATCATTGCCTCACGCTCTGCAAAATCGGTATCAGTACGCTCGTGCAAATGCGCCAGATAGTCGTCATCATCCTCGTCGTCGAACTCGTCTTCCAGATCTTCCTCCTGCTCAATCGCAAAGGCATTCCAAGGCAACTTGCGTGCTGCCGCCAGCAAGATGGCCATGGCCGCATTGTATGTCCAGGGAATGTCGCTGCCAGCCTCCAGCAAACACAGGTATCCGAAGCAGGTCTCGTAGGGGTCATTTACCTCGAAGTTCATAAAACGCCTGGCAATGTCTTCGCTCAAACTCTCAATGGCATCTTCGTACTTAATCATCTGCGTGACATTAGCAAAAAATAGAATGGCCAGCCGCTTCTTGTCGGCTTCCTCAGCCTGGTCCTCCAGACCTAATCCCTTGGTGGCCGTCATTTGCAGACGCTCCATATCGTCCGCCATGCGGCTGCCCGGTCGCCCCAGGTCGAAACTGCTGCTAATATTGGGGAGCTGAGGCAAAGGCTTTGCCATTTGGGGTGTCAATACACATTTCGGCAGAGCTTGCTTCAGCCTTCCTTTTTTGGCATCAACAATCTTATCGTTCAAGGCGCGGCATTCATCCATTAGAGAGTCCGACTTTTCTTTACAGTCTGACCATTCCTTATAGAATGGAGCGTCACATTCAAAGAAGATCCGGAGAAACTCCCAGTATTTCTCTTCAAACCGCTTCATGGCACGCTCTTTCACAACGGGATGGATCAGTGTCATGACGGCGTTAAACCGTTCTCGTGGTGACAGATCCCCGGCATCCAGCTCCGGCATCTGATGGATTACGGGCACCGTCCGCTTGGCGGAAATGTCGTTGATAAAAGCCTGATACTTATTATCCCTTGGATCTCGCTCCCGGATCAGCTCCATCATGCCCCGCAGCACGATCTCGTCATGGCAGGGATCGTAGATGTCTGGCAGTGATACAGACATCAGCGCTTTCTGATCCTGATTGAAGTACCGGGATGCCTGCGATAGCTTTCCACTGTGCTTCAACTCGTCCAGCATGAACATTGCGATTGCCAGATTGATGTGGTATAGGTGATCCACACCGTCAATGGAGTGGCTCATGGCGCTACACTCATGGCCCCAAGCATTCAGAATGCCGTCTTCATCGTACAAGTGCCCGAAGCGCTCTCTGACCTCTGGCAGCAGGTTATAAACCGCAGCTTTCCGCCTCTTCAGGATGGGATCAACCAGATCATATATCTTCGTGGCACTTGGACTTGAGGTGTTCTTTCGAGCAAACTGAATCGCCGCATCGAAGACCTCGCTGATGAAACGCTTGTCCCGATTGTCTATTGTATTTTGGCTCTTCTTTTTCTTCGCCATACTTATATCCTTTCAAAAAGGCCCCAGTAAAACCGTCAATACTATGCGATTTTATCGGGGCCGGATCTCAACCGTTCTGCTCCATACCCACTTCGAAATACTCCTTATACTCTTGCGAGTATGGGTTGAAATACCAGTCTGGAAGCATGGAGCAGATCGCAGCTTCTTTATGTTCCAGCAAATTGGCCGGTGTAATCCTTCTAAGCGTGTGGTAATGGTAAAGGCGCTCACCGGGGTCTTCATCACAATCCAAAATCCCAAGTGTATACGCCCCCTTGCCGAGCCGTGTGACCTTAGCGTGATTGCGTGTTTGCATTTGACGGGCCAAGGCATCTTCAATGGCCTCGCTCTTCGTTTCGTAAATACCGTAAATCCCGTACTCAGTAGTGATCGCCCACTTGCCAACTTTGATTTTTGCCAGTTCTTCCAAGTCGTCCTCTTCGAGGAGCGTCATCGCACGGGTCATTTCCTGTTTAGTCATTGCTGCCATATAGCCTCCTCAAACTCCACTGGAAGATGCCTCTTTCTGTCTGTAAGAATATCATAAATCCCATTCTCTGTCCATTACACAGGAATACGCACCCGGAGCCCGACCAGATCCCTGGTCGGCACATCGACCAAGTACCAATCATCGGCCATTTCAATCCGAGTAGATATCCAGCGACCATCAAATAACACCTCAAGGCACTGTCCGCAGCACAGGCCACCGCAGTAATTGTCCAAATCGAGGCGGATGTCCATGCGTTGGGCTTTGGCGTCATATATCAATGCACCTTGCTTAAATGTTCGGGCCATGAGCTGACACCTCCTTTAGGTTATGACTTGGCCGATATTTGCGATTGAATTCCACATAATCGACCCACTTAGGTTCGTCGAACATCCGGTAGGACATCAAGATGACCGCCTCATTGTGGCGCTCCTTCTTCGTGTGGAGGTACGCAATATGCTCCGTTACCCAATCCAGAAGCTGTTCAAATAGCTCCTGCTCGCCGCTGCGCTCAATCAGCTGCAACATGGCCTCAAACCACACAGCCTCCTCTATGTCACCGAGATTCGTGGCAACACCATGCCGGTAAGAGTATTTCTTGTCCCGGCCGGTGCCAGACAGGAGAATTGCCTGCCCAGTATAGTGGCCAAACTCCAGATCGTCATAAGAGGCATTCGCAGGGATACCTTCGATACTGTTGATTTGGATGATCGGCATAGTTACCTCCCCCTGAATGCAGACATCAGATCGCCCAACTCCTCCGCATCAGGGGGCACGGAGCTGGACTTGGGGGCCTGGGCGATAGTGCCCAAGCTCCCCTCGGCCTGCATCTCTTCAATGACTTCACGAATGATCTTACGCAGGTTGTCCCGGCTAAGCTCATTCTGCGCATCCGGACAACTGATATAGTGGAGCAGGGCGTTGACCACGAAATCCGTCTTGGTGCGGGAATGCGCCTGAAGGATCTCCATGGCCTTGCGGTGCCGGAAATCACAGTCCTTAAACTGAAGGACAATTCTGGGCTTATCGGCCATGAGCAGACACCTCACTCCGGTACAGAATGTCGTATCCGACGGCGTTGGCGTGGATGTCCTCAATGAATACCGGGAAGGCCACCTTGTTCCCACGCTCAATCATATTCCGCAGCAGCAGAGAGCCGCCACCGGCGAAGACACACTTGGCCGTACCCACATCAATACCACGCTCTCGAATGAAGTTGTAAAACTCGCCGAGGAACTGATTGGCCATGTTCCGGATCATCATCTGAACTTCACCGGGCAGGATCGTAGGCTCGCCCTTGATGACCTCATCCACATCGCAGTCCTCCAGAAGACGGGCATACTGGGAATTGCACTGGCTGATGATACTGTTATAGAGCGTGATGGTACCCTTCTCAAAGGACTCCATGACCTCCAGATCCGGCCGCCCGCTACGCAGTTTCAGGACATCAACGGTGAAGCCGCCAATGTCAATGATGTAGGACACCGGATAGCTCTTCAGGCTGGAGAACTGCGTTACCGCTGCGGCCAGCGCCTGGATGTAGCAGACAACTCGGTTGATTCGGATGGAATAAAGCCGGTCGTTGTACTCGAAGTCCACCACCTGCCGATTGCGCAGGAAGTACTTCTCGAATCGCTCATGGAGTTGGCTGAAGTGTGCGGGAGGCAGGCCGATCAGCAGCGTAATATCCACGGGATCATCGGTCTCCTTGATCCCGGACAGTTCCAGCTCGTCAGCGATGGCGAACAGGGTGAGGATATAGAAACGGTCATCCTCTGTTTTATCCCGCATATAGGCGATGCGCTTCTCGGTGAGGGAGTAGTATTTACCACCCCAGAAAATGGTGTCGGTCTGCATACTCAGGCGGCTCTCGGTTTCAATGATGCCGGAGGTAAACAGCCGATGCGGTGTCTTCACGCTCTTGTTGCCGTGATCAACAGAAATAATCATAGGGAAAATCCTCCTTTTATAATGCTACTAACAATTACGCAGTGCGTTACCTTGGAGCAACAAAAAGCCAATACCCCAGGGCACATTTTTGCCTGTGCCCTGGGTGGCACAGAGTTATTCCGCCAGCAGGTCACGCAGGTGAAGCAGCGCCTTCTGAATCGAGCGATAGACGGACGGATATTTTGCCTCTTCCACTCTGGTGATGTCGGCGCAGGACATACCATCGAGCAGCATACGGATACGACGCTGCTGGATCGGAGCAAGCTTGGAAATGGCCTCGTAGATGCGGCGCTCCTGGTCATTGCCAATGACTTGATTGGAAACGGGGTCATCGTTGTGGTAATAGGTTTCCTCAATGTCATGGAAGGAGCAGTCGGCACGGTGATAGACTTCCTTCCGGTAGATACGCTGGGTCTCGTTGGCCAGCGCTCTCCATTCCTCATAGAGCTCGTCAGAAACGGGCACGGACTGATAATTTCCATAGTAATCTTTGATTTTGATAATTTTCACAGTAATTCCTCCAAGTCGTTCAAGTCGTTCAGCGTTGTGGAACGACTTGGAGGGGGGCCTCTGGCCCGGTATAACCCTCTGGTCATCGGCTATGCTCCCAAATGCGGGCAGCAAAAAAGCCGGGTGCCCGACGAATCAGACACTCGGCTTAAATGCTCCCGATATTGGCTGTGAGGGTATAAAAAGAGGCCCCTTGGATTACTCCAAGGAGCCTATACGCCCTCCAGCATAACCAATTATACCGGGGCAGACTCTACATTACAATTTCACTCAACTCCCAAGTTTTTATCAATTTACTCTCATTTAGTCTCTCACTTCATTTCTCACGGCCTTGAGCGCAGGGTATGCCCTGCCCCTGGCTCTGCTCCTTGAGCTGTTCCCGTATCATGAGGTCAGGAATCACTACGCACCAGAGGTTGCCGGCAAAGACGCGGACAGCCTTTTTGATGTTGCGGTAGTAGGTGGCCGATGAAATGCCCAAGGTCAAGAAGGCATCTTCATTGGACTTGCAGTAGACATCAAAGTATCTCGTGCGCAGCAGCTCATAGCAGTCCTCATAGGCAGGATCGTTCTTGACCAACAGCAGTGTTTCTTCCAGAAGGGAGAGCAGCTGCATGGAGTGGCCCATACTGGCTAGCCTCCCGGCGATCCGTTTCCGGTCGGCGTCATTGTCATAGTCGATGGCCAGATTGATGAAGTCCGTAATGGACTGGCTGCGCATCTCATAACACTCTTCTTCAAACTCATCGAGGTTCCGTGCTGCCTGACGCATCACCGGAGCATATAACCGGAGGAGCGCTTGGGTTTTAGCCAATTCTTCATCAGTCACCTGTGCGGTCAAATCAAATTTTTTCAGGTATTCTTGGAACTTGCTCATTGTTCTCCTTCCCGCCAAAGCACTTCAAACCAAGTGTCTTGGCCAAAGCTATCATCTCTGACAATGCATCACTGATAGAAATTAAAGGAACCCTGTAAATGGTAAAATAAAGTGCACAGATTTCAGCCAATAGGAGTACACAGATTTTCGCCACAAAATGCACAGTTTTTCGCCAGAGACTACACAGTCTCCGAGAAGTTGGTAAAATGGAGCC
>Ga0129308_1001828_pt1 | contig 20274 bp, 22 predicted proteins | sample L827metagenome_FD_94440 | JGI IMG/M metagenome (GOLD analysis project Ga0129308, IMG submission 94440) | Ring-tailed lemur group fecal microbial communities from Wisconsin, USA - L827 metagenome | ecosystem: Host-associated > Mammals > Digestive system > Large intestine > Fecal | place: USA... | reverse complement strand
TGCCCGTACTAACGTGATGGGGACGCTCTCCTTGTTGCAGGCGGCCAAGATTTACTGGGAAAGCCTTCTGGAGAAGTACGAAGGAAAACGGTTCTATCACATTTCGACCGATGAGGTATATGGGGCATTGGAGCTGACACATCCCGAAGGCGTGGAACCTCCTTTTACCACCACCGCCTCTTCCGCCGAGCACCATTTGGCATACGGCAAAGATCTCTTCTATGAAGACACCCAATACAATCCGCACAGCCCCTATTCGGCAAGCAAGGCAAGCAGCGACCATTTTGTCCGTGCCTTTCACGACACTTACGGTATGCCAACCATCGTGACCAACTGTTCCAACAACTATGGCCCTTACCAGTTCCCGGAAAAGCTGATACCGCTCTTCATCAACAATATCCGCCATCGTAAACCGCTGCCTGTCTATGGAAAAGGCGAGAACGTGCGCGACTGGCTCTATGTGGAAGACCATGCCCGTGCTATCGATGTCATTTTCCACAATGGCAGGGTTGCCGACACCTATAATATCGGAGGCTTCAACGAATGGAAGAACATCGACATCATCAAGGTGGTGGTTAAAACTGTTGACCGCCTCTTAGGCAATCCCGAAGGTGCGTCACTCGACCTGATTACCTACGTCACCGACCGCAAGGGTCACGATATGCGCTACGCCATCGACTCTACCAAACTTCAGAAGGAACTCGGTTGGGAACCCAGCCTCCAGTTTGAGGAAGGTATCGAGAAGACCGTCCATTGGTATCTCGACCATCAGGAGTGGATGGATCATATTACTTCGGGAGAGTATGAAAAATACTACGGGGAGATGTATCGGGGAAGATAAGAATTCGGCCTGTTTATACCTAAAACAGCTATTATATACTTAAAAATACTAAAATTTAGACCTCTTTCAACAATTTGTCAGTATTTGTTGCCGGATTATGAATTTAAAATCGTACCTTTGCAAATTAAAAATAGAAGTAGTCCTGAAGAAGAAATTATTATATTGCGTAATGTGGTCTATAGGATTGTTTGTAGCAACGTTCTATGGCCTTTTGGGACAAGACGGCGAGGCATTCGACTTTGCCGGCAAAGAATTGTTGGCAATAGCTCAAAGTCATATCATGCCTATGATTATGGCGATGGCACTATATTTGTGGGATGTGTTGTATGGCATATCTTTGCACAAAGTCAATAATGACCAAGCCATGTTTTGGACACTATTGATGATTATCTTGTTCATGGTATTGTTTGTGTTTTCCATGTTGGCTAACCATAATATAATAGGTTGGACTCTATTTATGCTTTCATGGCTTGCGCTGACGATTTTGAAATACCAAACAACAGAGGACGAACAAACTTGTCCTTATCAAATTTCTGAGGATTAAAAATATGAGCATTACAGTATTTACCATAGCATTTTCAATCATGATGGCAGGAATGATTATTTTCCTTATCATCAACTTTAAGACTTTACCAGTAGTCAAAGCAGGTAAAGTGACTAAAATTTGCAGTGCCAACAAACACGTTTTTGGCTCAATACCCGATACTGTAAGAATTAATGGTGTTACAGTGAATCTTAGCAAGGATAGGAAGATGCTTGTATGCGGTAATTCGATGAAAGATTATCATATACTTGACGGACAACGTATCTATGTAAAGGAATATGCAGAAGAGGATAAAAGCACTATCGCCAAGTATCCGGTTCTTGTGTTCCATATAGTTAATGTTCCTGATAAAAATGATGCTCAATACAAATTGAGAAAATTTGTCGGCTATGTCAAATCCAATGATTGGAAAGAAATATATCGTCAATTTGCGAATCGTATCAGAATACCGGAGGCGACTTTCATTGAGCAATGCACCATAAAGTATGATAAAATACCCGTAAATGAAAGAACTTCATTGGTTCTGTCGGAAACTTATGATGAAGACAAGCACGTGATTCTTTATTCCTTGCATCCTGTAAATACCGTTTATGGTAAAGTAGAGTATGCACTCTGATTTCAGTTCGTATTTTCAAACACAAGGACAAAAGAACATGATAAAGTCTTTTTCAGAAATCTGCCCTTCTGCTCTTATGTCTAAAAAATAGGACTTTATGTCTGTTTGTCTAATGGAACACTTCCCGATATTCCTCGCAATCAAAGCAAGGACAGGCTTTCTTCACACCGGGCAACTCCCGATGTCCCACAACCAGGGCTTGCGGAAAGAGGCGGTGGAGTTTCCAAAGCAGTTCCAGCAAGGCCACCCTCTGTTCCATGGTTCGGGTGTCGGAAGGTTTTCCGTCTGCATCCAATCCGCCTTCATAGCAGATGCCGATGCTGCAACGGTTAAACTGTCTCTCCCTTGCGCAGACCGATTTTCAGTTCGGTCTTGCGTGTATAAAAAGGTTGTGCCATACTGTTTGAATTTTTAAGGATGAATACTCATTTTTTTTGTCATTGGCCTTTGACGTTGCAAATGTACGCAGCCCGGAAAGTCCATTTTCCGATGTTTTCCGCTTCATTACGTTTGCTTCGTTTACGGACTTTGCCAAGTGAACAGCTTGCGGCTTGTCGAATGAATAACTTACGGCTACCCCTACTGAACAACTTGCGGCTTGGGTAGTGGATAACTATCGGCTTGCAGCCCCGATCAAGGTTCGTTCAAATAGCGGACGATAATCGCCACTTGGCGGGGAGTGAACACCTTGTCATGTGCCCTGTAGCGTGCCTCCTCCAGTTCGTCCAGCAAATCGGGATTACGCTTCATCAGGTTACGGAGGTTCGCCACGGCGGAAGCGGCATGGGCCGTTTCGGGGAAATAGAGTTTCGCCAGCTCCTTTTTGGAGTACGGGCGGATGCGGAAAATGGTTTCGTTCATATCGCTTAAATCATTTAATGTGAATACCTTTTTTTGTTGTTTCATCCGGATGACGATGCAAAAGTAGAGGGGAAATTGATGAAATAAGAAAAGATTAATGTACATTTGTAATTTGTTCGGAACCTGTTCGGTTTTGCAGATAAAGAAGGGAAAAACGATGGAAAATATACAATTGACAGATGAGGAGCGGGCTTTGTTCAAGTACATTCCCAATGAAGAGCGTTTGAAGTCTTACGTAGTGCGCATGAGAAAATGTGCATCCATGGACGAAGTGGAGGATTGTGTCCTCATTCCCATGTTGCTTCATGAGCCGAACATTACAGCCGAAAGTTCGGAGAAGAAAGACTTCTACACCCGGCTTCAACCATTTATCAACCATTTACGTGGTGCCGGAAACACAGCCATGTAGAGCGCATCGGCAAGTTGAACCGTATTCTGAAAAAGGAAAACAAGAACAAACTCTCCTTTGGTGGGATGCTGCAACAAATAGAAGTCGCCGCTCCCAAATCCGGAGAAGAGGCACACTGCATTGTGGAGCTGATTATTACCCCATCGGAAGGCAAAGACCGCATGATTGCCATAACCGCTACGCTTGCAGGTGTAGAATACAGAAAAACCACAAACAAACACTTCGACGGAGAGTGTGGTGTCAATATTTCCTCAACGTCTTACGTCATCAAAGGAGACACGCGACGGCTTTCCGTCTTACTGTCATACATGGATGAATATTGGGATAGCAAAGAAATATATGTCCACTATAAGTCTGAGCGCATAGATTGCGAGGGGCTGACCCTTTCACAAGCAAAAGCATTCGCGGACCATAATGTGTAACATTTTTCAATAAGTATTACCATGGCATTCACCTATTTGCATTTTTACATGGAGTTTTTGAAATCCGTGAAAAAGGAGTACGGAATTGAGATCCATTTTAAGGAAGATACAAAAGGAGCACTCTTCCCCAATGTGGAGGAAGAAGATTGCGAGATTTGCTTCAACCCCAAACTGCTTGTGTTGGTTTTCCTTTATAACATCTACTTGCAAGACAAAGGAGTGACCACCGAATCCGTATCGCTCTATACCTTATATAATATGTATATGTCGGTGGATGAATATGACCAGGCCCAAGTCCAGTTGGACAGACTGGAAAACGAACTGACACTGATAGGGAATACCGTGAGAGGAAAGAATGCCCTTGAATCGGTGGGCGAAGCCGCCAACCTGCAAATGCTATTCATCCTATTGCATGAAACATACCATATTCTGCTGAGTTGCCTACCCGGAATAAAGGAGCAGTTCTTGGAGGGCGCTCGTCAACGTGTGGAAGATTTGAAAGCCATGCTGCCTTCCTCAAAAAACGAAAGGCAGATGTTGGAAGAAATGTACCGTCTTATTCCCGCAGAGATTCCATCGGAAGAACGGGAGAAGATGAAAAAGGAAATGGCAAACAAACTGTCCGTCAAATTGCGTGAAATGTGCGATTACGATTTGTATTTGAATAAGGAGAACGGAATGTTGGAAGAACTTGCCTGCGACCTTCAAGCATGGAATCTGCTTATCCATCAGTTAGAGGCAAGCGGTTGTCCGTTCGAGTATATCCTGCAAGCCAATGCATGGATATTCATGTCACTGAACATCATGGACTATGACAAGTTTTTGGGTACTCTTTACAAAGATGACTGCGCAAAGAAAGACATAGTGAATCCGCGCACCGCCATACTTCGCCATTCGTTTCTCCGCAGCTATATTTCCACCTATTACAGCAAAAACCGTCATCATACGTTTTCCGACTTCAAGCAAATAGCGGAAGGCATGGAAGACAACGGACGTGCCGGGCTCATCGCCAATATGTTCCATCATACGGAAGATATTGCAGCACTGAAAAAAGCCCCTTTCCGCATTCCGGATTTTGCCATAATAAATGAACTGGAAGCAAGGGAACATGAAATAAGAGACAAAGTCCTAAGGTTTGTATTGTAAAAAGTCCTTTAAATGGATATGATCGGGAGCCAGGCGTGGATGGACGAAATCACCTTTGAACCTACGAGAAATATTATGAAGATTTCTATGCACATGAAAATCACAATACTGCATCAGATTATGTCATAATGCGATTTCTCATGCAATTAAAACTCCGCCTTAATAAGGACAAATTATAAATTTACCATGGAAAATATATATGCCGATTCAAGAACAGAGTCTTCCCAGCGAGACAATACTCTTGACTGGATTTGTGGTCTGATGATACTCCAAATGATATTTTGGCATCTTATAGGCTATTCAGGTGCAGATTTGATGTTGCCTTATGCAAACATTTTGTCCTTTTATATGCCATGGTTTTTCTTTAAAAGCGGGATGTTTCATAAATTTGATAATCATATAAAAGAATATAAATCAAAACAATTCAGGCGTTTAATTGTTCCATTCCTTTTTTTCTCCATAATAGATTTAGTAATCATCTTAATCGGGAACTTACTGTTTCATCCGGAATATAGTGTACGTTATTACTTAGGATTTGTATGGAGTATGATGAAATGCGGACATTTGGGCAATGGTCCTCTTTGGTATTTACTATCCCTGTGGATTATAAAAGTTTATTTAAACCATCAGTTTGCTAAAAAGTACATTTGGATAATCTTTTGGGGGAGTGTGGTCATACCGATGATTATGTTTTATTCCGATTTAAATTCATGGCATTTCCTTTCTCATACATTGCTTGGCGTTTCCTTTTATATTTTGGGAATCAAGATGTGTAAAGTACAATATCGTAAGGATATTGTGCTTTTGTCCATTGTTGTCTTTGCTTTTTGTCTGATTATGGCACAAGATTTTGTCCATATCCAAATATATTCCAATCAATTAAGGAGTGGTTTATATGCATTAAATATGCTCTATTCTCTATCTTGTATTGTGCTGATTGATAATTTAATCAAAATTACCCCCCTATTTTGTTAATTCTTGTTCAATTTCAGCTTGGATTACAAAAATAGGAAAGGATTCTATGTCATATTTATGTGTCCATGACATTATATTATATGTTGTTAAAACAATTTGTTTCGCCATTGGATGGAATCAATCATTTTTAATATTTATCCTGATGGTAATTTCTCTTATAGCAATCTTGCCTTTGTGTAATAAGTTATTCAATAAGTCTTCATTCAAGTGGATGATAGGTTCGTAGAAAATTTGTATGGATTCTAAATCTTTAAAACAAAAAGCTTTTAGCGGTGTAGTTTGGAGTGCTGTAGATAGGTTCTCTTCACAGGGAATCGCATTTGTCATCAGTATTTTGCTTGCCAGAATGCTAACACCACACGATTATGGATTAATTGCTATGATAGGCATATTTATATCTATCTCTGAAACATTTGTAGATAGTGGATTGTCTTCTGCATTGGTTCGGAATAAAGATAGAAGTGAGTTAGATTTTTCAACCGCATTTTATACCAATATTGTCATCGGAATTGTTTGTTACGGATTATTGTACGGTTGCGCTCCGTTGATATCGCAATTTTATAATGAGCCGGAACTAACAAGCATTACTCGCGCAATGGGGATCGTGTTTTTCTTATTCTCATTTTCCAACGTGCAACAAGCTATCTTAGCGATAAGGATAGATTTTAAGACAAAAACAAAAATTTCACTCATCTCCGTGGTTATGAGTGGTATAATTGGAATTGTTTTGGCATATTTGAAGTTTGGAGTTTGGGCATTGGTGATACAGCAAGTATCAGCTGCTTTCGTCAAAGTTGTTCTGCAATGGATTTATATTAAATGGCGACCTCTATTTGCTTTTTCTTTTTCATCCTTTCGTTCTCTCTTTTCGTTTGGGTCTAAAATGTTGGCTACCGGTTTAATTAACTCCATATCCAGCAATTTATATACACTGATTATCGGGAAGACCTATGCAGCCGATAGTTTGGGATTTTATTCACGTGCAGGTCAATTTGTACAGTTTCCTTCTGCATCAATCACCAATATTATCAAAAGTGTGTCGTTCCCTACAATGTCTATTATTCAGGATGATGACGAACGATTTAAAATGAATTTCTTAAGGATTCAGAATACTGTTACTTTTGTGGTATTTCCATTAATCATAGGACTTGCGGCTGTATCTGACCCTTTAATAATGTTACTTTTGGGAAAGAAATGGATATACTCGTCAGTTCTAATGCAGATTATCTGCATGGGATTAATTTGGTATCCTGTTTATACTCAGAATTTGAATATAATGGAGGTAAAAGGATATAGCAACTATGTACTTCAGTCCGAAACCCTAACTAAGACTTCCGGAATATCTTTATTGTTGCTTTCGTTACCATTCGGTTTGGAAGCAATATGCTATAGCCAAGTTATATCTAATATTATTTCTGTTTTGGTAAGCAATTACTACATTACTAAAACCATTAACTTGCCATATTCCACATTGTTTGTAGCTATATGGAGAAACTTAATTTTCTCCTGCATAATGGGTTTAGCTTCCTATTTTTCGCTTATGGTAGTAGATGGTTATGGAATGAAAGTATTTGTAGCTATAATAATGGGATTTTTGGTTTATTTGTGGTTGCAATATTTTTTCAATCATAAAACTGTTGTAGATTTTTTAAAGATTATCAAGAAATGAAAGTTGCATTTTATTTACCCAATAAAAATTGTCATGTCAGTTGCATTCATGTAGATGAAGGTAATCCCGGTATGGGAGGTACAGAATATATGATTATTGCCTTGGCATATTATCTTACTATAATACAGGAGAAACACTCTATTATGTTATTGGCTCAGAAGGTAGAAGGGCTTCCATCAGAGTGCTATAGTTGCCAAGTCGACAACATAGAAGAGGTTATAGTTAGATGCCAACGTGATGGAATAGAATGCTTAATCGCACAAAATAGTCCCGAAACGAATAGGATGTTTACTTGTCATTTGAGTGATTTGAAAATAATCATGTGGGGACACAGTTTCATGTCAAGACACCAGTGGAATTTATATGCATCCTCTATGAATGTCAAACGAATAGTTTGCGTAGGGCATGAAGAATTGGATTTATATTACGACCACCGTGCTGCATTAAAATCAACTGTCATATTTAATGCATTTCCTTTGTCCTTAATAAAAGAGCAACTAATCCCCTATAACGAAAGGAAAAAAGAAGTGACATTTCTTGCAAGTATTGTTCCCCATACTCATTTTCATATATTGGCCAAATTTTGGAAAAAAGTGGTAGAAATGGTTCCTGATGCACATCTGAATGTAATAGGTTCGGGAAATCTGTACAACCAAAATAAAAGTATGGGACAATTTGGAATTGCATCCGATGATTATGAAAAAATATTTATGCCTTATTTATTGGATGAAGATAGCAAAATTCTATCCTCTGTTACTTTTTGGGGAAAATTAGGCAATGAAAAATACAAGATATTGAATAGGACAAAAGTCGGAGTTGCTAATCCGGGTGGATATGAAACATTTTGTATTTCTGCCGTTGAAATGCAATTATACGGTGCAAAATTGGTTTCTTGCAAAAAAGGCGGCCTCCTTGATACTGCCTATGACGAAAATTATTTGTTTTCCAAGCCGGAGGAATTACCTAACCTTATTGTAAAAGCCTTAAGAGCAAATGATAACAACTATGACAATATGCTATCATTCCTCCATAAAAATTTTTCTTTCCAAGAAATTTGTTCACAATGGATTCATCTTTTAGATGATGTAGATAATAATATAGCACCTAAGCCATTAAATCTCCGCAGTAAAAACAATACATTCAGTCATCGATTCCGAAGATTTAACAGAGCGCTAAAAACTTACTGTCCATTTGGTTACCATATCTTTCCCACACAAAAGTTCTACAGTTCAGTGTTTCATAGAATAAAATCCATATTTGTATGAAGTCATTAATATCTGTCATAGTCCCTGTGTATAATGCAGAAGCTCGTTTGAATAAGTGCGTTCAGAGTATTTTGAATCAGACTTATACGAATTTTGAGCTTATATTAGTGGATGATGGTAGTACAGATCATTCTCTGAACATTTGCAAAAGTTTTTCTCAAAAAGATAGTCGCATTACGGTATTTCATCAACAAAACCAAGGTGTTAGTGTCGCACGTAATCAAGGTATTGCTTTGAGTAAAGGCGATTGGATTGCTTTTGTTGATGCTGATGATTATTTGTCTGATGACTATTTGAGTGCGTTATCGTTAAAGGGGAATAATAGTCAAGTGGTTATTAGCGGATATTACAGCGTGTCTTTTTCTGGCGATATTAATTTTAGTCACAAGACATTTAAACCAACAACTCTTAATATAGGGAATATAGCTAATCTTCCTGTATGGGATGAGGTGTTGGTCTATGGCACACCGTGGGGAAAACTATTTGATAGTAAAATCATCAAAGACTATCATATCTCATTCCCGGTAGGGTATCAATTGCACGAGGATCATCAATTCTATTTTGATGTATTGCTACATGCAACAAAAATTTCCACGATTGATTTTATTGGATATTTTTATGTCAATTCTGGTGCAAGTTCTCTGTCAAGAAAGCGAGTCATACCCACTTGGCAGAAATTAGGTGCTTATAATTCATTATCGGTAAAATTTAATCAAATTATCGATAAACATATGCTGAAAAAATCAAAGTTGCCTCAAACTGGTAATTTTATTGTTCGCCTATACATATCTGCCGTTATTTTAAGCTATCTCAAAGAAAACAGAAAGTGTGAAACACCTTTATTTCCGTCTCGTGAGATTAAAGACGAAATCGCACTTTTTCACCTTCCAACTTCCATAAAAGGGCGAATTATAAAATTTATACTGATACATTTTTCGCATCATTCACAATATATTATATTAAAAAACATCATAAAATGACACTCTTTAATTTTAGAAGGAAATTATCCTTGATATGGTCGCTTCCTTTTTCACTCTTTTTTAATTTCTATTACTTGCCTTTTCGGCAAGCCATTCGACTACCCATCATTTTATATCATCCTACATTTTGGGCTTTAGCTGGAAAAGTGATAATTGATGCGCCAAAAATATGTTTTGGAATGATAAGATTGGGACTGTTTAATGCCTCGGTTAATAATGAAAAAGGGTTTGTGTGGAGCAATGAAGGGGGCACTGCCATATTTCATGGAAGATTTGCAGCCGGACCGGGATCAGTTTTAAAAATATCACAGCCCGGTGCTATCTTGGAATTCGGAGATAACGTGAACAATACATCCGGCTTAAAAATCGATTGCAATTATCATATTGCTGTAGGCGATAAAGTTCGTTTAGGATGGGGGGTAATTATGATGGACTCAAGTTTGCACAGACTTAAAAATTCGGATGGATCTTGGGCAGGAAAAGGATATGATGCAATCGAAATAGGAGAAAATACTTGGATTTCGACACAATGTATCGTATTGCAAGGTACGCGTTTCCCATCCTATAGCGTTGCAGCCTTCGGTTCTCTTTTAAATAAGGATTATTCTAAAGGCGAAAAGGGCATTTATGCAGGCCGTCCCGCTGTTTTTAAACGGGGGGGGGGTATGGCGTGATGTTACTGATTGTCAGATAACTTACTGTGATAATTTGTAATTAAGAATACAATAAAAAATAGAGGAGCGCGTCAAATATGAAGTTGTTAAAAATATGCGACATGTTAACGGTTCTTATTTTACATGCAAATTTCCATAGCTTGGGGTGCCCGTCAAGTAGTGAAATATACAATGCTCCATTGCCATCCATTACAAGAATTCTTTTGCAAGTAATATGTTCAGGTTCGAGTGGTTTATTTATTATGATATCGGGGTGGTATGGTATGCATGTTACTTTCAAAGGTTTCTCCAATTTCATATTTAAAGTAGTATTTTTCTCCATAAGCATCTATGCTGTTATGTTGATGTTCGGAAAATCATAGAAGAAAAATACCTTTTTTATCTGAAAAGCTCCAAATAACGATTACTTTACTAATGGATAAATTTATTCATGAGACCTATTAATCCGCTTAAAATTGTTAGTGAAAAGTCTTTTTTTACATTCTTTTTTATCCTAATGTCAATAGTATATATACCGATTGAAGGAGAAGCTATTAGTATGCTAAAAGTATTTGTACTTGCATTCAGTAGCCTCTTTCTAATAATCGGTTTTAAACTATCAAAGGTTTTGACTTTATGTACCTTATACTGGCTGAGTTGCTTGTTTTTTGCTCAGTTGCATTTACACTCATTTCGCTGGAGTACCATTTTATATCTTGGTCTTTTTTTGACCGGATTTTCAGCTTATATAAATGCAGTGTACGCTGGTGCTTTCACAAAAGAATATTTTCTTAGACTGCTAAAAGGATTGATTTATGCATATTTTGTGGCATTAATAATTCAACAATTCTATAGTTTATTATTGGGTGGAAGTAGAATGCTTTTATTAAATTATACAGGAGTAGAAGGTAAGCCTAATATGCTCTCCCTTGAGGTATCGCATGCTGCCCGAATCATTGCTGCATTTATGCTTTGTGTGGTCAGATTATATGAATTGGACTATGGAAGGAAACTAACCATTAAAGAAATATATGAATGTGATAAATGGTTGTTGTTGATTTTCATATACATAATGATAACAATGGGGAGTGGTACTGCAATTATGGCACTTGTTATCTTATCCCTCTATTTTATGTCAGCACGAAATGCAATCATTGTATTCATCGCTCTAATCATATCGTACAGTCTTACTGACTATATTGATTACGAACCCCTTCAAAGGGCAAAAGTCACTTTTGAGGCATCATTAACAGGTGATAAGAGGAATATAGGTAGAGCAGACGGAAGTGCAGCATACAGGGTAATACCACTATTAAATACCTTTTTCCATTTAGATTTAACATCTTCTCATACCTGGATAGGGAAAGGTATTGACACAGGCTATAATACCGATTTGTTCTTAGGTACTAAATATGTGGGTACATTGGCTGATTATGGTCTTATTTCCTACGCTCTGTCGCTATCGATTTTTTTTGTAATTTGTGTAAGAAAGGTATTTTCTATTGAAACCTTATTCTTTATCTTTATATGTTTAACAAATATAAGTAACGTAGCTTTCTATTGGGCTATATATATGTCTTTTGCAACAGTTTATTATTTCCAAAAAAACGAGAATGTATGAAAATAGCTTTTTATTATATTGGGAATCGATTATCCTATGGAAATGGTATAGTTAGTCAAGCTCTTACTTGGAAAAAAGGGTTAGAGGAATTAGGCCATGAGGTAACTTTATGCAGTTGTTGGGATTTCTATCCTTTGGAAAAATACGATGCTATTCAAATCTTTGGTTTCAACGAAGGATTAGTAGATTACATCAAAAATCTATCAAAAAAGAATGATAATATATTTTTGTCTCCGATTTTAGATCCTGATTATTGTTTGATGAACGCAAGACTCCGATCGCATTATGGGAACTATAAGATAAGAATATCAAGCCGTTTTAGTGCATTACGTGATAGTCGGGAATTGGTAAAGGGAGTGTTAGTGAGGAGTAATTTTGAGAAAATATATTTAACACAAGCCTTTGGGTATGACGAAAATCGATGTCATATAGTAAGACTTCCGAGTGGAATAAAGCCTAAAGTTCCATTTAAAGATAAAGAACCTTTTTGTTTGCATATTAGTTTTTTAGCAGATGAAAGAAAAAATGTAAAGCGATTGATAGAAGCCTCTGTTAAGTATCAATTCCGATTAGTATTGGCGGGAGGACTAAGAAATAAAAAAGAGGAAGAAAAAATTGATTCATGGATTAAGGGACATGATAATGTAGTATATCGTGGTTGGATTACAGAAGCGGACAAAGTTGATTTGTATAGTCGAGCCAGGGTATTCGCTTTGCCTAGTACTATTGAAGGTGTTGGGATTGTTGCTCTAGAAGCGGCTTGCTACGGCGCAGATATTGTGATTACCAATTTAGGAGGTCCCAAAGAATATTATGAAGATTTTGCATTACAAGTAGACCCATATAGCATTGATGAGATTGGTAAAGCGGTAAAGCGGTATATGAATGGATTGACATTCCAACCGCAATTGGCTAAATTTATAGAAGAAAATAATTCATTGGAAGCTATCTCACATAAGTTAGAAATAATATATAATTCAATTCGTCCATGAGACAGTTATTAGTTAGTGCTTACGGTTGCTGGCCAGGAAGAGGCAGTGAACTTGGAGTGGGTTGGGAATGGTGCAAGCAAATGGCTAAAGCAAATCATCTACACATTATAACGATTAAAAGAAGTAAGGATGCCATAGAGGATGCTTGCAATAAGTTTGATAAAGAACTTGTAAGGAATATGACATTCCATTATTTTGATTACTCTCCCAAAGTGATTAAGTTGCTGCCTGCAGGAACTATTAGATGGTATCTTTATTATACCTTATGGCAACTCGGTGCATTAAAAAAGGCCCGAAAACTAAAAAAAGAACATCATTTTGATTACGTGATGCACCTCACGTTCGGTTCTGTTTGGCTTCCTACATTCATGTACAAATTGGGAATACCTTATATATGGGGACCTTGGGGTGGTTGCGATGTTGTCCCTAAATCGTTTCTGAAAGAGGTAAATCCGAAAGCAAGTTCCTTTTTAAGTTGGATGCAATCAAAAAGGGAATGGCTGGTAAATCATATTTCGTGGAATCCTATCATCAAAGCTAACTTGAAAAATGCAGCTGCTATTTTAGTTCGCACACAAGGCAATTATTGTGCTGTTCCTCTGCTATATAGGGAAAAAGCTAAAATTGTCTTGGAAACTGCCCTTATTTTACCCCCCCCCATTAACTTAACAGGTGTTAATAATGATGCTATTCGCATTCTTAATACGGGAAGATTAATACCAACCAAAAATCTACCGATGGCAATAAAAGCGGTGGCATCCTTAGCACAAAATTATAATGTAACCTTTGACATCATAGGCGGTGGTTCAGATAAAGATTCATTAAATGATTTGATTTCTTCTTTGGGAATGGAAAGTTGCATACGCATTTTAGAACCCATGAAAAGGGAGTTGCTGCTTAAGATTATTCCACAATATGATATTTACTTGTTTCCAAGTCTTTTAGAAGGTGGAAGCTGGGCATTGATGGAGGCTATGGGATGTGGACTTCCTACCGTATGTTTTGATGCTGCCGGTATGAGTGTGATTACGGATGATAGCTGTGCTATTAAAATTCCGATGAACAATCCCGAACAATCTTTACGAGACATGACAGAAGCCTTGACAAAATTGTGTGCGGACAGTCAATTAAGAAAAGAAATGGGCAAAAATGCCGCTATCCGAATCAAAGAAAAATTCAATTGGGATAACAAAGGTATGTTCATGGAAGAGCTTCTCCAAGAATTAGATAACGACAATAAATGAAAGATAAAGTATTTGACAACAAACCTATAGAAACTTGCTATGGGTGTCAGGCTTGTGTGCAAATATGTGCGCAGAATGCCATAATAATGAAACCTAATTTAGAGGGTTTTACTTATCCGCAAATTGATACTTCAAAATGCGTGGATTGTGGCTTATGCAAAAAGGTATGTCCCACACAAATAGAATCCACAAACTCAATATTCAACGCTACTCCCAAAGATGTGTATGCACTTTGGAACAAGCATCTAAGTGAACGGTTGGAATCCACTTCCGGAGGTGCATTTTTCTTATTAGCAAATAAGCTCTTAGATGAAGATGGGGTGGTGTATGGGGTTGACTACAACGAAGATTTGACGGCATATCATCGACGTATTGCCAACAAGAATGAATTATCCCGATTACGTGGTTCCAAATATATGCAGAGTGACATTAACACCACCTATAAACAAGCCAAGTGTGATTTACAATCGGGAAAGAAAGTGCTGTTTTCTGGAACTCCCTGCCAGATAGCAGGACTCAAATTGTTTTTGAGAAAGACATACGATAATTTAATAACCATTGATTTGGTATGCCACGGAACACCAAGCCCGAAGATTTTCAAAGAGCACAAGCAATATATTGAAAATAAATACGGTGACAGATTGATTGATTTCAAATTTAGAGCCAAAGAAAAGAGCGGATGGCGAAGCTATGCAAAGTATATTTTCAAGAATTCAAAAAGTGTTCATTTTTTTTTGGGGGGGGACTACTACTGCCATGCGTTTCACTCAGGCTATCTGAATAGAGAGTCTTGTTTCACCTGTCAGTTCTCTAAATCCCAACGCGTTGGAGACATTACCCTTAGTGACTTCTGGAATGGTGAAAAATATTCGAAAGAGCTGAAACGACAAAGGAAACATGGTTTCAATTTAGTGATGTGCAACACTCCCGCAGGTCAGGAGTTGGTGAATAGTATATCGGATAAAGCGGAAAGACGGACATTTCCGGTAGAATATGCCATCCAAGGGGATGTACGTTTAAGGCATTCCGAATCAAGACCTCCGTTCAGAAGTGAAGCCTACAAAATATGTGAAGAGAAAGGATATAACTATTTGGTTGACAGATATGGCTATAAGCCTTCCTTTTTTCAAAAGATAATACCCACTTGGATAAAGAATGCAGTACGTGAAATTCAAAGCAGGCTATAATGGAAAGTGAATGTAAAAAGATTAAAGTCGGCATCCTAACCCGTAGAGCGGGATTTAATCACGGTTCTTCCCTGCAAGCATATGCCATGGCTAAGTTTATCAGTGATGCCGGTTATGATTGTAAAATCATAGATTATGATGAATACAGCGGTCATCCGCGATGGAAGATACGTCCGTTTATTGAAAATATTCAATGGGCGATGTGTAAGTATCTTCCGCTATCATTCAGACCTCAAAAATACAAATATCTTTCCATCAGAGATAAACAGTATAAACGGTTCAATCGGTTCGACAAACAATATTTGCCGCTGACCAATATCAAATGTAGCAACTATGATGCGCTTCAAAGTTGTTGTAAAAATTTTGATATTTTGATATGTGGTAGTGACCAAATATGGAGTCCGTTGCTTTACGACCCTGTCTTTTTGTTCAGTTTTCTAACAAATGAGCATACACATACCGTAGCGTATGCACCTAGTTTTGGAGTAAGTGATATTGGATTAATCGGAGTAGAAGAAAAGGAATTAATCAGAAAAATTAATTGCCTTTCTTGCAGGGAAGAGAGAGGTGCTGAAATGATTGAAAAAGTCACAGGTTCTCCTTGTCCTGTAGTACTTGACCCTACATTAATGGTAGATTCCAAAAACTGGAAAGAATTGGCAAAATCCATTTGTAATATAGAGTCAGAACCATATATCCTTTGTTACTTCTTGGGAGAAAATGTACACCAAGATTACATTTCTTCTCTTGCGAAACAATTGGGATGCAAAATAATAAATATCCAAATGTTCAACAGAATGAACTCTTTGCGTTCAGATAGAGAGGTCACAGACTTAGGACCGATTGAGTTCTTGAATTTAGTCATGAATGCAGAATGGATATGCACAGACTCTTTTCATGCCACTATTTTTTCTTACTTGTTCAAACGAAAATTATCTGTTTTTGAACGGTTTAAGAATAGTGATAAAGAAAACCAAAATTCACGCATACATACACTTTTAAAGATTTTGAATATCGAAGAGACATTATCGAACGACAATAACGTCAACAGTAATTTTTCCATTGATTACTATCAGGTGAATGCTTCTCTCTTGGAATGGAGAAATAAATCTATCTGCTATTTACGTGAATCATTAAAAATCTAAGTGGCAAAATGAACAGTTCTGAAAGAAAAATCGTTTGCTTTCACCTTTTCAACGACTATAGCGGTAGTCCAAAGATGCTGAATATGGTGCTGAAAGGATTGCTCTGCAAAGGGGAAAGCATAGAGTTAGTCACCTCAAAAGGCGGTGTGTTGGATGAACTGAGTGCTTATTCCAACTTGAAGCGATATGCCTATTCCTATCGTTTCTCCACAAACCCGGTAGTAACGATGCTGCGGTATGGCCGGGTGCAGCTCTACACGTTCTTCTTTGCGTTTCGGTATATCTTCTGCAAGAATACGGTGTTTTACATCAATACCTTGTTGCCTATCGGCCCGGCATTGGCAGGCAGGCTGATGGGGAAACGGGTGGTATATCATTACCACGAGAATGCTTTTGCCAAAGGGGCGTTCTATAAGGCATTGGCATGGGGAATGCAGAAATTGGCACACGAGATAATCTGTGTGTCGGCTTATCAGGCATCGTTCTTGAAGCGAAAAAAGGGAGTGTCGGTAGTGCCGAACGCATTGCCTACGGAGTTTGTGAGCAGGCTGCATCCTAATGCGGAAGCGGCTTTTGAACGCAAAACGGTGCTGATGCTTTCTTCACTCAAAGAGTATAAAGGCACACGGGAGTTTATCGAACTGGCGAATCGTTTGCCTCAATATAAGTTTGTATTGGTGATAAACGATACGCAAGAGAACATTGACAAATACCTATCTGATAATAATTTAACAAATATTAAGAGGGGGGGGGTAATCTGACGATTTATCCCAGACAAGCGGATGTAACATCTTTCTATAATGCGGCATCGGTGGTGGTTTCGCTCACGAATCCGAAGCTGGTGGTAGAGACATTCGGACTCACTCCCTTAGAAGCCATGAGTGCCGGACTGCCGGTGATTGTTCCTAACGTGGGTGGCATTGCCGAAATGGTGGAAAATGGTGTGAATGGCTACAAAACGGATGTGCAAGACTTAAAACAGATTCAGATGCAAATAGGATGTATGCTGACAGACAAGGCTCTTTACACTACGCTATCAAAGGCCGCTTTGAAACGTTCGGAGAAATATAAATCTGCTGAAACCCTTTCTCTCTTGATAAAATCAATCGAAAATGGGAAAGAACAACTTAAAGATACTATCTCGCCAAACAGATGTATCTAAGTTTTACAACGAGGCATCGGTGGTGCTGAATCTGTCGGACAAACGTCAATTCGTGGAAACATTTGGCTTGACCGCCCTTGAAGCGATGAGTGCCGGACTTCCTGTAATCGTTCCTACTGAAGGCGGCATTGCAGAAATGGTAGAGGATGGCGTGAACGGGTATAAGATGGATGTGCAGGAGCTGGATGAGATAGAAAAACAGATAAACTTCATACTGTCACATAGGGAGGCGTACATAAAAATGTCGGATGCCGCATACAAGTGCTCACAGATTTATGATGAATCTACTATGATAGGAAAAGTATTGTCGGTCATAAATATGGAAACTGTTGAAAAATAAAGAATAATGGAGAACAGAGTTTATTACGGTGAGTATTCGTTGGCCTATTGGCTGGAACTAATCCTTAACCGAAAGATTACATTACCAGCTTACCAAAGGCATTTCGTTTGGAACGAAGAGAAAATGAACGCTCTTCTTTGCTCTATCAAAGAGGAGCGATTTATTCCTCCTGTCACAATCGGAGCGTTTACAGATGCTAACGGACAAAAGCAACATTACATCATAGATGGGCAACAGCGATTAACAAGCATCCTGCTGGCCTATCTTGACATCTTTCCAAACAAAGAGGGCTTTCGCGCTCACCTTACAGCGTTGGCCAATGGAACAGAATTACTACCTGAGGATGGAATTGACCCTTATGACAATGTGCTGGAATGGAATTTCCATACACTAACGGAGAAAGGCAAGAACAAGGCTTCTATCCTGTCTAAGTTGGAACAGAACAATTACAAGACTCTGAATTTGGCTATCGCTCCGGATTTTTGGAGTAACCATTTCCTGGGGTTCTCATACATCGTACCGGCCAGTTCCTCATCTTCTGACCAGCAGAAATATTACACCAAAGTGTTTCGGGAGATAAATGTACAAGGAGAAAAGCTGTTGCCAATGGAAAGCAGACGGTCGCTATACTTCCTTAACAATGAATTGGAAGGGTATTTTGAACCGGCTTTCGCACCCGAGTATTTTGTAAAATTGGCAGCAGTGAAGCAGCGGATGGATTTTGTCCGTTATCTCTGTCTGCTCTCTGCTTATGCCAAACATCAGGATGTGCGAAAAGTAGCAAGAAGTTACGGCTATAGGATGGAAGAATACATCGAAAACTACGTCTATTCTGTGGTGGAAGATGAAAACGAGGATATGTTTGGAAGATTTGAAACTCTGTTTGCCAACAAGGATTATCATGCCGATATGGAACGATTGAATCAGACCCTGCATGATTTGAATATTCCAAAAGAACATCCGTCCATCATTAATCTGGATATGTATTTCTTCGGACTGGTTTATTACGTGCTTTTGCAACATAAATCAGTTGATTGTACACGTAAAGAACAGTTGAAACAAAGGCTTGAACGTAGGATCAACGAACTGAAAGCGAAGGATAAACACGCCCAGGCTCCTGCCCAACTTCAATACATGAGAAAGCGTATCGAAGAGTCGCTCAATATATACCATTCGTATTTGTTGCCATGAGAAAGCATGAAGCATTTATCCTCACCCCCATATCTAAAATTTTGAAAGAGGCGGCCATTGCTTCGTCAAGTATGGAAATGGGAATTGCATCTTTCCCTTTATGCGATTACATCATGCAGTCGCTATTTCTGAAAATGACCGGGATGCAAGAACAAAAAATGAAATGTATCAGCTGGGAATTGGCTACAGATGATTATGAGCTGAGATACCTTCGTTATAAAAGGGAACCGCTTGGCGAGTGCTCTTCATACATTGACAAGAAGAAAGTACTGTTCGACTTGATTCACCAATTGGAGTACCAGTCTGATGGAAGCGGCAATCTTACCGATGCGGAAAAGGATGCTATCATAAACGAAACTAAAAATGAACTGGAGGAGTTCTATAATCAGCCTCAAATAAAGGGTTGGTCGCAAAAGCCTTATCATGACTTTAAGGTTCTGTTCTCATCATGCAACAAGAACTGCTTGCTGTTCATCAACGGAAATGGGAAGGTTGCGGACTTATTCGGACATTGTGATAATTGTGGGCAGAAGAATAGGGCATCAAGCATGAGCATCTGTCGCTTAGGTACGCTCATAGAGGCTTATGAAAGTCTGTTCAAACATCGTAACCGTTGTGCCCACAACACATCATCTTTTCAGCAAGACTTACCGGCTCTTGACACTATGGATGTGCCGGCCTATCTGTTTGAAAATTATTATCTGCGCTTTGCGCTTCTAATTCTTATCGATAAGATTTTCATTCGGTTATTTCAAAAATATCTGGATAAATGCGGTTCGGCATTTATCCCATAAATAAACGTGTTGATTGTAAATGAAGCAAGTAGCGATTGTGGGCATACAGGGCGTGCCTGCAAAATATGGCGGCTTCGAGACATTGGTGGAGAACATTATCGGGGAGAACAGTTCTCCGGATATCCGGTACACCGTGTTTTGCAGCAGTAAAGATTATGTGGAACGGAGGGATTCTTATAAAGGTGCCGGATTGAAATATATTCCGCTGTTTCATGCC
>Ga0129308_1001825_pt1 | contig 20302 bp, 18 predicted proteins | sample L827metagenome_FD_94440 | JGI IMG/M metagenome (GOLD analysis project Ga0129308, IMG submission 94440) | Ring-tailed lemur group fecal microbial communities from Wisconsin, USA - L827 metagenome | ecosystem: Host-associated > Mammals > Digestive system > Large intestine > Fecal | place: USA... | reverse complement strand
GTTCCACTCCAGAATGGAACTGGTCTCCAGCTGCCGCAGTGTGACCATGGCCCCCAGGGCCACCTCGTCCTCCCGGTCCTCGATCTGGTCCAGCCCCAGGCCGGACAGGTCGATGAGGGTGTCATAGCGGCGTTTGCCCAGCCGCATCCAGCAGCCGCCGCCCAGGATGGCGTTGGCCCGCTTCTGGTTCAGCTCCCAGGCCTGGGCCAGGTTTTCCGCCTTTACATAATTACGTGCGGTATACATCGGTATCCTCACTCCTTTTTGTATTCCAATAAAAGTGCCCCGTGGGACTCAAACGCAGTTCCGGCCCGTAGATGGTGGCCAACAGACCGGCCAGCTTGGGACCGAAGTCCGCGCCCCGCTCCAGAATGGTCAGCTTCCCCTCCGCCAGCACCGCCGCCCGGTCCCCGTAGCTGAGGGCCAAATTTGGGTCGTGGACGCTGACCAGGGCGCTGTGACCCTCCCTGGCCAGCAGCTGGGCCAGCAGGTCAAAAAATTCGTGCTGCCGTGGCAGGTCCAGTCCCGCCGCAGGCTCATCCAGCAGCAGAACGGGCGGTCCGGCCACCAGGGCCTGGGCCAGGGCCGCCCGGCGGCTCTCACCCCCGCTGATGGCAGCCATACTCCGATGGGCCAGCCCGTTGATTCCCAGCCGCTCCATGGCCCGCTGGGTCCGTGCCTCCCACTTGGCTCCGGGGACGGCTCCCCAACTCAGCCAGGGCGCCGCTCCAAGAAGGACGTACTCCTCCACCGTCATGGCCCCGTGAGCCGGGCTCTGGGGCAGATAGCCCACCTGCCTGGCCCGCTGGCGGGGGGATAATTGTTCAATGGCCGTTCCGTCCAGGTACACGCTTCCGCTCTCCGGCTTTAAAAGTCCGGCCAGGGTCCGCAGCAGGGTAGTCTTGCCCGCCCCGTTGAGCCCCAGCAGGGCGGTAATGCCAGGCCGGGACAGGGAGATGGTCACATCGTCCAGCACCTTCCGCCCCGACAGGGACACGGTCAAGTGTTCGCCTCTCAGTTCCACGGCTCCGCCCCCTTTCTCCGGCTCCGGACCAGGAAATAGGCCAGCAGCACCGCCCCAAACAGGGAGGTGAAGATGCTCACCGGGATCTCGGCGGCGGTGAGGGTGCGGGCAAAGAGGTCCGCCCCCATGAGCAGAGCGCCCCCGGTGAAAAAGACGGCGGGCATGTTCCGGGTCACGTCCCGGCGGCCAGCGGCCCGGACCAAATGGGGGGCCATGAGGCCGATCCAGCTGACCACACCGGCGGAGGCCACCACCGCGGCCACCAGCACCGTGGCGCAGCCCACGGCCAGCAGCCGCACCCGGCCTGGCCGCAGCCCCAGGGCCTGTGCCTGCTCATCCCCCAGGGACAGCACTTTCAGGGAAAACCGCCCGCTGTACAGCACAGCCGCCGCCGGGACGGTCAAAATCAGCACCGAAATGACCCGCTCCCAGGTCCCATTCTGAAAGCCCCCCATGAGCCAGTACTCAATGGCGGGCAGCTGCCGCTGGGGGTCGGCCACAAATTTCAGCAGCATGAGCAGGGCGCTGCTGAGACCGCTGATGACGATACCGGCCAGCACCATGCCCAGCACCTGGTCTTTTGCCGTCACCCGGGCCAGGGCCAGAGCGCAGGCCACGGCGGCCAGACCGCACAGGAAGGCGGAGAGCTCCCGTCCCCCGGCCAGGCCGGGGAAAAACAGCATGGCGCACACCGCCCCCACGGAACATCCGTTGGCCACTCCCAGGATGTCGGGGGACACCAGGGGGTTGGAAAAGACGGTCTGAAAGGCCAGCCCCGCCAGGGCCAGCCCTCCGCCCCCCACCGCGGTCAGGAGGGCACGGGGCAGGCGGATGTTCCACAGCAAAGCGGCCCCGCCCTCTCCGGCCGGACCGGCCAGAAGGCCGGTCAGCACCTGGCCCGGCGTCATGGCATAGCGGCCCGCCAGCAGGGACAGCGCCAGCATGGCCAGCCACAGACATGGAAAGAGCCAGCTCGCCCGGTTTCTCCCATCAGCCTTCATAGAGCGTCCCGGTCAGGGCAAGGTCCTCGTCAGACACCTCGATTTCAAAAAAGTCCCGGAAAAATTCCTTGGAAGTTTCCACATAGTCCTCCCGGTCCACGGTCTCGGGGTGGAGCTGGGCAGCCAGCCACAGGATGCCCAGGGCGCTGGAGGCGGTGGGGTAGTCCCAGGCCTCGATGGGGCCGGGGAAGGAGAGTAAAGTGGTCTCCGGGTCTTCCAGGGCGGACAGACCGGCGAAGCGGGCGTCGGCCCGCACGTCCTCCAGGCTGTACCCGGCGTAGGACACGGGGAAAATATAATCAGGGTCCCAGGCCACCAGCTCCTCGGCGGAGATGTCGCTCCACCGGCCCCCGGGCAGCTCCGCCGCCGCGTTGACGCCGCCGCAGACCCGGATCAGATCGTTCTGGTACATGCCGCCCCCGGCGGCGGACAGAAAGTCACTGCCAGCGATATAGACGGTGGGCTTGTCCTCGCTCTGGGCGGTCCGTGCAGACACGTCCTCCATAACCGACTTATGGAAATTCACAAGTTGGGCGGCCCGGTCCTCGGCCCCCACGGCCTGGCCGATGAGGTCCACGGCGGTGAAGAAGCCCTCCATGGTCTCCGGGTCAATGACCAGGCTGGGAATGCCCAGGGCGTCCAGCTGCTCCGTTGTATCGGCCAGCTTGACGGGCAGAATCACCAGGTCTGGGTTCAGTGCGGCGGTCTCCTCCACGTTGAGCCCCTTGCCGCTGCCCACGGCGGGCAGGTCCAGGAACTGGGGGGCTGCCCGGTGGTAGAGCTCCCGGGTGTCGGCCTTCATCTCGATGCCCACCACGCTGTCCTCCCGGCCCAGGGCGATGAGGAGCGAGGTGGACAGGTAGTAGGCGGACACCACCCGCTGGGCGGGCTCCGTCAGGGTGACGGTCCGACCCGCCTGGTCGGTGAGGGTAATGGCGGAGGATTCTGCGGAAGACGCGGAGCCGGAGGACGAAGTCACGCTGGAGGAAGCGGCCCCCTGGGCGCTCTCTCCTCTGGGCCCGCAGCCCACCAGCAGGGTCCCGAGCATGGTCAGCGCAAGCAGGCTCGCGGCAAGTCGTTTCAGCATAAAATAAATTGCTCCTTTTGTGTTAGATTCACCTTATTTTATCAAACAAAGTCCCGGTTGTCGAGCCGATTCTTCCCACTTTCCAGGGATCTCCGGCCCACAAAGAAAGCCCCGACGGAACATAAAAGTTCCGCCGGGGCCCTTGGGCTATTCTTCCTCGGCTGGGGGGAGCTTTTCTTCCTCCTCCGGCATATACTTGCGGAAGGCCCGCTCCATCATCAGGGACCAGAGCAGGACCAGCAGGCCGGGTACAAAGAACACGGAGAAGATGGTGAGCACGCAGACCTCCACCGCCAGCACGGTCAGCACCACGATGACCAGGGTGAAGGGCAGCTGGGCCAAGGCGAACCGGAGCCCCATCCGGCACAGTCCGGGCACGTTGAAGGTAAACCGGGACAGCAGGGGGAACATCCAGCAAAAGGCCCCCAGCGGAAGCAGCATCACCACAAAGTAGAGGGCAATGGACAAGGCGTCGCCCAGGCCGGCTGTCATGGCCGGCCACAGGGCTTTTACGGCAAAGCGCAGCGCGATGATGGCCGGCACCCAAATCAGGGTGGTCAGAGAGGCGGTGGCCAGCTCCCGCCGGAAGGTGCGGAGAAACCGGGACCAAGCGCCGTGCTCTCCGCCCCGGACGCACTTGACGCTGGCGTCGTAGAGGGCGGCGGTGGCCGCCCCCAGGGTGACCACGGGCAGGGAGCAGAACAGCCACATCAGGCTGAGCATCATCACGTCGGCGGCCTTGCCGATCAACCGCCAAAAGTCATTCTCGGGATTGAACATGGAAGCAAACATGATATCCGTCCTAATTATCACAGGAGGGCAGCCGAGCGCGTCGCGTCCGGCTGCCCTCCTGGTATTCGATGGGTCTTTTTGCCTGGGGCGTCCTTACTTGGCCATCTCGGGCAGAGAGGCGGCGGCGGCGGACTGACCCACGCGGCGGAACTTCTCGTCGGGCAGAGTGGGGTTGATCTTGGCGGCCACGTCGGGGTACTCGTCGGCCAGAACGCGCTTGGCCTCGGCCAGGATCAGATCGCCGCCCTTGCCGGACATGACGCGGCCCAGCAGCAGCACGTGCTTGTAGCCGTAGAACTCGTAGTACAGGCGCAGGGCATGTCCCAGATAGACGCCGATGGAGCGGTAGATGGCGGCGGCCCGGGGGTCGTCGTCCTTCATCAGGCCCTGGACCACCTTCAGCTTCTCGGCGGGGGACAGGGACTCATCCAGCTCGATGCCGGCGGCGGGGGCCAGCTTGATGACGGAGTCCTGGGAGAAGTACTTGACGCCGCAGCCGATGTCGCCGGACCACTCGTCCCGCATGGCGGCGGGAGAGGCGTCCACGGGGACGAAGGCCAGCTCGTTCAGCCAGCCGGTGATGCGGCCCTCGGGGTCCACATAGCCCACGGCCTCGCTGGTGCCCATGGCGATGCCCAGCACATTGTCGTCGTTCAGGCTCATGGCGCCGGCCAGAGCGGACACGTCGCCGTCGTTGGCCACGGCGTAGGGCACGTCGCCGAAGGTGTCGGTGATGGCGCGGATATAGATGTCCTTCACCTTGGCGTCGAACTGGTCCTTGGGCACCTTCAGGAACAGGGAGGCGTTCATGGTGCGGTTGTCGATGTACACGCCGGCGGAGGACACGCCCACGGCGTCCACCCGGGGCATATGCTCGGCGGCGGACTTCAGGGCGGCCACGATGCCGTCATAGTGGTAGTCGGGGTCGGAGTTGGTCTTGGGGAACCAGACCACCTCTTCGGAGAAAACGCTCTCGCCGTCGATGACGGCAGACACCTTCCGGTCGGAGCCGCCGGCGTCAAAGCCGATGCGGCAGCCGTCCAGGTGGCGGCCAATGTGCTTGGGGTCGCCCTTTTCGGCGGGGACGTTCTCGGCGTAGACCACCTCGAAGGGGTGCTCGAACACGTTGGCCATATAATCGAAGTCAAAGTCCTGCTGACCGCCGGCGCAGTAGATCTTGCGGATCTTCTCCACCATGTCCTGGTCGTTCAGGTAGATCTTAAAGCCGCCGTACAGCCACAGCATGGTCTTGATCATGCGCTCCACATAGTAGAGGTCGGCCTCGGCCATGTCAGGGGTGCCGTGGATAAAAGTATGCTGGACGGCCACCTGGCCCTTGGACCGCTCCAGAGCGATATCCAGGGGCTTCTTCGCGTCGGCCAGGAAGGCGCGGTAGAATGGATACAGAGGGATATGACCGGGGTCCAGCTCGGGGATGTTCTGGACACTGACATTGATGCCAAGATGCTTCATGGGACAACTCCTCCTCAAATTCAAATGTTCAGTCACAGACAGTTCAGACATAAAACCTGCTTGATTATAGGCTATCAGTTTTTTTTCGTCTGTCAAGAAAAAATCAGGGGATTTATCCATCTTTATACATTTTCTACCTCTTTGTGCAAAATCTCCTTGACGGCGGGCGGCATGGACGGGTATGATGATACTGGTGTGCGGCGGCTGCCGCCCCATCAATACATCTTGACATGACATGAAAGAAAGGGGAACGGACCCATGGATGTGGCAATGAAGGAACGCCTTCAAGGGCATAAACAGTGGATTTCCGAAGAACTTGATATTTGTGTGAACTTCTGGCTGAAGAACGGCATGGATCATGAGCATGGCGGCGTGTACACCTGCCTGGACCGGAAGGGTGAGATCTACTCCACCGATAAGAGCGTGTGGATGCAGGGCCGCTGCGGCTGGATCTTCGCTTATCTGTGCCACCTGTACGGCGCCAGGGATGAGTGGCTCCAGGCCAGCAAGAGCTGCCTGGACTTTATGGAGGCCCACTGCATCAACCGGGAACACGGCGACCGGATGTACTTCACCGTCACTGAGGACGGCCAGCCCCTGCGCCAGCGCCGCTACTACTTCTCCGAGGCCTTCTACGCCATCGCCAACGGCGAGTACTACGGCGTCACTGGCGACCGCGCCTGCCTGGAGCGGGCCCGGAAAGCCTACGATCTGTACTGGGATCTGGCCCACGGCATGCCCGACCCCGTGGGCATGGGTCCCAAGACCATCCCCGAGACCCGCTCCGGCCGGGCCTTCGGCACTCCCATGATCATCCTGAATGTCACCGGCATCCTGATGCGGGTGGACCCGGAGCGCAAGGCCCTCTATGAGGAGCGGGCCCAGCAGTGCGTGGACGAGATCTTTCAGTACCACGTCCACCCCGAACTGAAGTGCACGCTGGAGAACGTGGACCTGGACGGCACCCCCCGGCTGTACTACACCGAGGGCCGCACCGTCAACCCCGGCCACGACATCGAGGGCGTCTGGTTCCTGCTGGAGCACGCCAAGCGCACCGGCGACGCCGAGCTGGTCAAGAAGGCCGCTCAGATGTTTGACTGGGCCATCGAGGCCGGCTGGGACAAGGAGTACGGCGGTCTGCTGTACTTCACCGACTGCCTGGGCAAGCCCCCTGAGGCCTACGAGCACGACATGAAGCTGTGGTGGCCCCACGACGAGATCCTCATCGCCTCCCTGATGCTCTTCCGGGACACCGGCGACATCAAGTACCTGGAGTGGTTTGAGAAGACTCTGGACTACTGCAAGGAGCATTTCTCCGACCGGGAGTACGGCGAGTGGTACGGCTACCTGCGCCGGGACGGCAAGCCCACCATGCCTTCCACCAAGGGCTCCACCTTTAAGGGCCCCTTCCATCTGCCCCGCATGCTGTCCATGGTGGACACCATGCTGGCCGAGATGATCGGTGAATAAACGAAATGAAAAAAGGACCGAGACGCGGCGCGTCTCGGTCCTTTTTCGTTCTTACTCCGCCAGTAGAGTGGGGATGAGCTCCGCCAGCCTGGCGGCCAGAGTGGCGTGGCCCTTGTTGGTCAGGTGCATGAAGTCCACCTGGTTGAACTCGGCGCCGATCTCGTTGGCGTCCAGGAAGTGGACGCCGTTCTCCGCGCACATGGCCTTGTACTGGGCGGGGACCAGACGGGACTTCTCCACAGCCCCCACGCCCATCTCGTCGGCCACATCGGAGGTCTTGACTCCCTCGCCGATGACAGGGGGCGCGATGACCAGGATGTTGGGCTGCACGCCGGGGGCCCAGCAGTCCACCGTCTTAGCCTTCTGAACCAGGCGGCGCATACCCAGACCGATGGCGTAGGCATTGGCCCCGATGCGCTCCTTCGTGTCGTTGGTGCCCAGCATGATGACCAGCAGGTCGATATACTCGTGGCTCTTCAGGCAGGGGTACAGATAGTGCAGCGCGTCCAGGCCCTCATACAGGGGGTCCTGGAACACGGTGGTCCGGCCGGACAGGCCCGCCTCGGTGACCAGATAGTCCTCCCCCAAGGCCGCCTGGAGCCGGCAGGTCCAACGCTCGTTCTCGTTGAATCGGATGCCGCCGTCGGCGCAGTCGCCGGGGTCGGCGCAGTAGCCGTGGGTGTTGGAATCGCCCAGGCACAGGATATGCTTTTTCATTTTGCGCACCGCCTTATCGTCAATTTTCCGGTTCGTATCTCAGTAAAATATAGAGTATCAGTTTTCCCCTTTTTGTCAACCCATAAACGCCCGCCTAAGATCGCCTCGACGGGGTTCGGCAAAATTTTTTGACACTCTTCACCGATTTTTCTGCCTCTTGACCGGGGCCTCACGCCAAGCGCTCTCCCCCATGGAAAAGCCTCATAATTCGTCATTTTCACCATTTCCTGACAGACCTTTCTTCGCCTGACTGACAGCAGGTTTTTCCATATTTTAGGTTACGGAGACACTCCGCCCAGGCGAAAAATGTCGCCCCCTGTCGATAAATGGATTTATTTTGCACATCCATCTTTTTCTATGGAAAATGGCGGAAATAATTTGGGATTTTACTTGACAAAGAAGGCCCGTCCTTATACAATTTAGACAACCTCAAATTGAATTTGAGGCAAGTTTTAGGCAAAATACGAGGAGGATAATTAGGATGAAAAGAATTTTTGCACTGGCGCTGGCTATGGCCATGACGCTGGGTCTGACCGCCTGCGGTTCCAAGACCCAGCCCGGCAGCGCTTCCAGCGGCGCTGTCTCCGGCAGCCAGGCTGGCAGCAGCTCTGCCGCCGGCACTGAAATTTCTCTGTGGACCTATCCCATCGGCAACTGGGGCAAGGAGGCTGAGGTCAAGAAGCTGACCGACGCCTTCACCGCCGAGACCGGCATCAGCGTCAAGGTCGAGTACCTGGCCTACGCCGACGGCGACGACAAGGTCAACACCGCTATCTCCGCTAAGAACACCCCCGATCTGATCATGGAAGGCCCCGAGCGCCTGGTGGCCAACTGGGGCAAGAACGGCTACATGGTCGATCTGAGCGACATGCTGGACGACACCGATAAGGCTGAGATCAGCGAGGCCGCTCTGAACGCCTGCACCACCGCCGACGGCAAGGTCTATGAGTATCCTCTGGTCATGACCGCTCACTGCATGGCCGTCAACCTGGACGCCTTCAAGGAGGCCGGCGCCGACCAGTACCTGGATCTGGAGACCCACACCTGGACCACCGAGAACTACTTCAAGGCTGTTGAGGCTCTGAACGCCAAGTTCGGTGACACCGTGACCGCCGTTTACTGCGCCGGTCAGGGCGGCGACCAGGGCACCCGCGCTCTGATCAACAACCTGTACGGCGGCACCTTCACCACCCCCGACCACTCCGCTTACACTTGGGATGACGCCAACAACATCAAGGCTATTGAGCAGCTGAAGAACACCAAGGGCGTGGCTTTCGACGCTTCCCTCCAGGGCGGCGACGAGATCGACCTGTTCTACAAGGGCATCCTGAAGATGGCCAACTGCTGGAATATCGCTCAGCAGCTGAACCCCAACGCCGCTGACACCGGCGCCGGCCTGACCGTGGACGGTCAGGAGATCGCCTTCATGTCCTTCCCCTCTGAGACCGGCACTTCCGCTCTCCAGGGCGGTATCTGGGGCTTCGGTATCTTCGATAACGGCGACCAGGCCAAGATCGACGCTGCCAAGCAGTTCATCAAGTACATGGCCGACTCTGAGCACACTGTTGACGCCGTCAAGACCGCCAACTATTTCTCCGTCCGCTCTGCCGCCGAGGGCACTGACCTCAGCGCCATCTGGGCCGACAACGAGATCATGAACGAGTATCAGGTCCTGATGCCTCAGCTGGGCGACTACTACCAAGTCACCAAGGGCTGGGCCGCCGCCCGTACCGAGTGGTGGAACATGCTGCAGGAAGTCGGCAAGGGCGACGACATCGCCACCGCCATTGCCAACCACCTGGCCGTTGCCAACCAGGCCGCCGCGGGCTGATCCGCAAACCGTAACTTAAAACCTCTGTTAGGGTCGGCGCGCCCCTCCCCGCATTGCGCGGGCGAGGGGCGTGCCTGTCCTCTCCTGACGGAGACGCGCACGACCGATTCGACAGCGGCATCGTCCGGCCGGACCTGTGATGTGTATCTCCCAAACCACTAACCATAGTAATCTGTAAACGAGAGGGGCGTATTTTCTGTGGCGAAACAGAGCCAGCCTAAGATGAGCCGAGCCTTGCAGCGGCGGGAAAATATCTCCGGATATATGTTCATGCTGCCCAGCCTGATCTTTTTCGTCGGCTTCGTCGTACTTCCCATGATCATCTGTATTTTCCTCAGCTTTACCGACGCCAACATGCATGATCAGAGCATGTTCGGCAACTTTGTTGCCCTTGCCAACTACACCAAGCTTTTCTCTGACAAGACCTTCCTGGACGCGCTGTGGAACACCTTCGTCATCGTGATCGTCAGCGTGCCTACTGTTTGCGCGTTCTCCCTTTGGGTCGCCTCCGCCATCTACAAGATGCACGGCGCGGCCTGCTCCGCCTTCCGCGTGATCTTCTATCTGCCCGTGGTCACCGGTTCCGTGGCCGTCACCGCGGTGTGGAAGTGGATGTATAACAATTACTACGGCATCTTCAACTCCGTGCTGAAGGGCGCCCACATCATTGAAAACAACATCAACTGGCTGGGCGACGACCGCTTCGCCCTGTGGTGCATCATTCTGATCCTGTTTACCACCTCCGTGGGCCAGCCCATCGTCCTGTACGTCTCCGCCCTGGGCAATGTGGACGTCTCCCTTATCGAGGCCGCCCATGTGGACGGCGCCACCGATCTCCAGGCCTTCTGGAAGGTAAAGTGGCCCCAGATCATGCCCACCACTTTGTACATTCTGGTCATCACCACCATCAACAGCTTCCAGTGCTTCGCCCTGATCCAGTTGCTGACCCAGGGCGGTTCCGGCACCAACACGGTGATGTACTACATCTATTACACCGCTTTCAAACTGACCGAGCAGGCCGGCCACTTCGGCTACGCCAACGCTATGGGCGTCATCCTGGCCCTGGCCATCGCCGCCCTGTCTGCCGTTCAGTTCAAGCTGGCCAAAGAAAAGTAAGGGGGCGAGGATATGAAATCTGGAGTCGAACGCGTTACCGCGTATAAAGTTATTTCCTGGATCGTCCTGATCGTTCTGGCCGTCCTGTTCACGTTCCCGCTGTACTGGATCATCACCGGCGCCTTTAAAACCGGCGCCGACATCAACAACGTGAAGGAGATCGTTTGGTTCCCCACCGAGTTTACCCTGGCGAACTTCGCCAAGCTGTTTGAGCGGCGCACCGCCCCTCTGTTCAACATCGGTACGCTCATCGAGGGTCCCATTGTTCCCGCCGCCTTCCGCTGGCTGCTGAACACTGTATTCATGGCTGTTATGGCCATGGTCCTGACCTGCCTCACCGCCGCCATGGCCGGCTACGCCCTGGCCAAGAAGCGCTTCGCCGGCCGGGCCATCGTGTTCGGTCTGATCGTGTGCGCCATGGCTCTGCCCAAGCAGGTCATCCTGATCCCCCTGCTGAAGGAGATGTCCGCGCTGAACCTCATCGACAACATCTGGGCCGTCATCTTCCCCACTGTCGGCTGGCCTTTCGGTGTATTCCTGATGAAACAGTTCTCCGAGGGCATTCCCGGCGAGATTCTGGAGGCCGCCCGTATCGACGGCGCCAGCGAGCTGAAGACCTTCTTCACCGTGGTCCTGCCCATCATCAAGCCCGGCGTGGGAGCTCTGGCCATCTTCACCTTCATCAACTCCTGGAACGACTACTTCATGCAGTTGGTCATGCTGAGCAGCAACAACAACTACACCATCTCCCTGGGTATCTCCACCCTGATGGCGGAGACCTCCATTGATATGGGCGTTTTGATGGCTGGTGCCGCTCTGGCTTCCATCCCTATCATCATCGTGTTCCTGATTTTCCAGAAGTACTTCACCCAGGGTATTACCATGGGCGCTGTTAAGGGGTAATTCCATGATTTATGCGAAGAACAAAGACGCCTTGGTCTACCGGGGGATCCATCCCAGTCTGGACCTGGCACTGGAGCATATCACTCCAGAATTTCTGGACCAGCTCCAGGACGAGGTCCGGGTGGACCTGGACGGAGACAAGGTCTACTGCACCCGCTTTACGTATGAGACGCTTCCTCTGGAGGATTGCTTTTTCGAGGCCCACCGCCGCTACCTGGACATCCACATCATGCTCCAGGGCGAGGAGCGGGTGGACGTATCCCACCCCGACGATCTGACCATGTTCGAATCCAGCGGAGACTTCTATGCCTACCGCGGCGAGCCCCAGTACTCCATGGTGCTGCGGCCCGGCGACTTCCTGGTGGTCTTCCCCGGGGATGCCCACCAGATCAAGGTCCAGGCCAACGGTCCTCAGACCGTCTCGAAAGCCGTGTTCAAGGTCCTGCTGGACCGCTGATCCGTTTATCCTGCTCCCTTTCGGGGCTTTGAAAGATTGGAGATTCTATTTATGAAAGATTACAGCAAATATCAGGGCGTCATCCCCGCTTTTTACGCCTGCTATGACGACGAGGGGAACATCTCTCCCGAGCGCGTGCGCGCGCTGACCGAGTACCTGATCGGCAAGGGCGTCAAGGGCCTGTATGTGGGCGGCTCCTCCGGCGAGTGCATCTACCAGGGCGTGGCCGAGCGTAAGCTGGTGCTGGAGAACGTAATGGCCGTGGCCAAGGGCCGCATCACCATCATTGCCCACGTGGCCTGCAACAACACCGCCGACAGCTGTGAGCTGGCCCGGCACGCCGAAAGCCTGGGCGTGGACGCCATCGCCTCCATCCCCCCCATCTACTTCCACCTGCCCCCCTACGGCATCGCCGAGTACTGGAACGACATCTCCGCCGCCGCTCCCAACACCGACTTCGTCATCTACAACATTCCCCAGCTGGCCGGCGTGGCTCTGACCCCCGCCCTGCTGGAGGAGATGAAGAAGAACCCCCGCGTGGTGGCCGTCAAGAACTCCTCCATGCCCACCCAGGACATCCAGATGTGGAGCGACGCCGGCGTGCCCGCCTTCAACGGCCCCGATGAGCAGTTCATCTCCGGTCTGGCCATGGGCGCCATCGGCGGCATCGGCGGTACCTACGCCGTCATGCCCGAGCTGTACATTAAGATCTTCGAGCTGTTCCACAAGGGTGAGATGGAGAAGGCCCGCGAGATCCAGAACGAGTGCTGCCGCATCATCTATGCCATGTGCGCCGCCCACGGCAACCTGTATGCCGTGATGAAGGCCATCCTGGCCAAGAAGGGTGTTCTCTGCGGCTCCGTCCGCAAGCCCCTGCCCCAGCTGATCGAGAGCGATATGGCCATCGTGGACGCCGCCGCCGCCCAGATCGACGCCGCCGTCGCCAAGTACTGCTGATTTAGAATCGAACGAAAGGGGTAGATTAGCATGAGAATTTATAAGGAAGCAGACTACGCCGCCATGAGCCGCCGCGCCGCCACCGTCATCGCGGCTGAAGTCGCCAAAAACCCCGCCTGCGTTCTGGGTCTGGCCACCGGCTCCACCCCCATCGGCACCTATGAGCAGCTTGCCGCCTGGAATAAGGAGGGCATTATCAGCTTTAAGGAAGTCCGCAGCGTCAATCTGGATGAGTACAAGGGCCTGCCCGGCACTCACGACCAGAGCTACCGCTACTTTATGAATACCAACCTGTTTGACAAGGTGGACATCGACAAGGCCCAGACCAATGTACCCGACGGCCTGGCCGCCGACCCCGAGGCCGAGTGCGCCCGCTATGACCAGCTGGTCGCTTCCCTGGGCTATGCCGACTTGCAGCTGCTGGGCCTGGGCAACAACGGCCACATCGGCTTCAACGAGCCCTGCGACCGCTTCGTCAAGGAGACCCACGTGGTCGACCTGACTCAGAGCACCATCGACGCCAACGCCCGCTTCTTCGCCAGCGCCGACGATGTGCCCCGTCAGGCCCTGACCATGGGCATCGGCTGCATCATGGCCGCCCGCCGCGTGCTGCTGATCGCCAGCGGCGCCGCCAAGGCCGACGCCGTCTACAAGATGGTCTGCGGCCCCATCACGCCCGAGTGCCCCGCCTCCATTCTCCAGCTCCACAATGATGTGGTCCTGGTGGCCGACGAGGCCGCTCTGGCCAAAGTGCTCGAGGCAGGTGTGGACGTATGCGGATAACCGATGCCAAAGTATTTGATCCCGAGCAGGGCTTCGTCGTCCGGGACCTGTGCATCGAGGATGGCAAGATCGTAGAAAGCGCCCAGGACGCGGTCAGCGCCCAGGGCTGCTACCTGATCCCCGGCCTCACCGACCTGCACTTCCATGGCTGCCGGGGAGAGGATTTCTCTGACGGCACCGCCGAAGGTCTGGCCACCATGGCCGCCTACGAGCTGAGCCGGGGCGTTACTCAGATCTGCCCCGCCGGCATGACTCTGGCCGAGGACCAGCTGGTCAAGATCTGCACCACTGCCGCCGCCCACAAGGCCGCCGACAAGGAGGGCGCGGAGCTGGTTGGCGTCAATTTGGAGGGTCCCTTCCTGTCTGAGGCCAAGAAGGGCGCCCAGAACGGCGCCTGGCTCCAGAAGCCCAACCTGCCCCTGCTGGAAAAGCTGATGGCCGACTCTCAGGGACTGGTCAAGCTGGTATCCGTGGCCCCCGAGCTGGAGGGCGCCCTGGACTTCATCCACGGGGCCAAGGACAAAGTGGCCATCAGCGTGGCCCACACCACCGCCAACTATGATACTGCTCTGGCCGCTTTCCAGGCCGGCGCCAGCCAGGTGACCCATCTGTTCAACGCCATGCCGCCCTTCGCCCACCGGGACCCCGGCGTGGTGGGCGCCGCTTCTGACTGTGACCACGTGAAGTGCGAGCTGATCTGTGACGGCGTCCATATCCACCCCGCTGTTGTCCGGGCCGCCTTTAAAATGATGGGCAAGGACCGTATGATCCTCATCAGCGACACCATGAGAGCCGCTGGCATGCCCGATGGCGATTACACCCTGGGTGGTCAGGCCGTCAAAGTCAAGGGCAACCGGGCCACTCTGGAGGACGGCACCCTGGCCGGCTCCGTCACCGATCTGATGGCCTGTATGAAGACTGCGGTTTCTTTTGGCATCCCCCTGACCGACGCAGTCACCGCCGCGGCCGTCAACCCGGCCAAGGTCTTGGGCATCTACGACCGCGTAGGCAGCCTGGACCTGGGCAAAGAGGCGAACATCGCCGTTCTGGATGAAAACTTGAATCTGAAAGCAGTTCTGTTCCACGGCAACGTTGTTTCCGGCTCGCTCTAAGCAGCCGTAACATAATTCGAGGGCCCGGCTCCTACTCCATTCTCATAGGTCCGGGTACCACAAAAAAGGAGGAAAATCCGCCGACCGGCGGTGCGGCAGTGTGGAGACCTGTCGTAAACCTGCGGGAGTTTCGCTCTTCCGTGGGAAAGTCCTTGATGCGGAGGCACGGGGACTACGGTCAAGAATTATGTCAACTGTTACTCTGAATGGTATCAAGAAGATCTACGACAACGCGGTTACCGCCGTCCACGATTTCTCTCTGGACATCGCGGACAAGGAATTCATCGTGCTGGTCGGCCCCTCCGGCTGCGGCAAGTCCACTACCCTACGTATGGTGGCCGGCCTGGAGGAGATCTCCGAGGGCGAGCTGTATATCGACGGCAAGCTGGTCAATGATGTGGAGCCCAAGGACCGCGACATCGCCATGGTGTTCCAGAGCTACGCTCTGTATCCCCACATGACCGTCCGCGAGAACATGGAGTTCCCCTTGAAGCTGAAGAAGATGCCCAAGGACGAGATCACCAAGCGGGTCAACGACGCCGCCGAGACCCTGGACATCACCCAGTACCTGGACCGTAAGCCCAAGGCTCTGTCCGGCGGCCAGCGCCAGCGTGTGGCCATCGGCCGCGCCATCGTCCGTGAGCCCAAGGTGCTGCTGATGGATGAGCCTCTGTCCAACCTGGACGCCAAGCTGCGTAACCAGATGCGCGCCGAGATCATCAAGCTGCGTCAGCGCATCAACACCACCTTTATCTACGTCACCCATGACCAGACTGAGGCCATGACCCTGGGCGACCGCATCGTCATCATGAAGGATGGCTTCATCCAGCAGATCGGCACGCCTCAGCAGGTCTTCGATCACCCCGTCAACGTCTTCGTGGCTGGCTTTATCGGCACGCCTCAGATGAACTTCTTCAAGGGTGATCTGGTCAAGGATGGCCAGGGCGCTTACCATGCCAATGTCTTTGGCGCCACCATCGCCCTGTCTGACGAGACCCAGAAGGCGCTGGCGCAGGCCAATGCCGAGTCCCGCCAGGTCATCCTGGGCATCCGCCCCGAGCACATCCGCTTCGCCAACGCCGCCGGCAATGATGTCCTCTCCGGTAAGGTGGAGGTCTCTGAGATGATGGGCAGCGAGTACTTCCTCCACGTCACCTGCAACGAGCAGGACGTGGTCCTCCGTGTCCCCACTGCCGACCTGCCCGCCGAGCTGCGCGGCGGCATCACCTACGGCACGGAGATGAAGTTTGCTTTCCGTTCCGACGCCATCCACCTGTTCGACCCCGAGACCGAGCAGAACCTGATCTAAGTTTCCTGCCTGCGGGAGGGAAGCGGCTGTGCCGCTTCCCTCCTTTTTTCCACATTGTCCGTTTTTTTGTGGAAAATTTCCCTGGGGCTTGTGGCTTCGCTCCGCACGCATTATAATAAAGCAGATGTTTTATCCCACTTCAGGAGGTTTTCTTTATGGTTACTATGGCACAGCGTATCGAGACCCTGCGCACCGAAAAGGGGATGAGCCGTCCCGGCTTGTCCGCCGCCCTGGGCTTCCCCAAGAACGCCCTGGAAAAATTCGAGACCGGACGCCAGACCCCTACCCGGGAGCAGCAGGAGAAGCTGGCCAACTACTTCGGAGTCTCCCTGTTCTATCTCCGGTGCGAGAGCGACGATCCCACCCGCCAGGAGACCTGGATGGACCAGGCCTATATGGAGGAGGAGCACGTTTCCACCCCCGCCCCCAGACGGACCGTGAAGTCCGCACCCCAGCCCACCGGCGCCGGTCAGGAGCAGGGCTCCCTCTTTGACTCCCTGATCCGCAGCGCCTCCTTCCAGGACATGGTCCGCACCGCCGTGCTGGACGTTCTGCGCTCCCCCGAGGGTCAGGAGATCCTGGCCCGCACCGTCCGCAAGGAGCTGGATCGTCAGCGCTGATCTCACAAATACTCCGCCTCAGTCTCTGCCTTCCGCCGAGACTGAGGCGGTTTTGCTATGTTCCTACCATTGACATCCCTCTCCCCGGCGATTACAATGAAAAGGATCAAACTGGCGGCCCAACGCCGCCTTTCTCCCCAAATTTCAACCAAAAGGAGATCTCTGCTGTGAAGAAGCTCCTCTTCTCCGCCCTGGCTTTGACCCTGCTCCTGCTGTCCGCCTGCGGGCCTAAGGGAGACACCAGCCAATCCGCGCCCAACGTCCCCACCCGGCCTCCCGCCGCCGGGGAGCAGCTGCCCGACAGCACCAGCTCCTCCGACCAGCCCGCCCCTGAGGTCCCCCAGCCTGACTTGGAGGTGCTGACCAAATGGCGGAGTGACTACCGCTACGATGCCCAATACCTGCGCCAGTCCATGGCCCAGCTGTCAAAGAGCTTTGATATGATCAGCTGCACCCGGTGGCCCGACGGCCGGGAGCTGGTGGATGTGGGGGACCTGGAGCCCCGGCCCCTCCTTTTCTCCGGTCCCCTCGACCAGGAGGGCTCGGTGTGCGCCGCCGTGGCTCTGGACCTGTACCAGCCCACAACGCCCGAGGAACTGCGGGAAGAGTGGGGGGAGAGCCTGGTCTTCCATGCCGACGACCCGGTGGCCGGCCCCAGCTGGACCGTCACCGACGGCAGCCTGACCTACCATTTCCGCACCGACTCCACCGGCCAGGAGCTCCTTCCACAGGGACAGGGCGGAAATCTGGTTCTCTCCATGGATGAGCTGCTGCCCGAATCCCCTTCTGACAACTGGATCGCCTCCGCCGGAACCTGGGTAGACCTGTGGGAAATCCAGCCCGAAGGACCCCTGGCCGACCTGCTGCCCTATGCCCAGGCCCTTGGGACCAGCAGCGCCCCCTCCGGGGCCACGGAGCCGGCGGATTCGGAATACCTGGACTTCTTCTACTCTCAGTACGGCGTCAAGGACCCAACCACTGGGGTGCAGTACATGTCTTACGAGGGCGGAGAGAACACCCTGTGGGACGGCGTTATTGTCCCCGCCTCCCTGCTTTTCGGCGGCAGTCTGCCTCAGAACCCCGACGCCTTGATGTCCGCTGTGAACGTCCCCTTCCGTTGGTCCGTGTACAACATGGTGGGCTACTGGTTCTACCTGGACCAATACACCGTCTACCTGTCCTCCGACTACGACGGCGCGGTACCCGGCGACGGCTATTTTCTGATCCGCCTGGGCGACAACGTAAGCTGACCGGCAAAACCCGGACGCTGGTAAGGAAATCCCCATAAACCCTTGTAAATCAAGGCAAAAAGCATTATAATATAGTGTCTGGCTATTTATTGGGCCACCGATGTCATCCCAATACTTCAAGATATGGAGAGGATATATATGGAACGCACCACCATCGCCGCCATCTTCGCCGACCAGGAAGCCCTGGGCGGTCAGACGGTCACCGTCTGCGGCTGGGCCCGGACCATCCGGGATATGAAGACCTTTGGATTTATCGAGCTCAACGACGGCTCCTGCTTCAAGAACCTGCAAATCGTCATGGACGCCAACGTTCTGGACAACTTTAAGGAGATCGCCGGCCAGAATGTGGGCGCCGCCCTCATCGTCACCGGCCAGGTGGTGCTGACTCCCGAGGCCAAGCAGCCCCTGGAGGTGAAGGCCTCCGCCATCGCCGTGGAGGGCATCTCCGCCCCCGATTACCCCCTGCAAAAGAAGCGCCACAGCGTGGAATTCCTGCGCACCATTCAGCACCTGCGCCCCAGAACGAACCTGTTCTCCGCCGCCTTCCGGGTCCGTTCCGTGGCTGCCCACGCCATCCACTGCTTCTTCCAGGACCGGGGCTTTGTCTACGTCAACACTCCCCTCATCACCGGCTCCGACTGCGAGGGCGCCGGTGAGATGTTCCAGGTGACTACCTTGGACCTGAACAACGTCCCCAAGACCGAGGACGGCCAGGTGGACTGGTCCCAGGACTTCTTCGGCAAGCGCACCAGCCTGACCGTGTCCGGCCAGCTGAACGCAGAGAACTTCGCCATGGCCTTCGGCAATGTGTACACCTTCGGCCCCACCTTCCGTGCTGAAAACTCCAACACCGCCCGCCACGCCGCCGAGTTTTGGATGGTGGAGCCCGAGATGGCCTTCGCCGACCTGGGCGACTACATGGACACCGCCGAGGCCATGATCAAGTATATCATCACCACCGTTCTGGAGAAGTGCCCTGACGAGATCAACTTCTTCAACTCCTTCGTGGACAAGGGCCTGAAGGAGCGGCTGGAGCATGTGGCCTCCTCCGACTTCGGCCGGGTGAGCTACACCGAGGCCGTAGAGATTCTGAAGAAGGTCAACGACCGCTTCGACTACAAGGTGGAGTGGGGCTGCGATTTGCAGACCGAGCACGAGCGCTATCTCACTGAGCAGGTCTACAAGAAGCCTGTCTTCGTCACCGACTACCCCAAGGAGATCAAGGCCTTCTACATGCGCCAGAACGACGACGGCAAGACCGTGGCCGCCGCCGACTGCCTGGTCCCCGGCATCGGCGAGATCATCGGCGGCTCTCAGCGTGAGGAGCGCATTGACATTCTGGAGGCCCGCATCAAGGAACTGGGCATGGACCCCAAGGACTACTGGTGGTACTGCGACCTGCGGCGCTACGGCTCCTGCCGCCACGCCGGCTACGGCCTGGGCTTCGAGCGCATGGTCATGTACCTCACCGGCATCAACAACATCCGCGACGTAGAGCTGCACCCCAGAACCGTGGGCAACGCTGAGTTCTAATTTGAACATTTCATAAAAAAACAGGTGTGCCGTTGGCACACCTGTTTTTTATATTCATGGCACGTAGAAAGCATAGAACACATCACACAGGGTATCCGTGGGCAGACACCAGCTTCCCTGCACCTCATAGACCATGCCTCTTCCATCTTCCGGAATCCGAAGGTCTCCGGCGCTGGTCCGCTCCACCTCTCTGGCCACGGCCTGCTCCGCCTGTCCCATATCCCGGGCGGAATAGGCCCGCACCGTGATCTCATCTGGATGCACACCGAACCGAAACTCCAGCAGGTCCCCCGGCTGCGCTTTAAGGACCGGCAGCTCCTCCAGCACATCCAAAGGATGAGGACTGTCGGAACAGACCGCCTCCACTTCGCCCGGCCCGGGCAGCACAACCCAGTTGTAAGTCCCCCGCCAGGCAGTGACCGCCTCCTGGCCAACCAGAGACACTGTAAGCTCCGGGGGCTGGGTCAGACTTGGATGAGTCAGGGCATTCCCCTCCCCCACCACCAGGAATCCTCTGTGTGCATTGCCGGAGCCTGAGGGGAAAACGCTCCACTCCTCGCTGACCTCGTAAACTCCCCTGAAGTTATCCGGCAGCTGGATCGAAAACTCCTTTCGTCCCCAGGGCCTTCCGTCAAGCAGCGTCTCCGACCAGTCCCACTCCGGGCTGTCATAGTTCAGCTGCACAGACAATCTGGCTGGAGCAACCGGATAGGAGAGGTTCAGGATATCTCCCGGCTTTGCGTAAAACACCGGCAATTCGTCCCGGATATAGGGTGCCGTAGGTGCGTCACCGTCGGCGTTAAAGCCCCGTAATCCTGCCCATTGGGCGCTCCAGAACCCCACCTGGGCCTTCTGTTCACCGCACTT
>Ga0129308_1001824_pt1 | contig 20305 bp, 5 predicted proteins | sample L827metagenome_FD_94440 | JGI IMG/M metagenome (GOLD analysis project Ga0129308, IMG submission 94440) | Ring-tailed lemur group fecal microbial communities from Wisconsin, USA - L827 metagenome | ecosystem: Host-associated > Mammals > Digestive system > Large intestine > Fecal | place: USA... | reverse complement strand
TATATTTTGAAGAAAAGGTAAACGGTCACTGGGTTCCGGTAACGAATGGAGAATTTCATCAGGGAAGTGATGATAAAGTGAATGGAATCAAAGGGACATTATCTTATCAATTGCCTATAGGAACTCTGAAGTCTGGTACTACTGAAGAAGCACGTTCGATTACATTCAATCTTTCCGAATTAGGGATGTATACGGTATCAGCAGAATCGGGACCAGTGTATGATGAGAGTGAAATAGTAGGTAATTATACGATTGATTTGAATGGAACTGTTACTATTGTATTCACAGATGAATTTGCAAAAAAGAATGATGACTCGAAGGTGGACGGTACGCTCGAGTTTGAGGCAAGGTGGGATTATAAAGAAGAAGGTGGAAACGGTAGTGTTACGGTAGACTATGGCGAAGCAGGGCAGATTACGGTATGGCCCTATGGCGTTCCGGGAGATGTGACTGCGGTTAAGTCTTTATCAAAGTACGATCGGGAAACCGGTACCGTCACTTATAAGATTGATGTTACATCTGAAAAGGGTACTTTTTCAACAGTTACCTTAAAAGATACATTGGGATTTACGAGCAGCGAGGTGATGAAGGTTCTCAGTTCTGAAAAGAATGGGAAAGAGGATAGCTCATTTTACACGACGACGTCTGCTTCGACAACAGGCATTGAAATTGTGCTTGATAAGATGGCTGCAGGAGAGACAGATACTCTGTATGTCACAGCTAAAGTCCCGGAATCCGAGAGGACTCCGGACAAGGAGAGTATTCCGGTCAATAATAGTCTGACGGCAGAGTCTGTCAATGCAAAGAATGAGCCGATCACCAGCACCTCACAGGTGAACGAGACGATTGACAACAAGATGCTTGAAAAGAGCGGTGTGGCTGTAGATTACAATGGGAAGAAATGCATCCGCTGGGAGATTACTGTAAACAGCAGTAAAGGGAATCTGGCGAATATGATTCTGACAGATGCGATGTTGGAAAAGGCAGAAGCTGTAACCGTAGAACCAAATAGCGGTTGGGGATATGTGGATGCGTCTGGTGCTGACGTAACATCAAAGACTAATCGGATCAAATTCACTGCGACGGATAAAGGGAAAAATGAGAACTCCTATAAGATTACTTACTATACAGAAGTAACCGATGCAAAACCGGGAGTAACAGCTTCACAGACAAACAGAGTTGATTTGTGGAAAGATGGCAAGAATACCTGGCATAAGGATACAACGGTAACTGCGGAGATTCAATGGATTACCAAGAGCGGTACTTTCGTTCCGGGTGCCAATCCGGCTGATTCCAAGGTGAACTGGACACTGGTCATTAATAAGGATAAGCAGAATATTGCAGGCGCCACTTTGACTGATACACTTTTTGACCAGTTAACGCAGGATAAGATTCAAATAAGTGGTGGAAATGGTGCAGATTATGTCATTCATACGGACGCGAGTGGCAAGATTACAGATATTCTATTTAATGCAGTAGGAGATACAAGCGAGAACCGAAATGTCTACACGATAACCTACTCGACAAAGGTGCCAGAGGGGGCAAATAAAGTAGAGAATACAGGTACTCTGACAGGTGAGGGCGACGGCAGCTCTTCGTCCGGCCAGATCGGCGTCGATACGACCAATCCGACTATTGCGAAGACTGGTACGTATCTCAATGACAAGAAACAGGTTAAATGGACGATCACGTTGAATGATCAGTATAAGAATCTGACAAATGTAAGTTTCACAGATGTTTTTGATGAATCAAAGGATGGGGAACTGACGGGAGAAGGAACTGTTACTGTATACTATAATAGGGATGCCTACGCCTTCAAACATAATTTTGTGAAGGATAGTACGGTAGGAGAGGGACAATATTCGACTTCAGATGGCGCACCTGATGCAGAGGGAAAAAAGATCCGCGTCAGCGATATCACTGGTATCGTGAACTATGTCAACAGCCTGTGGCAGGGTAATGCAGCAGGAGAAAAGTGCAAGGATGCAAAGTATGTAATCGAGTACTATACCAAGGTCAAACAGGATGTGGGAACAGTCACTAACCAGGCAACTCTCGGAAGCGAGCATGCAGATGCAAATGTTGAGATCAATGTAAAACCGGATAAGAGCTTTCAGAAAGGAGTAGTTCTGGACACTACAGCTATTGCGGCAGATCCTTCGCTGGCCGGGGCTGTGGAAGGAAATATCAGAGAACTGTCATGGAGCGCCAGTCTGCCCGTATTGTCAGATGGAATGGCTAAAGATAAGGCTTACTATGATTATCCAGACAATGGACAATGGTTCTCTGTTGCAGAGCTGAAAAAGTCCAATTTTGCGGATACTATCACGGTATCAAAAGGAACAGACAGCATTACCTTGAATCAGGGAACGCATTATATTCTTTATGTCCCGAAGAATGGGACCGGGCCAGATTGGGTTGCCTGGAATGATGTAAAGGATAATACGGATTGTGCGGCAACTAAATTCGAAGGCTTTAAGCTGGTATTTACCGAGGGTATTGATAAAAAGTATGGTGATTCGTCTGTAAATCTTTCATACAACACATTGGTAGACCTTGGAAGCGAAGCGACGAAGAAGGATAGGAATGGTAATGCAGTTCTCTCGAATAAACTCGGTCTGGTCGATGTTCAGACCGGCGGATATGTCACTACGCAGACGACAGTTGAAAATTTGTTCGTAAAAAACTATATCGGCAGTCAGGATAGTGACGGCGCAGCAAAGAGTGACGGCCTGAAGTGGAAGGTTGAATATTCCATTCTGGACGATATGAAGGGGGAAAAATTAGTATTCACGGATACACTCCCAACAGGAATCACTCCAGCAACAGGCGATACGGTGAAGATTTCGTTCCGGGATAAGCGACAGAACAATATGATTACCTGGGATGAGTTACTGTCAGAAAAAACAATTACTTTGTGGCATGACAGTGAACATTATAACATTCCGTTCACGATAAGCTATGATGCACATACGAATCAGATCCGTATAGAGGTAGCTGAAACGGAGAGCCAGTTTCTGCCGGTAGGAGACAGATGCGAGATTGAATATACGGCATCCAATGTGACACAAGAGGCATTTAGTGAAAAGGATGCCAATGGAAATGTTTCCATGACGAATACCGCTAATTTGTATTACGGAAATACGAAGAGAGAGGATACAGATACTCGAAATATCGTGGAAGTGAAACCTACAGAGAGTAATATTGTTAAAGAGGCAATTGTAAATAATATTACTCAGGGAAATCGTACTACGATACCGTATCAGGTAGTTATCAATCGAGCGAAAAAGGATCTGGATCCGGAAGCGAAATCTATCAGGATGCAGGATAAATTCTCTTTTTCTGACTGGGACGAAAAAAACTTTATTTACACGGTAGAACCTCTTCTGAACACTATTAAGCTGTATTATGGAAAAGAGACGGAGAATGGCTACGAAAAGGGAGAGGCAGTAGACGATGATCTGTGGAGTGTTGCTGCAGTGGATGAGAGTTCCTATGATTCAGAGATTGGCAAGGGAGAAATAAAACAAGTACTTAATTTTGTCATTCCGGATGAGACATTCCTGATTTTGGAGTATAGCTATAGTGTCAGTGTAAAGGAGGCTGGTGATGAAACTCCGGTCATCAGTATTACAAACACGGCACAACTTTCCGGTTCCAGTAAAGCAGAGGATAATTCGTCAGATCAGAAGGATGTCAAAGTAAGCAAAAGCTCTGCAACGGCGACTACGACATATGCAAAGTTTTATAAGGTTAAGAAGGATTCGATCAACAGGGTGTTGTCGGGAGCCGAGTTTGAACTTTACCAGTGGAAGAATGGTGCATGGGAGAAAGCATCAGATGCAGTCAGCGGTTCTGATGGTACTCTGGTGCTGAGAGATGAGACGTTTAATTATGATACAGATGTGCCTTATTACCTTGTGGAAACAAAGGAACCGGATGGATATCTGTTGGACAACGCGCATTATCATTTCTACATTGGGCCGCAGGATCAGGAGTTCGAGGGACTTACCTGTGATAAGTGCGGAGGAGCGCTCTCAATGAAGAGACTGAAGAAAGGAGAGGCTGTTTATCTGGAAAATATTGAGCTGCCTAAAAATAGTATTCAGGTGAAGAAGCTCTGGCAGGATGCGGATGGAAATTCGGTAACGCCAGCAAAGAATGTGCAGGTAGAACTGATTCAGGCTAAGGGAACAGGTTCAGTTTCCGCAGGGAAGACTTCTATTGTGATTTTAGACTATAATGGAAAAAAGGAGTATGCCATCCCGACAGGTTCCTATTTTGATATGACATTTACCAGTCAGGTGCGGCATGCATTGAATGTAACGGAAAGTGCTACTGGAGCCCCGGTAACTCCGATTGTACTTTATGAGAAGAAGGAGGGGAATAGCTGGAAGAAGGTATATCGGATACCGGTGTGGACAGATCTGAAGATGGATTGTGCGGCCTATGAGCCGGGAAATCAACTTAACAGCCAAACCTGGTTCCCGGAAGCAGGCAAGGGTGTAAGTGAGTATTTGGCCTATTGTATACCGACCGGATTGGAAACGGATAAGATTGCAGCTTCAAAAGTATATGATACGCAGACCTTGAGTGATGGTAATAACTGGAGCTACAATTGGCAGAATTTGCCGCAGTGGTATTCCGACAAGAACGGGAAAATTTATCCATACTATTATTATGTCAAAGAGGTGGATACACCGAATGGATATCTTCCAATGTATACCTATTGGGATGCGAAACTGCAGCAGATGGTCACGACGGCTACACCAAAGAGTGCTGTTACTTCTGGTGATATGACCATTACAAACCGTTTGAAAAAGAATAAAAAGGTCAAGGTCACGAAAGTCTGGGCGGATGCAGAGGAAGTGGATCACAAGGATGATACAATCGATGTGGTTTTGTACAAGTCCAAAGTAGAGGATAAGCCAAGGACAGTCACATTACGCCAGATCGGTGGTGAGAGTTGGTCTGGTCAAACAGCCAGCGACCGGATGGAAATTTCGATTTCTTATGGCGCCTGGGGAGAAGCTGCTCCTGTGCTGTCTGCACCAGAAGGTGTGATAATCCAAAAGAAAGAAGAAAGCGGAAGTGGTTGGATCACAGTAAAGTATGAAATCAGTGGGATTGTGAAGGATACGGAGCTGACGTTTCAGAAGGGAGTTGAGCTTAATGGCACAGAACCAATTTTAGCTTCGGTCGGGACATTTGAGGAGTGTTATTCTGTTGCTGATAGGGTTACTTTAAGCAACAATAACTGGACGCATGAATGGTCAAACCTTCCAGATATAGACGAGCAGGAAGGGTATGAGCTGTTTTACTTTGTACGCGAGGAGAACTGCAGTGCGGAAGGATATACCCAGAGTAGCCAGAGCGTTCAGGATGGAGATGATCAGACAATAACCATTACGAATACGCCTGCTCCAACTACAGATATCGGTGTTACTAAGGCGTGGGATGATACGATTGATGGAATTGATCATTCCAATGATTCTGTACAGGTTCAGCTTTACCAGTCGCATAAGGCTCCGGTAATTGATACGCAGAAGGGACAGGAATACAAAATTAATGTCTGGTATCAAGGGAAAGCTGTAGATGATGATAAACCATTGAAAATTAATGATGTTGTTTATGGCTGCATTTTACAAAATGGGAAGAGCTGCGGGAGTATTGCTCATTTAACTATTAAATTCTATAATCCGATACAGTCTTCTGATATTGTGAATATCATGGCAGTGGAACCTATTCATGGAGGCGATACGGTAGTTACCCCAGTTTCTTCTGTACATACAGTTTTCACGACAGAAAGTATGCCAAGTGGACAGTTGGAGTGGGATATTAGTGGCATTACGCAGGATGTGGATTTGATCGTGAATTCAAAAGAAAGTGTTTCGCCCCACAATAAATGGGGTAGTAATACAATTACTGAGATTGACGCGATCAATGCATTAGATGGAAAGCCGAAAGATGCTGTTCTAGTAGAAGAAAAAGGAAATGTTAAAAACCCGGTCACATTGAGCGAGAGTAATGGATGGAATTACAACTGGACAAAGCTTCCGCTTGAGGATGAAAACGGGCCGCTGTATTACTATGTTGTTGAGACAGACAGCAGTCGGAAGACCGAGTATACTCCGATCTATGAGTACTCTTTGGTGGATGGACAGATTAAGCTGGTAAGCATTACGAACAGCAGCAGCACGCCCAAGCCAACGAATATCAAGGTTCAAAAAGTCTGGTATGCCGCGGATGGAACAACGCAAAAGACTAACGTTACGAAGAAGATCGAAGTTGAGCTCTATAAGGTTGGTAATAACACGCCGCTTTATACGATTGAACTTGGCCCAGAGCATGGTAATGCTCAAACGAATGGCTCTTACATAGATGATTGGACTTATGAGTGGACGAATCTCGATAAAGGCAGCTACTATGTAAAAGAGAAGAATGTATCCGGCTACATAACAACCTACCAGAACAGTACTGCAGGCAATACGGAACAGACTGATGCACAATCTGCAGCGACTGGAAGAGGGCAGATTACAATCAAAAATACCGAAGAGTCGACGCAGCTTAAGGTCGTGAAAAAATGGGAGGGTGATAACGAGGTTACCAGACCGCAGAATGTCAAAGTAAAGCTATACCGTTCAACAGAAAATCTGTATTCCGAAGCTCCGGCTAAACGGAAGATTACAATTGCGATTACGAAGTGGTTGGATAGTAATGGTAATGAGATACCTGTTAACAATGTTTCTTTCCCGGAAGGTTGGAATGGGAAATGGATAGGTATTAGAGATCCGTCAACTTTAACACAGGAAAATTATTGGAATATCGCAAGTGAGAATCTGACAGCAGATAAAGGATGGACATTTACTCGCGAATGTACAGAGGATTGTACTGGATGGGAAATTGGATACGACAATCCAGTAAAGAATTCAAATAATGAAATTGCCGATATTGTAAGTCCGACAGGGTCAATTACAATTCCTTCTGGTACAGGAGATTACAAATTGGATTTAACAGCTAAACTGAGGAAAATGGAAAGCGGAGGTGATTCAAACAAACAGAAGATTTCACTGCACATAGATTGGGAGGGTGAAATTCCATCAACGGGTTCAGTGACAGTAACGGTCAGGAGTAGTGATCAAAATTGGGGATATGAAAAAGCTTATACATTAACAGCACCAGATTGGTCACTGAGCAATGTTGACATAGACGGAACAGATGAATCAAAATATTATATAGATACACAGTATAAAAACTCTTGCCAAATCGAGAGAGTGACTGGAAGTCCATCTGTTCCAGATTATGAGGAAAAGTTTACATCTGCTAACGGAACTCTGAATATAGTAATAAAAAGCACAAGTGTTATGCCTGTGACTTCTAGCACTATGAAGACAGGAGACGTGGTAAGTCTGGCTTCAACTGAAACACCCGTTGCGCAGCTTATCCGAAACACTCCTGTGTTGACTACATCCTCAGAAACAGGTCTGAAGAAACCTTCAAATGCACAGTATATGGGTGAAGCGTATGACCGGCTTCTAAAAGATAATAGTTGGACAGCTGAGTGGACGAATTTGCCGAAGGTGGATGAAGACGGAAATCTATATTATTACTATGTAGAAGAGGAAGTACCGTCGCCTTATGAAGTGTCATATGGGTATGATCTTGACGGGGATGGAAACCTGACACAAGTCAATATCACCAATACGCTTCCAGAACCAAAGAGAACCAATGCATCTGTAAAAAAGGTGTGGAGCGATGGCCTGAAGGATCATGCAGGTTATGCGGTTACTGCGCAGTTGAAGAACGCATCTGGAGAGGTGATTGACACAGTAATCCTGAGCGATGAGCATGCAAACGATACAGGAACAGGATACTCGGAGGAAGGTTGGAAGTACACTTGGAGCGGACTGCCACAGGGGAACTACACCGTGGAGGAAATTGCTGTTACATGCAATGGAGAATCGGTAATACAAAATTATACTGTTACAGTGAATGTAGTAGGTAATGATACGACGATTACCAATACGAAAGTTCAAACAACACAGATCGAGGTTGAGAAGAAGTGGTTGACTAATAGCGGAGACAATCTGGATGTTGTTGGGGATAGCATGAGCATATCGTTCGTATTGAAGCGACGTCTTGTAGCAGAAGGAGCTGCTCCAAAAGAAGATGAGGCTTTTGTTCAGCCACAAAATGAGCAGTTCAATCAGACACAAAAAGTGTATATTCTGACTCATGCATGCAATTGGAAGACAACAATTACAGGACTTCCCAAGACGGTGATGAGAGATGGAATTACGTATAACTGCTTGTATTATGTACAGGAGACCGCAGTGAGCGATTCTCAGGAAATCGATAGCAAGTATGATGTTACCTATTCTAATGAGAATGAGAATGGCATAGAGTCTGGAACACTGATTATTTACAATAGACAGAAACAGACCTACGTCCTCCCAGAAACCGGCGGTCCCGGCACAAAACCGTACACCTTAGGAGGGATTTTGCTGACAGTAATGGCATCTCTTCTAATATGTATAAAAAATAAGCGAAGAAAGGAGGAGCAGGGTTCTTCCTGATTCGCGAAGAAGCGACAGGAGTCCGGGCAGACGGAAACGTCTCCCCGGCGGCTGCGATAAAGCGCAGCGGCTCCGTATCCATAATCCTGAAAGAAATGCTGTGGGTGCGGAAGTAACTTAAGGTGGAAGATACGTGTGATATTCGGCAGTCTGCCATGCAGATATGCGGACAGACAAGTGTACATATGTCGGAATGAAGCAAGGTATTTTCAAAAACAAACAAATCGAAAGGAAAAAGAGAATGAAAAAGATGAAAAAATTAGTCAGCTTATTGCTGACGGTCGTCATGGTGATGGCGATGACGGTAACAGTGTTTGCTGCTCCATCAAAGGTAAAGATTACGGTACCGAATAATGAGGGACATGTATACGATATTTTCCAGATTTTTACTGGAGATATCAGCACTAGTGATGCGGGGCAAAAAGTGCTTTCTAATGTAAAATGGGGTAAAAATGGTGCTCAGAAAGAGGGAAATGATGTTAGTGATGAAATTCTGGCTGCACTTGGAAAAATTACATCCTCTACATCAAACGCAGATAATACAACAATAGACAGTATTTTGTCAACACTTGGAATTCAGAAATCAAGTCTCACAAATGATTCTGCATTTAAAAAGGATATTGTTGCCGGACAATCTGAGGAGGTCCCTTCTGGTTATTACCTTGTAAAGGATAAAGACAATTCTCAGGCAAATAAGGATGATGCTTATACGCTTCTTCTGATTAGTGTTGTTGGGCCTACCACACTTACAGCAAAGATGGACACTACAAATGTGGTAAAGAAGGTAGATGATGTAAATGATTCTACTGGAGTGTCTGAAACACTTAAAGATTCTGCTGACTATGATATTGGAGATGCGGTTCCTTTTACACTGACAGCAACATTAGCAGAAAATATTTCAGCTTACAAAAAGTACCACATAACCTTTGTTGATACTCTTGAGTCTGGAAAATTCTCTGCTATTAGCGATTTAACCATTAAACTTAATGGTAATGATATAACAAATGGTGATGGATATAGTGTTTCTACCACAGGGTATACAGGTGATGCTGGACCGACTGTAAATGGTTTTACGAAGACTATAGAGTTCACTGCTACTGACGGTTATCTGCCTGAAAGTCTAAATAAGGCAACTGTAAGTATTGAATTTACGGCTACTCTTGGAGAGAATGCAACAATCGGTTTACCTGGTAATGAAAACAAAGTAAAACTTGAGTACAGTAATAATCCGAACGATGACCAGGGCGGAGAAGAAGGAAGTACTCCTGAAGATAAGGTTAAGGTATTCACTTATAAAGTTGATGTAAATAAGGTGACAGGAACAGCACCGAATCTTACAGACCTTAAAGGTGCAGATTTTACGCTGTACAAAAAGGTTGCTGGCACAACGATTACAAGTGAGGATGGAGAAACAGCAACTTCTTATCCGCAAGACGCTAAGACAGGTGCTGTAATTAAAGCTGCTTTTGATGCATCTGTAAAAGCTGATGCTCTTGAGGATGAAACGTATTATGTCGTAGTTGGACATAAAACTGGTTCAGCTGCAGGTTCTACGTTCGAATTCAAAGGTGTAGATGATGGGGAGTATGTACTTGTTGAGACCACTATCCCAGAAGGATATAATGCTTGGGATGCTACAGCATTTAAAATTTCTGCTAAGCATTCTGAGGGAGAGGAGCCAACACTGACTGAATTGACTGGTGGCAATTTGTTCTCTGGTAATGTAGGGTCTGTCGATACGAATGGTGGTAAATTAGAAACTAACGTTGTTAATAATCAGGGTACCACCCTTCCTGAAACCGGTGGCATCGGTACAACAATCTTCTACGTTCTCGGTGCAATCCTCGTTCTCGGCGCAGGTATCGTGCTTGTTACGAGAAGACGCATGAGCGTTGAGAAATAAGCATTTTATGACAGGGCATACCATCTATGCCTGAAGGTTTGCGGGGACGCTTTTTGTAAGCTTCCCCGGAGCCGGGTGAGGGCCGCGGGCTGCGGCTCTCATCCGGATTGAAAAGATACAACAGCAAGGAGATTCTTATGAAAAGGAAAAGGATAAGCTTATCAACGGTCATACTGGTTATGATTCTGCTCGTAGGCATCTCCTTACTGCTGTATCCTACGGTTAGCGATTACTGGAACTCGTTTCATCAGTCCAGGGCGATTGCCTCGTATGCGGAGGCGGTGGCGGAGATTGATAACAAGCAGTATGAGGTAATGTGGAGGGACGCAGTTGCCTATAACAGGAAGCTCGCGAGAGAGGGCGCGATCTGGAATCCTTCCGAGGAGGAGCTGGAGGAATACGAGAAGCTTCTGAACATCAGCGGCACCGGGATTATGGGATACATCGAGATTCCTTCGATCAAGGTGTCTCTTCCTATTTATCATGGGGTGGATGAAGGTATCCTGCAGGTGGCGGTTGGCCATATTCCGGGCAGTGCGCTGCCGGTCGGCGGGCGGGGGACGCATTGCGTCGTGTCCGGGCACCGCGGACTGCCGTCGGCGAAGCTGTTCACGAATCTGGATCAGCTTGTTGAGGGCGATATCTTCATGATGCGCGTTCTGGATGAGACGCTGACGTATGAGGTGGATCAGATCCTGATTGTGGAGCCGGAGGACGTCTCGGCCCTGGAATTTGTCAAGGGGAAGGATCTGTGTACGCTGGTGACGTGTACGCCTTACGGGATCAATTCGCACCGCCTGCTGGTGCGGGGACATCGGATCGAGAATCTGGATACGGCTTCTGAGATCCGCGTGACGGCGGATGCGCAGCAGATCGAGCCGGTGGTGGTGGCTCCGGCTGTGGGAGCGCCGCTGTTGGTGCTGTGGCTGTTCTGGGTGCTGGTGCATTCCAGGAAGCGCCGCAGGTAAATTGGAAGAGTAGGCTGGTAACTGGAGGGCAACGGAACAGTTACGGATGCTGTTGATACTGGCATGGGAAAGGATAGAAGAAATATGAGAACTGGAAAAGCACAAAAAGCATATGGAGTCGGGCACATTCTGCTGTTTATCCTGCTTGTTCTGTGTCTGCTGTATCCGGCGCGCAGGGTACAGGCGGAGGAGTATGGTTCGCTGGAGCTCCAATTTGACCAGAAGGCTGCGGGTGCGGAGCTGACGCTCTATTCGGTCGCGGCGTATCAGGATGGGAGCTTTGTGATGCATGGCGTTTTTGAAAGCTGCGGGATCTCTCTGAACGGGCTGTCGGATGCACAGGCAGCGGAGCAGACGGCGGAGCAGCTTGCGGCGCTCGCGAAGGAGAAGGGCGCGCAGGGCATTGCGAAGACGGTCGGCACGGACGGGATTCTCCGATATACGGAGCTCGTGCCGGGATATTATCTGCTGGCGCAGACGGGAGGCCTGGAGAATATAGAGATTCAGAAGCTGATGGTCCCGATTCCGTACACGATGGAAAACGGCAGCCTGCGGTATGACGCGGTGCTTGCTCCGAAGTATTCCATACCGGACGGGGCGGTGCTGCTGACGAAGGTGGATGATGCGGGTGCGGCGGTTGCAGGTGCAATGTTTGATCTGCAGCGGAAGGTTTATATCAGTGAGACGGGCGAAGCGCCGGAGGGTGCGGAGACCGGACAGGACGGCGGCGGACGCTTTTGCTGGGAAACGGTGCGGCAGGGGCTGGTGACGGATCAGAAGGGCGAGCTGGCTGCCGGGAATCTGGTGTTTGGCACGTACCGCTTTGTGGAGACGGCTGCTCCGGCGGGCTTCATTCTGAATACTGCGCCGGGATATGCGGCGGTTGCGCAGGCGGGGACGCTGCAGGCGTCTGACAATGGGTATCAGACGGTATCCGGCGAGGCTGCGAAGCTTACGTTCGAGAATAAGCGGACGACGGTGAAGGTCGCGAAGGTCGATGAGAACGGCAAGCCTCTCGCGGGCGCGAAGCTGATCGTGAAGACGGCGGACGGGAAGACTGCCCGCGGTTCGGACGGCAAGGTGCTGTTCTCGTTTACGTCGGCGGAGGAGCCGACGGAGCTCAGGCAGCTCCCGGCAGGAGAGTATCTGCTGAGCGAGGTGGAGGCGCCGGACGGGTATCTGGTGTCGGCGGATGTGCCGTTCACTGTCACGGATGAGTCGGATACGGTCACTACGGTGACGATGACGGATCAGCGTGAGGACAAGACGGAGGCGAGCCTGAAGGTGACGAAATCTCTGGTCGATGATAAGAACCTGGCGCTGACGGCTGAGGATGCGACGTATTATGTGGCGCTGTTCTCGGATGAGGCGCGGACGCAGCGTGTGTCGGATGTGAAGGCGCTGCATTATAAGGGCTCAGCGAGTGAGTCTGTGACGTTCAACAACCTGGTTTTCGGCCAGAAATATTATGTTGGTGAGACGGATGAAGGCGGTGTGCTGATCGACAACAGAGTGTACGGGAACGGTGTTTTTGCGCCGGAGTATCCGGAACAGATCGGGATCACGCCGACGAGGCAGAGGGCCGCATCGGAGTTTGTGTTTGATAATAAATACTACGAGCTGCCGCCGCTGGGATACTACTATGGCGGTAAGCTGACGATCACGAAGAAGGTGCTTCGCGGCACGGAGGCGTTCAATACGAAGAAGGTGTTCTACGCAACTATATTCGAGGACGCGGAGCACACGAAGCGGTACGGTGACGTCTTGAAGCTGGAGATGGACGGCAAGAGTGAGACGAGTGTGACGGTGTCTGTCACCATCGGTCTGACGGCGGACAGCAGCATGACATACTACGTGGCTGAGACGGACGAGAACGGCAACGTGCTGGATCCGGATTCCGGGCTCGCGTTCGAGGTATCCATTGACAAGGCAAAGCTTGTGATGTCGCCGGAGAAGCCGGAGCAGACGGTGACGATCACGAACCGTTTTGATGAGGATGAGACAGAGACGGACGCTCACGAGGGATCAGGCGGCAATACGGGAACTCCGGGCAGTTCCGGCTCCGGCGGCAGGAATCCGGTGAGAACCGGTGATGAGACGCCGGTTGGAGCTGTGGTGACGGTGATGGTGGCTGCAGCGGCGGTTATCGTGATCCTGATTCTTCTGAAGAAGAGAAAACGCAGGAAGTAAATGATATAGCTGTAATTCAGATAATAGATAGTCTCAAGTAGAAGAGGTTGTGACCGATATCGATCACAGCCTCTTCATAATTTTAATAGAAAAGAAAAAAGATGGCTGACAATAACCAACTTTCAGGAAAAGTCTAAATTATAGAAAAACAAAACGAAAGTGAAATTAACGCAAATGAATGAATTTGTGAAAAATGTAAGATAATATCAAGAGGATATGTAAAAAAATATTGCATTTATTGATACTAAATGGTATAGTTTTGGTATGACAAGGAAGAAGGAGTGTGTCACTATGAAGATACAGGCTGTATTGATAGATGGTTTTAAGAATCTGTCGAATGTAAGAATTAAATTTGATAATATTACAGCTTTGGTAGCACTTAATAATTTTGGTAAGTCTAATGTACTTTCTGGTATTGATTTTGGGTTAGCTTTTATGAAAGCATCTATTGACCGTAAGATGGAAATGATGGCTAATTCCGATTAACCAAAGTATGCTGGGCAGAAATTACAAGTTTGAGGTAGAGGTTTTGACGGAGACCGCAGGAAAGGAATATCGGGTACAGTATGGATATGAGTTTTCATGGAGGTGTGCTGAGGAGGATGAGCCGGAGATAGTTTCCGAGTATCTAAGATTTAAATTAGATGAGAAAGGTCAAAAATATACACAATTAATCTCAAGAGACGCAGAGTCTGCAACATATAAAAGTTCTGAGACAGGGCGATGCTCTTCTAAGATAAAGGTAGAAAAGACAGAGCTGGTTATAAATAAATTACGGGCGTTTGATGAGATATACTATGCCGATATCATCAGAAAATTAAATAGCATGAAGTTTTATATGGAAAACAATTTAGATGCTAAAAATTTCTACAGACCAGATCCGATTATCCGCAAGGGCATTGGGGATATGATGATTGATACAAAGAATTTACCGCGGATTATCTATCAGCTTAAGGATAAATTCAATGACAAATATGAGCTTTTAAAAGATGTGTATATGCAGTTGTTTCCTGATGTGGAGGATTTTATTGTAGAACAATATCAAATCAGCGGAGTAGATAATGCAAAGATTCCTGATGATGCACCATTTGTATTAATGAACTACATTTATGTCTTGTATGTGAAAGACAGAAATCTTATACAGCCCATTGATTTTGCAATGATGTCGGATGGCGCCAAGAGAGTATTCCTGATTCTTGCTAAAATTATCTTATCCAGCGTAAACAATGTGTCATTAATTGCAATTGAGGAGCCGGAGAATTCCGTTCACCCAAGACTGTTTCAATCTTATATCCGCATTATCAGCCAATTACTGGATGACTGCAAGATAATCATTACCAGTCATTCACCGTATATCGTAAGCTATCTGGAGCCTTCGTGGCTTCATGTGGGTATGAACAGGAAACCTGGAGTGGGAGAGTTCTTCACATTAAAAAAATCTGGACAAAAACAGTTACAGCAGGATGCAGAAGAGTTCAACATGAGTATAGGAGATTATCTGTTCTCATTATTGGCAGATCCTGAGAATAATTTAGACGATTATTTGGAGTGTGATGTGAATGAATAAATAAATTGCGGATGCGGTAAAAGATCAGTTGAATCCATTGTATAAAGCACTTGGGATCGATAAGATGGTCTAAGTGATGCGTGTAAAAAACACAGAAAGGAGCAGGCATGAACTTTTTAGATCAATTTCAAGTTATGGTTTCGAAATATCCGGACAGGGCTGCGGTGGCGGATTGTAATGGGGAGAGGGTTACGACGTATCGGGAGCTGGATACCCTGTGCCGCAGGATTGCAGCAAAGCTCGGACGGTCGGGGGAGCTGTCCGGGCAGGCTGTCATGGTCTGCATGGGCAGGCGGATGGAATATGTAGCGGCGGAAATCGGGATTCTGATGTGCGGTGTGGCCTTTGCTCCTGTATTGCCGGAATATCCGGCGGAACGCCTTAAGTTCATCCGGGAGGATTGTCAGGCCGCGGCGGTCATTGATGAGGAATGGCTGGCGGATATTCATACATATGCTCCCGCAGAGCCTGTCGCCGCGGCGGATGGGGACCGGGCGATGATGATCTATACCTCCGGCTCTACCGGGAATCCCAAAGGGATTGTACACAGCATGGCAAGTCTCACACAGGGAGTGCTGCGGAGCAGGAGGGTATTCGATCTGAATGAAAATGATGTGCAGGGTGCAACGGCGCCGATGTCCTTTGTCGTCCTGGTTGTGGAGTATCTGAACGTGTTATCCAGCGGCGCCTGCGTCCATATTCTGCCGGAGGAGGTCAGGAGGGACGTGCGTCTGATGGAGGAGTATTTTGCTGCGAAGCAGATCACCTGTGCGTTCGTCAGCCCTCAGATGCTGCGCTTTTTCAGAAATCAGGGAGCTTCTCTGAGAAGGATCATGACCGGGAGCGAGCGGGTTTCCATGCTGGCCGGGGACGGATACGAGCTGTACAATACGTATGGCTGCAGCGAGACGGCATGTCTGGCGTCCTGCTATCAGGTTGAGGGGCCGGAGGAGAATACGCCGATCGGGAAGCCGATAGAAGGGCTTACGTTTTCCCTGCTGGATGATGAGGGAAGAGAGGCTGCACCAGGAGACGTGGGTGAGATCTGCATTCGGGGGATTCTTGCCGACGGCTATCTGAATCTGGAGGAGCAGAGCGCGCGGACCTTCGTAAAGCAGGAGGACGGCACGGTTCTGCTGCATACGGGCGATCTGGCGCGGCAGTTGCCGGATGGCAATTATGTCTATGTGAACCGCAAGGACTGGATGGTGAAAATCAACGGGCAGCGTGTGGAGACCGGGGAGATCGAGCTGCGCATGGCAGCGATGCCGGGCGTGGAGAATGCGGTCGTCAAAGCCTTCCAGGATGAGAACGGACAGAACTACCTGTGCGGTTATTATGTGTCGGGGCAGGATATCGCGCCGGAGCAGATCCGTACCGGGCTGCGGGAGTGGCTGCCGGACTATATGGTTCTGCGCTTCTTTAAGAGACTGGACAGCCTTCCGAAAAATGTCAATGGGAAGCTGGACCGCAATGCCCTGCTGCCGCCCGGCATGGACGAATACAAGTCTGCGTACAGGGAACCGGAGAATGAGACGGAGCGCCGGATCTGCCGCGGATTTGAAGAAGTGCTGCATTGCGGGACCGTGGGGCTTGACGATGACTTCTTCAGGCTGGGCGGAGATTCGATCAATGTTCTGAAGCTGGTGCAGGCTCTGGACGGGCTTGCTCTGACGCCGGAGATGATTCTGACGGGCCGGTCGCCGGAGAGGATAGCCGCGCTCCTGGAAAAGAGCGGGGCGGCGCGTACGGAAGCGGCGGCTCCCGGTACCGACCGAAGCCTGCACACGGATGCAGCGTCCGGCGCGCTTGCCGGAGAAAGAACAGAGTATCCCCTGACGGATTCCCAGATGGGCGTTTACCTGGAGTGCGTCAATGATCCGGAATCGACCATGTACAATATTCCGATGTGCTGTGAGCTGCCGGCGGACCTCGATACGGAGCGCTTCCGGGAGGCGGTGGAGAGGGCTGTCGCAATGCATCCGGCGTTCGGCGTGAATATTGCGCTGAGCAAGGGGACGCCCGTGATGTGCCTGCACCCGGAATTATTAAAGGCAAAGGTCGGGGAATGGGAAACGGAGGATATCGAAGCGGTAAAGAGAACCTTTGTCCGCCCGTTCCGTCTCGAGGGCGAGCCGCTGTACCGCATGGCGCTCTATAAGGGCAGGAAGCACTGCTACTTCTTGTTCGATGTGCACCACATTATTTTTGACGGTACATCCGTTCAGGTATTCCTTGACGAAATCTCCCGGCTCTACCGTGGCGAGGAGCCCGCGCCGGAGGAGATTTCCCTGATGGATGTGTCTGTTTCTGAGGAAAATCTGAGAGAGACGTCCGCGTATCAGGCAGCCAGGGAATATTTCAGAGGCAAACTTGCGGGAGAGGATTTTGGCGAAGCGCTGATCCGGGATTATAAGGGAAAAGAGACGGGCGTCCGAAGCGGCAGGCTGAGACTCGCTCTCGACGGGGAGCTTTCCTGCATGGCGGTGGAGCAGTTTGCAAGGCAGAGGGGCATCTCGGAAAATACGCTGTTTCTGGGAGCGTTCTCGTATGCGCTCGGGAAATACAGCGGGGAGAATAAGAGCCTGTTCTGCACGGTGAATAACGGACGGCATACGGTGAATATGGCGGAGTCGGTCGGTATGTTTGTGCGCACGCTTCCGGTCTGCCGGTCCTGGGATGAGCACATGACGGTGGAAGAGTATCTGTGCGGGGTACAGAAGGATTTCTATGAGCTGATGGGGCATGACTGCATCTCCTTTGCGGAGCTGGCGCAGGATTACGGCATTGCCTCGGATCTGCTCTTCGTCTATCAGGGGGAGATGTTCAGCGGCCTGACGCTGGATGGCATGCAGTATGCGGCGGAGCCGCTTTCTACGGGAGATGTCCAGGCGGACGTCTCGGTGATGGTGATGAAGAACCGTCAGGGATACGAGATTTCTCTGGAATACCGCAGCGATTTGTACCGGGAATCGACGGTCCGCGGACTGCTGGGGCTGCTGCTGCAGACCTTGAAGGGAATGGTATCCTGCGAACGGCTCGAGCAGATTGCGCTTGTGTCTGAGCTGGATCTCCAGATTCTGGACCGGTTTAACGATACGGAGACGCCGTATGACAGGAGCAAAACCATCATTGACCTGTTCCGGGAGCAGGCACAGAGGACGCCGGAGCATACGGCTGTCGTCTACTGTGACAGAAGCTACACGTACGCGCAGACGGACGAGATCACGGACTGTCTCGCCGCTTACATTGCCGGTCTCGGGATCGGCCGGGAGCAGGTGGTGTCCGTGCTGATCCCGAGGTGTGAGTACATGGCGATCGCCTCCCTTGGCGTGTCCAAGGCAGGTGCGGCATACCAGCCTCTGGATCCCTCCTATCCGCAGGAGCGGCTGAAATTTATGATGGAGGATGCGGACGCTCAGCTCTTAATTGCAGCGGAGGAGCTTTTGCCGCTGGTGCCGGACTGGCATGGAAGAGTGCTTCTGATGAAGGATATCGCCGCACTGCCCCAGGCAGAGCAGGTACCGGAGCCGCCGAAGCCGGAGGATCTGTTTATTTTGCTCTATACGTCAGGCTCCACGGGCGTGCCGAAGGGCTGTATGCTGGAGCACAGAAATATTGCGGCGTTCTGCAACTGGTACAGAGCGTATTACCAGTTATCCGGGGCGAGCCGTGTAGCGGCGTATGCCAGCTATGGATTTGACGCGAACATGATGGATATGTATCCTGCACTGACGGCGGGGGCAGGGCTTTATATTGTTGACGAATCGATCCGTCTGGATTTGAATGCGCTGAACCGGTATTTTATGGAGCAGGGCATCACTCATTCCTTCATGACGACTCAGATCGGGCGGGCGTTTGCCACAAGCATGAAGAACGACGGGCTGAAGTATTTGTCGATGGGCGGGGAGGCTCTGACGCCTTTTGCGCCGGAGGGCAGCACTACGTACGTGAATTTGTACGGCCCTACGGAATGCACGGTTCTTGTGACGGCATATCCGGTGCGGGAGTACGAGGAGGATCTGCCGATCGGAAAGGCGATTGCGAATGTGAAGCTCTATATTCTGGACAGCGTTGGCAGGAGAGTTCCGGTGGGCGTGCCGGGCGAGCTGTGTATTGCAGGTCTTCAGGTGTCCAGGGGCTACCTGAACCGGCCGGAGAAGACCGGCGAGGTCTATCAGGCAAACCCGTTCTGCCGTCTGGAAGGGTATGACAGAATGTATCACACCGGGGATATTGTGCGGTTCCTGCCGGATGGGAATATCCAGTTTATCGGCAGGCGGGACGGCCAGGTCAAGATCCGCGGCTTCCGCATCGAGCTTACGGAGGTGGAGGAGATCATCCGCAGATTCCCGGGGATCCGGGACGCTACGGTGGCGGCCTTTGACGAGCCGTCAGGCGGGAAATACATTGCAGCCTACGTTGTGGCGGATGAGCCGGTGGATGTTGAGGCGCTGAATGCGTTTATCGAGGAAAGCAAGCCGCCTTACATGGTTCCGGCGGTGACGATGCAGATTGACCGGATTCCGCTGAACCAGAACCAGAAGGTCAATAAGCGGGCCCTTCCTGTGCCGGAGCGGAAGCAGGAGGAGCTGGTGCCGCCGGAAGGGGAGATTCAGCAGAGGATTTTTGACTGTGTGGCGGAGGTCGTGGGCCATCGTGAGTTCGGCGTGACGACGGATATCTACAAGGCCGGGCTGACCTCGATCGGCGCTGTGAAGCTGAATGTGCTGCTTTCTGACGCCTTCGCGGGCGCAGTGATACGCAACCGGGATCTGAAGGAGTACAATACGGTTGAGAAGCTGGAGCAGTTTTTGGGAAAAGGAAGTCAGAAGGAAGCCTTTGAAAAGCGGGAGCTGTATCCGCTGACGCAGACGCAGAATGGCATCTTTGTGGAATGTGCGGCCAACCCGGGAAGCACGATCTACAATATTCCATTCCTGTTCCGGCTCGGTGAGGGCGTGGATCTGGCGCGTCTGGAGGAAGCGCTTCGCAGGACGGTGGAGGCGCATCCCTATATCAAGACGACGCTGTGCATGGATGAGCAGGGCGATATCTGGCAGAGGCGGAATGACGAGCTTTCTGTGGAGATTGAGAGATG
>Ga0129308_1001822_pt1 | contig 20322 bp, 19 predicted proteins | sample L827metagenome_FD_94440 | JGI IMG/M metagenome (GOLD analysis project Ga0129308, IMG submission 94440) | Ring-tailed lemur group fecal microbial communities from Wisconsin, USA - L827 metagenome | ecosystem: Host-associated > Mammals > Digestive system > Large intestine > Fecal | place: USA... | reverse complement strand
TAGCAAGCGGGTTCATGCTGTCAATATTTTAATTATCACTGAGGAGAAACCATTAAAACAAGCCCCGAATCTACGGGGCTAATGTTTAAAATTTTTCGGGACATTTTCAAAAATGCTTGACAGAACTTTTTTCAAGTTTTTTCAAACTTTTTAAGATGTTATCTGTCTGTCTCAGAAGACTTGTTTATATTATCACACTGCTTTGTGTTTGTCAACAACTTTTTTATCTTTTTTCAAAGTTTTTTAAATTGTTTCTTCAAAACAAACATTTTCTTGCGACAGCTCAATTAGAATATCACTTTATCTCACATATGTCAATACCTTTTTCAAAATTTTTCTCATATTGTAAACTGTTTCTTCTTTTAGTATAATAGAAAGAAATACTATCTTTCTAAGGAGGAACTTATAATGAAAGGAACTTTATACGGTGTAGGAGTTGGCCCTGGAGATCCGGAGCTTATGACTCTGAAGGCGGTACGCCTGATCCGTGAAAATATGATCATTGCTGTTCCCGGCGCTGATCCTAAGGAAACTGTTGCATATAAAATCGCAGTTCAGGCAGTACCTGAGCTTGCAGAAAAAGAACTTTTACCTATTTACATGCCAATGACACATGATCCGGAGGAACTGGAGAAAAACCATGCCAAAGGCGCACAGACTTTGGAGGAGGTTCTTGATAAGGGCAAAAATATCGTATTTCTTACTCTTGGAGATCCCTGCGTATACTCTACTTTTTCCTATTTACAGAAGCGTGTGGAAAAAGACGGTTATCACACAGAGCTTGTCAGCGGCATCACATCTTTCTGTGCTGCAGCTGCCCGCCTGAACATCCCTCTTTCTGAATGGAATGAGCAGCTCCATGTAGTTCCGGCTGTTCACCGTCTTGACAGTACTTTAAATGAATCCGGAAATTATATTCTTATGAAATCCGGCAAAAAAATGAATCAGGTAAAAGAAATCCTTGCCCAGAGCGGCCGAGATGTCCTTATGGTCGAGAACTGCGGAATGGAAAACGAGCATATTTACCGCAGCGTAGAAGAAATCCCGGATGATGCCGGATATTACTCTCTGATCATTGCAAAAGAAGCGAAACCACAGTCATGATCGAAACAAAAAATCTGACAAAAACTTTTGACAGCTTTACTGCTGTAGATCATTTAAATCTGAAGATAGAATCCGGCGAGTTTTTTGGACTTCTCGGACCTAATGGTGCAGGAAAAACAACAACCATCAGTCTTTTGTCCACTCTTCTGCTTCCCACAAAGGGAGAGATTCTGATCAACGGACAGCCTCTTACCAGAAACCGTCCGGATCTGAAGAGAAAAATCAGTGTGATCACACAGGAATATTCCATGCGTCAGGATATGAATATGGACGAGATCATGGAATACCAGGGCCGGCTTTATTTTATGCCCAAAAAAGAAATCCGCCGGAGAACAGAGGAGCTTCTGGATTTCTGCGATCTTCTGAAATTCCGAAAACGTACGGTACGGAAGCTTTCCGGCGGTATGAAGCGTAAGCTGATGGTATGCCGCGCTCTGCTGACAGATCCGGAAATTCTTCTTCTGGATGAGCCTACCGCAGGAATGGATGCTTTATCAAGAAGGCAGATGTGGAATCTTCTGCGAAAGCTGAATGGTAAAAACCTGACCATTCTCCTGACTACCCATTATATGGAAGAAGCGCAGTCTCTCTGCGGTCGTGTTGCTCTGATGGATCACGGAAAGCTAGAAGAGATCAATACGCCTTCCGGCCTGATTGACAGTCTTGGCAAATATACGGTTGATGAAATGCTGCCGGAGGAAACAAAAAGCCATTATTTCCATCACCGTCAGGAAGCTATAGAATTCCTTTCCGGTCTTACCGGACAGGCAGCTCTCAGGGAAACCACCCTGGAGGATGTTTTTGTAGAACGGGCAGGCAGACACCTGTCCCCGTCATAAAGGAGGAGTTCTATGGGTATTATTACAATTTTATGGGAGAAATGGGTAGAATTTCGAAGGGATTTCTATAAGATCACTTTGGCCGCTATGATCGCGCCTTTGATGTACCTGGTGGTTTTTGGCATGGGGATCCAGACCATGTCCCACGGAGAACCCTACCTGAATTTTCTGATCCCCGGTGTTGTGGCCTTAACTACCATGAACGGAAGTTTTAATGCCATCGCGCAGAATCTCAACGTTCAGCGTCTCTATGAAAAGGCATTTGACCAGGTTATGATCTCTCCGACTCCTTTATGGCAGTTTATTGCAGGTCAGATCATTGGCGGAAGTCTTCGGGGACTTTACGCAGGCGGGATCATCCTGATCCTTACGGCTCCTATTGAAACCGGACTGATTTTTAACGGCTGGTCCTTTTTTATCATGTTCCTGAACGGAGCTGTTTTTTCCGCCATTGGTGTGGTTGTTTCCTTCCTTGCAAAAAATCACGCGGATGTACCAAGATTTTCCAACTACATCATCATGCCTATGGCCTATCTGTGCAACACCTTTTTTTCAACAGAAAAAATTCCGGGGCTTCTGGGAGATTTTGTGGCTGTACTGCCGCTTTCTCAGACAAGCCAGATGATCCGCGGCATTTCCGCCGGAGGAGCCGTGAACTTTACAGGCATCGGGATTCTTCTGGGTTATCTTGCCGTATTTACTGCCGGGGCTTCCTGGTTTATTTACAAAAAGAAAAATCTCTAATAAAAAATCCTTCTGCTGACATTTCAACATGTATCCACATGTTTTTGTCTGCAGGAGGATTTTTATTATATATTCTATTTGTCAAAACCAAAAAATTTTTCCAAAAATGCAGCCGCCCCTTCATGGTCATTATCCTCAGTCACATAAACAGCAGCTTCTTTTATATGGGCTGCGGCATTTCCCATTGCCACTGAAACGCCGGCCATTTGCAGCATTTCCAGATCATTGTCACTGTCGCCTATGGCAACCACATGCTCCCTGTTTATTCCAAGATCTTTCATCAGGGACAGCAATCCGTTTCCTTTATTGACACCCTTTGCATTAAATTCTGCATTTCCGGCAACAGAGGAGGTAACACTGAGTTCCGGAACATTGCTCCATTCTTTACGGATCACTGCTCCAAACTCCTGATCTTCAAAAAACAGGTTCAGCTTTTCCGCCTGATCCAGCAGAGACTTCTGTTCCCTGAAATTCTCAAGAAAGATATGGTCATGCAGCATATAGTCCGCAAAGTTCCCCGGGATATCGGAGCCCCTCAGGCTCTCTCTGTCATTTTCATCTGCATATACCTGACCTTCTGTAAAAAACTCCACATAATAGCGGATTTCTTTTCCGGAAATCCGGATCATCCTTTCCGTATCTGAAAGGATCCTCTCCGACATTCCTTCCGGCATCGGAAAACGCTCCAGTGTGCAGGAGTCTTTCCAGTCCCAGACAACAGCGCCGTTTTCCAGGACTGCATATGAAATTCCTTTCAGCAAAGCCACAGCAGGAGGAAGAAGTTTCTGAGACCTTCCGCTGGACGGAACCACGTAATGACCTTCATCCAGAAGCCGCTGCAAAATATCTGTGGTTCTTTTTGTCACCTGCCCCTGGCTGTTCAGAAGTGTTCCGTCCATGTCCACTGCAATGATGTATCTTTCCTTCTTTTGTTCCATACTGTTTCAACCTCGCTTTTTATAATAGTTCTCCCAGATATTTCTCAAAGCATACGCCTTCATTCCGGTCGGTACCTTCCAGAACAGTATCATGAATGGCTTTTGAAATAAAATCTGCCGCTTTCCGTACAGATTCTGCGATTTCTGTCCCCTTTACCATTCCGGCGCTTAATACAGAAGCGAACAGATCTCCGGTTCCGGAGTAGCTGCCGCCCTCTTTTTTTACCTTTACCAAGGTACATCCTCTGTGATCGGTGATCAGATTTCCCATAAAAGCAGATCCGCCTTCGTTAAGATCAATACCGGTGATCACCGCATCCGCATCAAAAGTTTCCACCAGAGTTTTTCCGATTTCCTGCACCTCTTCCATAAATTCTTTTTGGGAGAGTTCAGACATCCGCTTCCATCTTTCATTATTTTTTTCTTTTCCATAAAGAAGCAGAAGAGCTTCGGTCAGGTTCGGAGTGATGATCGACGCTTTTTTTGCCAGAAGACGCATTTTTTCGCAAAGGGCATCTGTATAAATCGGATATTCCGCTCCATTGTCTCCCATGACAGGATCCGTCAGGATCTTCACTCCATTTTGTCCGAAAAGATCAATAAACTCCAGGATCTTCTCCGCCTGAGCTGCGCCGGAAAGAAATCCTGTATAAATCCCGTCCGGGCAAAACCCCATCTGCTTCCAGCGAAGCATGATCTCTTCCATGTGTTCTGTATAATCGTCATAATAATACGTTTCAAATCCTGTCTGCGCACTTAGGATCGCCGTTGGAAGGGGACATGCCTGAACTCCCATTACGGAGATCACCGGAAGGGCGGCTGTCAGAGAGCATTTCCCCATTCCTGAAAGATCATTGATCACTGCTATTTTTTTCAAAACAATTCTCCTCATCTTGCATTCTTTTATACTATGCTATAGAATAGCATTATCATGTATCTTAAAAAACGACCAGTTTTTTCTATTTTTAAGGGGACAGTTTAATTTAAAAAAGAAAGGAGTCCTACCCGTGTGCTCACAACCGGATCCAGATAAATCCTCAAAAAACCAGAGTTTTCTCTTTTCCAAAACAGATTCCGATCATCCGGAACATCTGTACCTGCAGGTCTGTCATTACTATCGCGACCTGATCCTGGCCCGCCGTCTTCAGCCCGGAAGCCGGATGCCCTCCCTGCGGAAATGCGCCCAGGAACTTCAGTTGAGCCGTACCACTATCGAAAATGCCTATCTTCAGCTTGCCGCTGACGGATATATTATTTCCAGGGCTCAAAGCGGCTACTACGTCACAGACATTGCCCTTCAGACCCACCGGGAGAAAAAAGCTTCTCTTCCGGAAGAACCGCCCTGTCTGTATGATCTTTCTTCCTCCGGTGTAGACCGGGAAAGCTTTCGTTTTGATCTCTGGCAGAGATATCTGAAAAGCGCCCTGCGTCAGAACGAGCGTCTGCTCTCTTACGGCGAGCCCCAGGGAGAAGCGGATTTTCGTCAGGTCTTGTCCGATTATGTAAGACAGCGGAGAAATATCGCCTGTTCCCCTGATGATATTGTCATCGGCGCCGGCGTTCAGAGTCTTCTGCAGATCCTCTGCCCTCTTGTAAAAAACAGAAAAAATGTTTCCTTTCCTACACCTTCTTTTGTACAGGGAAGTACGATCTTCTCGGATTTTGGCTTTGAGATCCGGTACCGCAATAAAGACAGCGATGTGATCTATGTTTCTCCTGCCCATATGACAAAATGGGGAGAGATCATGCCTGTGTCCCGGCGTCTGGAACTGATCCGCTATGCCGCCTCCCATAACAGTCTGATCATTGAGGATGATTTTGAAAACGAATTTGTATACCTGCAAAAACCAACTCCCTCTCTTTTCAGTCTTGCAGGAGGACGGGGAGTCGTTTACATGGGTTCTTTTTCCAGACTGCTTCTCCCCTCCATCCGCATCAGCTTTATGGTCCTGCCGCCTGAGCTTACAGACAGCTATCATGCCAAAGGCACATTTTATAATCAGACTGCCTCCAAAGCAGAACAGATCGCCCTTTGTCAGTTTATCCGGGACGGACACCTTTCCGCCCAGACCCGGAGACTGAAACGACTCTATTCTGCCAAGCTGAAGGAACTTCTGACTGTTGTGCGGGAAGTCTTTGGAGAAACGTCCAAAATTCAGATCGGCGCCGCCGGTACCAGCCTGGCACTTACGCTTCCCTGGAACAATTCCGGCGAAAGTCTGAAAAAAAAGGCGCGGACCCGTGGCCTGCGCCTGAAAATACTCCGGGAGGATCCGGAAAGTGTTACCATACTTCTTTCCTGTTCCTCTCTCCCCGCCTCAGACTTTCATCCGGCATGTGAGCTTCTGAAGGAAGTGATCTCAATCCCTCCGGTTATCAATCATATATAAAAGAGCGTTGCAGATGCAGGCAGCAATATTGCTGCCTCCCTTGCGGCCCTTTGCCACAATATAGGGAGCTCCGGATTCCATGATCAGCTCCTTGGACTGTACTACATTGACAAAGCCTACAGGAACACCGATGATCAGTTCCGGATCCAGTTTGCCTTCCCGGATCAGTTCATAAAGGCGCACCAGCGCTGTTGGCGCATTTCCAATGGCAAAGATCAGTTTTTTATCCAGGGAAGCCGCCTTGTCCATGCTGGCTGTGGCTCTTGTAGTACCGTTTTTCTTTGCTGTTTCTGCTACATCCTCATCAGACATAAAACAGTAAACTTCTCCGCCATAGCGGGCAAGCGCTCTCTTGTTGATACCGGATTTTGCCATCTGGGTATCGGTTACAATACATGCCCCGTTCCGGATCGCTTCCAGTGCTTTTTCAATCACATCCGGTGAAAAACACAGATTGTCCGCATAATCAAAATCCGCACTGGTATGGATACATCGTTTTACTACAAGCTCGGTTCCAGGGATCAGTTTTTTTTCACCCAGTTCTTCGGTAATGATCTCGAAGCTTCTTTTTTCGATATCCATTGGTTTTACGTTTTCAAGTTCAACCTTCATTCTCTGTCCCTCCAATGCCTTCTTCCAGAATCTGATATATTTTTTTCATATCCAGATGTTTTCTCAGTTCTGCTGCCAGGATATCATACTGTGTTTCCTTAAAGGAGGCAAAATCCACTCCTTCCATCTGAGAAACATCGATTCCTTTTTTCTCACCCACTGCACGTATCAGGGCGAGGGCAGATTCTTCTTTGTCAAAGATCCCATGTACATAGGTACCACAGACGTTTTCAAAAACAGTCCCTTCTGTTTTTTCCTGACCGCTGACTCCGTCTTTCGTCCAGGTACTTGCATGAGCGCCGGATTTCCAGGTGCTTTCTCCCATGTGAATCTCATAGCCGGTAAATTTCACACCGCTTAGCGGCTGATATTCCCCCTGGATTTCCAGATACTTTCCGGTAACTTGTGTCCGTGTTTTTTTCTCCGCAAAAACCGTATCCATAGGAAGAAGCCCCATACCTCTCATAGTACCGCCGGCTTCCACTCCGTGGGGATCACTTAAGGATTCTCCAAGCATCTGGTAACCTCCGCAGATGCCAAACACAAAGGTCCCTCTGGCGGCCGCTTTCAGGATCAGAGACTCCATGCCGCTTTCCCGCAGCCACTGGAGATCCTCCATGGTGTTTTTTGTTCCCGGAAGCATGATCACATCCGGATTCTTCAGATCCGCCGGATGTTTTACATAACGAAGAGATACTCCCGGAATACTTTCAAAAGGATTAAAGTCCGTAAAATTGGAGATTCTTGGCACACGGATCACTGCAATATCAATCTGCCCGATCTCCTGATCTCTGTCAAACCGATCTGTCAGACTGTCTTCATCTTCCACCTGAATATCCAGATAGGGAGCCACACCGACCACCGGGATATGACACTTCTCTTCCAGCATCTCCACACCGGGATCCAGGATGGTTTTATCTCCGCGGAATTTGTTGATGATAAGCCCTTTGACCATTTCTCTTTCTTCCGGCTCCAGAAGCTCTACCGTACCGTAAAGCTGGGCAAACACTCCGCCTCTGTCAATATCTCCTACCAGAAGGACCGGAGCGCCGGCCATTTTTGCCATACCCATATTTACGATATCCTCTGTTTTCAGATTGATCTCTGCAGGACTTCCGGCTCCTTCAATCACAATAATATCGTTTTCGGATGCCAGTGCATGGTAGGCTTTCATCACATCCGGCACTAATTTTTTCTTATACTTAAAATAATCTCTGGCGCTCATCGTCCCCAGGACTTCTCCGTTTACGATCACCTGTGAGCCTACGTCATTGGTAGGCTTGAGAAGGATCGGGTTCATCAGCACAGACGGAGCGATTCCTGCCGCCTCTGCCTGCATTACCTGCGCCCGTCCCATTTCCAGTCCTTCCTCGGTGATAAAGGAATTCAACGCCATATTCTGTGATTTAAAGGGAGCCACCCGATAGCCGTCCTGCTTGAAAATACGGCATAATCCTGCTGCAAGAAGACTTTTTCCCGCGTTGGACATAGTTCCCTGTACCATGATTGCTTTAGCCATGTTCAGTTTTCCTCCAGACAATTTTTCAATGCTTCCAGAAGCTTTTCATTTTCCGCCCGGGTGCGTACTGCAATTCGATAATATCCCTCAGACAGTCCCGGATAATTGCTGCAGTCACGAAGGATCACGCCATTTCGGATTCCTTTTTCAAAGAGTCCCGGCTCTCCCCGGAAAAAGACATAATTCGCCTCGGATGGATAGACCTGGAAGCCCAGTTCTTTCAATCCCTCTTTCAGATAAACAGCTTCTTCAAATACAAGCTTCCGTCCCTGTTCCACATACGAGCCTTCCTTCAGAGCCGCGATTCCTGCCGCCTGCGCCATAACAGAAATATTCCAGGGCTGTGTCACCTGGGCCATTTTTTCCAGAAGTTCTCTGTTTTCGCAGAGACCATAGCCCAGACGGACTCCTGCCATTGCATAACGCTTGGTAAAGGCTTTGAGAATAAAAAGATTATGATATCTCGGAAGCTGTGCCTTCAGAGAATATTTTCCCGGCTCTTTGATAAAATCAAGGAAACATTCATCTACAACAAGAAGAATTCCCAGTTCCCTGCAGTTCCGGAGCACACGAAACAAAAATTCCCGGTCTGTCAGAATGCCTGTGGGATTGTTGGGATTGCACAGGAATACCATGTCCAGATCCCTGTGAAGCCCGTCGATAAAGCTTTCCTGCATCTGAAAAGTATCCTCTTCCCGAAGGAGCACATGCTCCACTTCACATCCAACGCTTGCAAGCGCCTGCTCATATTCTGCAAAAGTCGGAACCGGAATCAGCGCCCGCTTCGGACGCACTGCCTGACAAAGAGAAAAGATCAGTTCTGCAGCTCCATTACCACAGATGATATGCTCCGGATCCATATCCTCATATTCTCCCAGAGCTTCTTTTAGCGGAGCATAGCCAACCTGGGGATAATCTCCCAGATGCTCCAGACTGTCCCGGACCGCTTCTTTTACGCTTTCCGGTGTTCCCAAAGGGTTACAGTTGGCGGAAAAATCAAGACAGTCCTGATAAGTATAAATATTTCCTCCATGTATATGTTTGTTCATTGTCTTTCTCCTGTATTGTCACATCATGAAATACCGATGCTTCTTCCTTTTTCTTTTCCAGAAAAATCCTACACCAGAAACTGTACCAGGAGTCTCCCTCCAAGGCAGAGAAGCACACTGAGTACAGAAGCCCCGTACAGAAGCCGGTTGGCACGTCTGATGTCCTCCGGCTCCACTTCCCGAAGCTTATCTCCGATTGTTGGTTTTTCATATAATTTTCCAAAATAACATGCATTCCCTGCAAGCTGTACTCTTAAAGCGCCTGCCACTGCAGCCTCTGTCTGGGCGGAATTGGGGCTTGCATGATTTCTTCTGTCTCTTTTATAAATTTTTGCTGCATTTTTCCCATCCATTCCAGTTAAAAACGCAGCAGCCACCATCAGCCATCCGGAAATCCTTGCAGGAATATAATTGGCAAGGTCATCCAGCTTTGCCGCACAGCGGCCAAAATACAGGTATCTGTCATTTTTGTAGCCCAGCATGGAATCCATGGTATTGATTCCTTTATAAAGGAACATCAGAGGTGCTCCGCCCACTGCCATATAAAGCATCGGCGCGATCACTCCGTCCGAACCATTTTCTGCCACAGTTTCCACTGCAGCCTTGGTCACACCTTCCTCTGTCAGTTCTGCCGTATCCCGTCCCACGATCATGGAAACCGCATAGCGCGCTTCTTCAATGGTACCGTTTTTCAGACGGTCATAAACCTTCATGCTTTCATCCTTTAAGGATTTCGTGGCAAGAAGCTGATAGCACCAGAAGGTTTCCAGTGCAAGTCCTGCCAGAGGCAGATACCGGTACAGCACAGATAAAACCGCACAGGGAACCCCCAGAGAAATAAGGCACACCAGAACAACCTCCAGAAATCCTCCGGATAATTCTCCTTTTTCTGTTTTCGGAAGGATTTTCCGGATTCCTTTTTCAAGCAACGCGATCAGATTCCCGATCAGGCATACCGGATGATACAGCCATCTGGGATCTCCGATCAAAAGATCCAGTAAGTACCCTGCTGCCAGGGCAATGGTATGATAAAGCAAAATTTCCTCTTCCTGACACAGTGTCTACAGTAAAATTCTATATCCTGTGTCTTTGTTTTTTATATTCCAGACATTTTTTCAGAAACGCCTCCGGTATTCGGGGATTTCCATAGTAATACAGATGCGGGAAGCCTGCAAAAAGAGTGTCCGTTCCATGAATACACTCCCAGCCTCTGGTGCTTTCCGGCTTCTGTGCATAAAAATCTCCGCCGCAGTTTTCCGAATCAAAATAATGAAATTCATGAGCGGGAATCTCTCCCAGATCCTTTTCTCCCAGAACTGTTTTTTTCTGCTGAAGAGAAATATAGCCAAATCTGGAAAGTCTGGGTGTCCGGTATACTTTTCCCGGAATCACGCCTGCCATATGACGGATCTTCCCGTCCATATCCTCCATTTCCCCATGAAGATACATAAAACCGCCGCACTCCGCCATGCAGGGAAGCCCAGATCTGATCCTTTGTCGGATTTCTTCTTTCACAGAACTGTTTTTTTCCAGTTCCGGGCCGTTCAGCTCCGGATAGCCTCCATATAGAAGAATGCCATCCACTTCCTCTGGAAGATGTCTGTCATGAATGGGCGAAAAGGGCACAAGCTCTGCTCCCATTTCTCTGAGGATCCTGAAATTATCTTCATAAAAGAAGCAGAATGCCTCATCCTCTGCCACACCGATCCGCACCGGCTCCTCCAGACCAAACTCCGGTTTTACCGATATCTCATCCATATCTGGCGCACTGTCTGCCAGCCTCTGGATCCCGTCCATATCCAGCGTCTTCTCCAGGATTTCCGCAAGCTTCTGAAGACGGTTCTTCAGCTCCGGAATCTCATGAGGAAGAACCAGCCCCAGATGCCGGCTTTCGATCACACAGTCCTCCACCCGGGGCACATACCCCAGTACCGCGATTCCCAGTTCTCTCTCCACCAGTTCTTTCATTCTGGGATACAGCATGGGAGACATCTGATTAAAGATCACGCCTTTGATATGACTGTCCTTTTTATATTCCAGAAAACCTTTGACATAAGCGGACAGTGAAACACTCATTCCCTTACTGTTTACAATAAGGATCACCGGCGTATCGGTCACTCTGGCAAGGTCATAAGCGCTTGCCCGTGTAGTCGTTCCTCCAACGCCGTCATAAAAGCCCATAACCCCCTCCATTACAGAGATGTCGCAGCCGGAGGCGTTTTTCTGAAAAATTCCCCTTGTGGTATCCTCCGAAGTGAAAAAAGTATCCAGGTTTCTGGATCTTGTGCCGATCACTCTGCTGTGGAACATGGGATCAATGTAATCCGGTCCGCACTTAAAAGAGGCTGTTTTCAGCCCTCTGCTGACCAGCGCCTGGAGAAGTCCGCAGGTGATCAGCGTCTTTCCGCTTCCGCTGGCTCCTGCTGCCAGGAGTATCCTGGGTATTTTCATAAGCTTCTCCTCCTTTTAGCTGACGGCCTGAATGGTAATCACATAAATAGGATTTTCTCCCATCATCATGTGATAGCGGCCGATGGATTTTGATCTGGAAACTGCAAGCTGTACAATATCTGTTTCCCATAGGATGGTTTCATCCTCTGCCTTCAGCTGACGGATACATTCCATGGCTTCACTGACTGTTTCCAGAGTGATACAGTTGATGACCATACGGACGTTTCTGTTTTTTCCAAGAAGGACATGGATGATCTCTTTGAGATTACCGGAAGATCCTCCGATAAAAACATGGGTCGGTGCCGGAAGCTCTTTCAGTGCCTCCGGTGCTGTTCCGGCTATAATCTCCATATGATCAAGGGCAAACTTTTCTTTGTTCTGTTGGATCAGCGCAAGGGCATCCTCTTTTTTCTCAATGGCATACACTCTGCCTTCTCTGGCACAAAGAGCCATTTCCACAGAAACTGATCCTGTCCCGGCGCCCACGTCATAGCATACGGAATCCTTTTTCAGTCTCAGCTTTCCAAGAGAAACCGTACGAACCTCCGTTTTTGTCATAGGGGCTTTTCCCCTGATAAATTCCTCATCGGGAAGTCCGTGAGTGGCGGTTTCTTCCGCTGCCCTTTCATTATATGCGCAGATCACGCTGAGAGCATCTCCCTGATACGCAGTCAGTTCACTTGCTTTTTTTACAAAAATCTTCTCATTGTCATAGGAAAGATTCTCGCCCACGTAGAGAAGAACATCTCCCATTCCATAAAAGGTCAGTTTACGGGCAAGCTCTGCCGTTCCCTCTGCGGTTCCCAAAATGGCAAACACCTTTTTGTCTGAACGGATCAGAGACACCAGATTGCAGGTTTTTCCATGGGCGCTGACGATTTTGGCATCGTCCCAGGAAAGTCCGATCTTTGCCATAAAATAAACCACCGAAGAGATTCCGCAGATCACCTGCGTATCCTCTCCCAGAAGCTCCAAAAGTTTTTTTGCCCCGCTGTAAAAGCCAACGTCGCCGGAAAGGGCAATCACCACATTTCTGTACTGAGGGTGACTGTGAATATAATCCACGATTTCCTGACTTCTGTATTCATAAAACACATCCTGATGAGGAAGGCGTACAGCATCTGCCATTCTTTTTGCACCAATGATCAGGTCTGCGTTTTCTACGGCGTTCTTTCCCTGAACGGTCATAGTATCCCGGCTTCCCATACCAATCCCCAGAAGAGTCACCTGGGGTTTCCGGGAAAACCGGAACTTCTCTGCCAGCATGGAGCAGGCTTCTGCAAGAGTCATTCCCTGTTCATTTAACGGGCGGCCGATGATCACCGGCGTCACTTTGCAGGAAACAGCTGCCTGCATCTTTTCCAGAAAACCGCCTGCCTTTCCGGAATCCTTTGTAACCAGATAACGGCACTCATACTGTTTCAGCATGGCGACATTCATCTCCTCCGAAAAAGGCCCCTGCATGGCAATCAGGTTCTTTCCCTCAAATCCCAGTTCCCTGCAGGTATCGATCACAGACGGCAGAGAAAGAACCCTGGCAAAAAGGCGTTTCTGAAAATCCGGAACACTGGTAAACAGCTTTAACTCCTTGCTTCCTGTCGTAAGAAGTACGTTTCCCTCTGTGGTTTTCAGAAATTCCGCCGCCGCTTCCGCGCTTTCTACATACACGGCTTTCTGATGGCCGCTTTCCTCCCGCAGAACCCGAATATAAGAGATACCGGTTTTTTCACAGGCCCGTCGGATATTTTCAGTCACCTCTGCAGCATAGGGATGGGTGGCATCCAGAACAAGCTCCGGCTTTTCCCTCTCAAAAAGAGCTTCCATTTCCTCTTCCGAAAGGCGTTTTGCCTGTACATGAAGAAAAGAATTTTCCGAAAGAGATTTTGTTCCGTATTCTGTAGCCACACAACCAAGAACCTGCACCTGATGCTCTGCCAGAAAACGGCACAGCTCATATCCCTCTGTAGTGCCTGCAAATACAATGGCTTTATACATTCCGATATCCTCTTGGCGTTACCATTTTTCCATTGATCTCTTTTGTCTGGGAATTGCCGACAAAAACAGTCGTAAACATATCTACCTTTGTATCACGAAGCTCCTTCAGGGTCATAAGATGATATTCTTCTCCCTCTCTTCCGATATTGGCAACGGTTCCGCACACAGTTTCCGGAGACTTGTACTGCATCATCAGATCACATGCTTTCTGCAGATAGTCATGGCGCTTGCGGCTGGAAGGGTTATAAAGACAGATCACAAAGTCTGCCTGAGATGCACCCAGAAGACGGGCTTCGATCTTTTCCCATGGTGTGAGAAGGTCACTGAGACTGATAAGACAGAAATCGTGGATCAGAGGCGCTCCAAGAACGGCTGCTCCGCCCAGAGCAGCGGTAACACCGGGAACGATCTCCAGTTCCACCTCCGGATATTTCACACCAACCTCATACATAAGTCCTGCCATTCCATACACACCTGCATCTCCGCTGCAGATCATGGAGACCACTTTTCCCTTCATTGCCTCTTCAAAAGCAAGAACACAGCGGTCTACTTCTTTTTTCATCGGTGTGGTAAGAAATTCTTTATCTGCAAAAGTATCTTTTACAAGATCCACATATACGGTATATCCAATGATCACATCACTGGCTTTTAATGCTTCCATGGCGATCCCGGTCATCTGGTCGCAGCCTCCCGGGCCGATTCCTACTACATATATTTTATTCAAAACGTACCTCCCATGTCCGGATGGCAAGAGCCGTTGTCACCCCGTCCTCTCCGGATTTTCTTTTTATCAGTGTCCCGTCTGCCGCCCCCAGCACAGCGCTTCGTTCACAGACATTCTCTACTCCTGTGATCTTTTTTACAAAAGAAGAAGGGGTAAAATCTCCCTGCACTTCCATCAATTCTTCACTGTCCCAGGTACGGAACGGGATTTTATTTTTTTCTGCATAAGCCAGCAGTCCCGGCTCATTTTTTTTCAGTGAAATGCTTGCCAGCTGCTCCACTGCCTGCAAAAAGACATCTGCATCCTCCATGCATCTGTCCGCAGCTTTTTCTATGGCTTCCGGCTCCTTATTCTTCCTGCAGCCCATGCCAAGGGTCAGGATCCGGGGTATCACCTGCACGGTGGATAAAAACGGCCGGCAGGATTTATGGATCGTAACCGCGATCCCAATCTCCGGACACTGCTCCGGATTCTTTTGGATACTTTCCGATTTCTCCGACTCTCCGTCTGTCTCTTCCTGTAATTTTCCATAAATATCACATAGAACAAGTCCCTCCGGAAGTTCCCCCTTCCAGGGAAATTCGCTGTAGAATCCAACTTTTTTACCTGCAAGAAGCGCTGCAGACACTTCTTTTGCCGCCTTCATATTCTGGATGTCACAACCGTTCTTTTTTGCAAACACATCTACGGCAAAACGGCTGTGAAGATCTGTAGCCGTAGTAACCACAGGCTGTGCCCCCAGAATCCGTGCACTCAGAAGAGCCAGTTCATTGGCTCCTCCCAGATGACCGGACAGCAGGGAGATCACAAAGTTTCCACATTCGTCGATCACCAGCACTGCCGGATCTGATTTTTTGGATGCCGCATAGGGAGCAATGCTCCGCACCGCGATTCCGCAGGCTCCCACAAACAGAATCCCGTCATCCAGGGAAAAACGGTCACCTGCCCATTTTACGGTACTCTCGGTGACAGAATCCTCCAGATATTTGCTTTTTTTTGCAAGAAGAACCTGATGCCCCTGTCCTTCAAGTCCGGTCTTCAGCCTTTCTGCTGTGTGAAGCCCGGTAAGGCTGAAACAGATCATCGAAAGTTTCATCTGCCGCTCCTTTTTATTTTGTGGCTTTTCGGAATTCTGTGGTAAAGGAAGGGTCATATAACTTTGAACGGTCATAATGTGCTGCCTTTACTGCATCTCCGATGATCATCAGCGCTGTTTTTGTAATGTTGTTCTCTGCCGCTGTTTTTGCAAGTGTTCCTACTGTACAGATGAATTTCTTTTCATCCGGCCAGGTTGCCTTATATACAATGGCAGCCGGTGTATCCTCTTTATATCCGCCTTCGATCAGTCTCCTGCTTAATTCCTCCAGCATTCCGGTGCTTAAAAATACCACCATAGATGCCTGATGTGCCGCAAAGGACTGGATGCTTTCTTTCGGCGGAACCGGTGTACGTCCTTCCATTCTGGTAATGATCACACTCTGAGAAATATCCGGAAGGGTATATTCCAGATCCAGGGCGCTTGCAGCGCCGCAGAAAGAGCTGACACCAGGACAGGAATCATAGGCAATTCCTTTTTCATCCAGAATATCCATCTGCTCACGGATTGCTCCGTAGATACAGGGATCTCCGGTATGGAGACGGACGGTGGTTTTTCCTTCCGCTTCTGCTCTTTCCATAACAGAAATCACTTCCTCCAGCGTCATTTTGGCGCTGTTGTGAATGGTACACACATCCTTGCTGTATTCCAGAAGCTGAGGGTTCACAAGGGAACCTGCATATATGATCACATCTGCTTCTTCCAGATATTTTTTTCCTCTGACTGTAATAAGATCCGGTGCTCCCGGTCCTGCTCCTACAAAATGTATCATTCTTTTTCTCCTTTAGCGATTTTTTTGATCAGTTCTGACGCATTGGCCGTCTGTCCCAGGTAACCATACTCATTGGAAAAAATCACAGCCCCCAGAAGGATCTGATGGTAGGACCGATGATCCAGATAAAACTGGATCTTCTCCAGTATCACTTTCATAGCCTTTTCCATCAGATCATATTTTTTTAAAACAGAAAGCGCTTCGTCAGTGGTATTACACTGCAGGATCTCCTGCGCACATGCAAGACTGCCCCCCGCACGGACAGCTGCCGCACAAAAAACCTCCATTCTTCCATCCGCACTGTGAGAATGGGTGTTCATGATCCCTGCCGCAACCTTAATAAATTTTCCGATATGAGCAACAAAAAGAATACCTTTTGCTCCCATATCCACAGCCATATCTATGGTCTCTCCCACATAATTGCTGCATTTCATATTTTTTTCAAAAGGGAGCTCCATATGCTCTCTTAAAAAATCCGCACCATAATTGCCCGGCGTCACCAGAAGATATTCCTCTTTCATGGCAATGCGCTGGCTCATTTCCACCCGGATACTGTCGATCAGTGCCTTTTCACTCATAGGCTCCACGATCCCCGAGGTTCCCAGAATGGAAATCCCTCCCACAATGCCAAGTCTTGGGTTAAACGTCTTTTTGGCAACGTTCTCTCCTTCCGGTACCGATATGGTGACCTTCAGTCTGCCTTCAAAATCAAACCTGTCTGCGGCCTCCTCCACAGACTTCAGGATCATAGCCTTTGGCACAGGATTAATGGCAGCCTCACCAATGGGCTGCTTCAGACCGGGTTTGGTCACCCGACCAACTCCAGCTCCCCCGTCAATAAAGGTACGTTCCGAAGATGTCTGTATTTTCTTGCGTTCTGTGTTTTTGCCGATTTCCTCAGGACACTCAGAATCTGACAGTTTTTCCACCCGGGCATATACAAGAATCCCGTCTGTGGTATCCGGGTCATCCCCGGCATCCTTACGCACCGCACAGCTTACCGCATTTTCTTCCTGACGGATATCCAGGAGCTCCAGATTTAAGAGGATTCCCTTTGGAGTCATCAGCTCTGTTTCTGAAATCTTCTTTCCTCCCAGAAGGATCTCTGCCGCGCCTTTTGCTGCTGCCGCCGCACAGGAACCTGTGGTATAGCCAAAGCGAAGTTTTTTCTGATTTCGGATAACATAACACTCTTCCAGTCCTGTCTTATGTGCCATAAACATCCTCCTTATTTCCGTTCATTATTATATAATTTTGACAGAAAAATGTCAATTTATCTGGCGGTTTCAGACAAATAAAAAAGCCATGCCCTCTTTTTTTGCACAGCTTTTTCAAAATCCTAAAATACCAAGCTACAAAACTTCTCCTGCTTTCAACGGGCGGTCAGATTCAGTAAATGGCATGCAGCACTGTGGCCAGGTGCTATTTCTGCCATACGCGGTGCTTCTTTTTTGCAAACATCCATACGATACCCGCATCTTTCCTGAAAAGGACAGCCTTTTGGAAGATCCAGAGGACTGGGCGGTTCGCTTTCAATACTCTCAATTGGCCTGGAATAATCCATATGAATATCAAATATAGAACCCATAAGAGCTTTCGTATATGGATGCACTGCTTTTGTGTTTAATTCATGTCCGGGTATTTCCTCTACTACATTCCCCAGATACATAACTGCCACCTGATGAGCGACAGACTGTACCAGTGCAATATCATGACAGATGAAACCAATCGTAATATTTTTTTCTCTTTGGAGCTTTGTAATCAATTCAATTATGGTTTTCTGAACTGAAACATCTAAAGCCGCAGTAGCTTCATCCAGAATGATGATTTCCGGTTCTAATGCAAGCGCTCTCGCAATTGCAACTCTCTGCCTCTGTCCTCCGCTTAAACTATGCGGATAGCGGTCCATGTATTCGCCCGGCAATTCTACCATCTCCAAAAGCTTTCGGCATACTTCTGTTTTTTCTGATTTTCGTATTTTTCCAAAATTTAGCAATGGTTCACAGACAATGTCACGGATTTTCATTTTAGGATGAAAAGATGAGGCCGGATCCTGAAAAACCATCTGAATATGTTTCCGGTGCTGTCTCAGTTTTTCTCCTTTTAATTTGGTGATATCCGTACCACGATATAAAATCTGTCCTTCGGTAGGCGTATCCAGTGAAACAAGCAATTTCATAAATGTACTTTTTCCGCAGCCGGATTCTCCTACCAGGCCAAGCGTTTTTCCTTTATACATTTTCAGATTCACATTATTATTCGCCAGAAGAAAACGTCCGTCTGCAGCAGGAAACTTTTTCGTCACATGTTTTGCTTCAAGTATTACTTCGCTTTTTTCAGACATACCGTTCACCTCCAAGAGAAGGAACCGCCTTTAATAATTTTTTGGTATACTCATTAACCGAACTGTTCAGGATATATTCCCTGGTTCCCTGATCTTCTATTTTTCCATTTTTCATAACAATAAGATAATCCGACATATAGGCTGCCACTCCCAGATTATGCGTTACCATAAGGATTCCCGTATGATAATTGTCTCTAAGCTGCACCATCTGCCGTACGATTTGTGCCTGTGTCGTAACGTCCAAAGCGGAAGTAGGCTCGTCTGCCAGAAGCAGTTTAGGCTGATAAGTCATCCCCATAGCGATTCCGACACGCTGTCTCATACCTCCCGACAGCTGAAAAGAATAGGAATCCATAATATGATCCGCAGAAGGCAGCCGCATGCGTTCCAGCATTCTGGTTCCCTTATCCCATGCTTCTTTTTTAGAAATTTTTTCATGAGTCAGAATATATTCTGTAAAAATATGACCGATCTTTTTTGTGGGATTCATCATTGCTCCACTGTCCTGAAAAATCATAGAAATATCAGATCCCCTCAGTTTTCTCCACTGGTTCTGCGTATAGGACAGCAAATCAGTTCCTTCAAACAGAATCTGTCCGCCCGTAACCTTTCCTCCTCCTGGAAGAAGTCCTAAGATTGCCCGAATCACTGTTGTTTTACCGCTTCCCGACTCTCCTACCAGTGACACGATCTGACCTGATTTCATATCCAGATTAAAGTTTTTGACTGTGGGAACATTTTTATATGAAATTGTTACATCTGTCAGCTTCAGCATATCCATCTCCCCCTACTCATCTCTTGGATCCAGAATATCACGAATAGAATCTCCCAGCATATTAAATACAACGACAACGACAAAAATCGCCAGTCCCGGAAAAATCATCATCCACGGAGCGGTCTGCATACACGCTCTCCCTTCATTCAGCATATATCCCCACTCAGGCGCAGGAGGCAAAGCACCAAAGCCCAAAAAAGACATAGCAGCCAGTTCCAGCATCATAGAGCCAATATCCGTTGCCGCCGTGACAAGCAAAGTAGGAAGTGCATTAGGGAGCATATAGCGAAAAAGTATATGGGAAGTTTTTGATCCGGTGACAACGGCTGCTGATACATAGTCGCAATTCCGTATCCTAAGCACAAGGCTTCTGGCCAGCCGGGCGTATTTTGTCCAGCTTACCGCCACGATCGCTATGATCGCATTTTTGATACTGGCTCCCATGATACCGGCAACTGCCAGAGCAAGTACCAGCCCCGGAAAGGCAAGCATCATATCTGCAATTCGCATGATCACGGCATCTACCCATCCTCCGAAATACCCGGCTGTAATTCCTGTAATTGTTCCAACAATAAGAATCAAAGCAACCACTGCAAAGGTAGAGCTCAAAGACACACGTGCACCATAAATGACCCTTGTGAAAATATCGCGTCCCATTTTATCTGTTCCAAAAATATGCTCTTTCGAAGGCGGAAGCAGTGCATCTGCCAGAACGCCTTTCACCGGATCTGCTCCGCCTGTTACCAACGGGGCAAAAATTGCCGTCAGAATAATCAGAGCTGCCAAAACAGAAAATATGACAAAAGTTTTGTTCTGTAAGAAAACATTCTTTTTTTTCATAGCATTACTCCTCGTATAATAAGTTTGTAAGCAAGTAAAACAGCTTACAGACTTATTCTTTTTTTGGTATAAATGGTAAGGTCATCTAAGAGGAACTCCCCTCATCCCGATTCCCATCTATACAGTTAAT
>Ga0129308_1001821_pt1 | contig 20324 bp, 17 predicted proteins | sample L827metagenome_FD_94440 | JGI IMG/M metagenome (GOLD analysis project Ga0129308, IMG submission 94440) | Ring-tailed lemur group fecal microbial communities from Wisconsin, USA - L827 metagenome | ecosystem: Host-associated > Mammals > Digestive system > Large intestine > Fecal | place: USA... | reverse complement strand
TCACGCGCCCCTGCTGGTGACCAAGTACTGCCCGCTTCAGAAGATGGGCCAGTGCGGCAGCTGCCGGAAGAATCGCTACGAGATCCGCGACGAGCACGGCAGCTTCCCCATCATGCCGCACGCCAATTGCAATACCACCGTGCTGAACGGGAAGGTGCTGAACTTGCTCGACGAAATGCCGGGCATTACGGGTGTGCAGGCCTTCAGGTTGAACTTCACCATTGAAACCCCGCAGGAAGTTAAGCGTGTGGTGCGCATGGCACAGGAGAAGCTGCGCGGCGAGATGCCGGAATCGGCTTTCAATCCGCAAACTGACACCAGGGGCCTGTTCAACAGGGAGATCATGTAGGGCATGGCGCCGGCGGGTTTTCGGGCTGGCTGGTGCTGTTGCTTCGTGGTGCGATGAATGGGTGCCTGTGGAGAGCGATGGCGGTGCTGCCTGCGGTTTGCGGCGAACGTAGACGCGCAGGTGAGGCAAATAGGCGCATGTTCGCAGGTTGAGAACGACAGCGGGTCCGCGATATCGCGGGCCCGAAGTGTTTCGAAGGGCGATGATTTCTTCAGCCTGGCTGTTGAGCTTGGGATATACGCTGATTCCTACCAGATACCGTCTAGGTTGGAACCGCAGATCATGCAGAAGCGATCGCCCGGGGTGATGACCTTGCCGCATTCGGGGCAGAAGCGCCTTTGGGGGCTGGCGCTGGTTTGGGGTGCGGGCTCGCTCTGCTGTTCGAGGGGCAGGAAGGGCTGCAGGGTTGCATCCAGGCTTGAGCTGCCGGCAGCACCCATGGGCTGGAAGGTCAGCTGCGGCTGCGATTCAGGTGCGGGTTCCGGCTTAGGTTCGGCAACGGGCGCGGGCTCTGGGGCGATAATGGGGTCCGCCATCGGCTGGAACGCAGGTTGGAAGGCGGGTTCGGGTGTGGTCTTTGCCTGGGCGAAGGGATTGGCGAAAGGATCGAAGGCGAGCCCGGACTGGGGCGCTACAAAGGATTCAACGACCAGGTGAGATGCGGGCTCGGGTGCAGGTTCGGGTGCAGGAGCGGCGGAATCGTCCGCGGCTGCGGGGTCCATGACCAGGGTGAGCTCCAGGTCTTCGTCGTCTTCCACGTCGGGGGTGCGGACGAAGCTGAGTTCCGGTTCGGGTTCGGCCGCGGGCTGAGGCTCGGCGGTGGGGACCACAGGGTCGAGCGTGAGTTCGATCTTATGTGCGGGCTCGGGGCTCACGAATGGTTCGGGCTCGATGGGGGCGATTACGGGATCAAGCGCCAAAACGGGTTCGTTGGCGGGCTCGGGCTCGGGAACGACGGGGCTCTCCAGCTGAATCACTGGTTCTGCGACGGGAGCGGGCTCGGGGGCGATAACGGGCTCAACGGCAGGTTGAGGCGCGATAGGAACCTCAACGGCAGGCTTGGGTTCGGGCTTGACTACGGGCTCCGGCTGGGGTTCTGCTGCGGGTTGTGCACTTGCAAGGCGTGCACCGCAGCTCATGCAGAAGACATCGCCTTCTTCGAAGGGTGCGGAACATTTCGGGCAGTAGTTGGTTCCTGCTGCAGCGCTGGCCGCGCTTCCTGCTGCGAAGTCGGCAACCTTTGCGCCGCATCCGCAGCAGAACATATCGGTGGGGTCGCAGAAGCTTCCGCAGGTGGGGCAGGTGACAAGCTGCCGTGCGGGCGCTTTCTGCTGAGGCTGGTTCTGGAGTTGCTCGATCATGGCCTGGGCTTCGATTCGTTCGGAATCCAACCTCGCAATGCCGCTGTACAAGGTTTCCAGGCCCTCGGTGAAGGAGGGGTCGTTTTTGGTCCTTTCGTACAGGCATGCTCCCAGTTGGGCAGCCAGATTGCTGCGCTGCTGGTTGATCTCCCTCATGCGTGCATTGATCTTCGCGATCTCCACGCCTCGTTCCATGGTGGACATGCCGCGGTCCACGGCTCCTTGGATGTCGTCAAAGAATCCCATTGATCCTCCTTGGGTTCGGTTGCTGCCTATTCGCTTCCGCGCTTCGATTGCCTATGGGTGCCTGCGAAGCGCGATCGGGGTTTTGGTTGAGTCATGTTCCTTCGAATTCGCCTGCTCAAAGCATGCCACATGAAGGGGAGGTTTCGTGCGGCATGCTTTGCCGATTTGCCAGGGTTTTTTGAGATGCGCATTTCAGTGCTGTTTCGGGTTGATGTTTAGAGTTCGGTCTGGTTATAGAAGATACGCGCAATCTCCTTACCGCTAGCCTTCCTTCTTCTGGTTCAGATATGCGCTTACAGCAGCGCCGACAGCGCACAAGGTTGCCAGGTAGGCGCCGGAACCAACGGAGCAGGCGCTGAAGCCGACTTCACTGTTCAGAGTAGTGACGAATGCGATGCAGATGAACAGCAGGATTGCATCTGCGGCAGCGCCGCCGATTGCGAGCATGTTCTTCTGCGACTTGAAGGTTTTGTATATGCCACCGGCCAGGCAGGCGATGCCCACCAGCCAAGCGACCATCAGAAGGAGGGAGACGAGCAGCAGCTGGGAGTACTCGTCGCTGCTGAAATACTCTTCATAGCCGACCAGCGTGGTGAGCAATGAGAGCGGGCTGTACGAACTGCTGATGGATGCACCGAACGCATTCGCAACGGAAAGAAGTGGGATATTCAGCCAGGGAGCGAAGGCGGCGAGAATTGCGAGTGCGGAAAGAACCATCGAAGCTACGCCCATGGTCTGCATCTTTCCCGAAACCATCTCTTTCAGTTCTTTGCTGTTTCGTAAGTCGATAGGGAGCTTCTTTTCCTCGGGGGTGTTGGATTTAATCCTATCACCCAGCTGCTTTCCGCAATACGTGCAGAACTTGGCTTTTGGTTTCAACTGCGATCCGCATCCCGGGCAGAATCGCTTCCCTTCGGTCTGGGGGTGCTGCAGCGGGGTGTTCATTCGGGTTCCTTTCGTGAGTAAGGGCTTCTGACTTCGAGAGCAGGGCCTTGCGGGCGTCCGTGCCCCTTCTCTTTGCGCATGAGTATTCGGCACGAACATTCGGGCGAATGCGCATTGGGGGAGAGCGTGTAGTATGGGCTTTCGGGGAAGACAGTGCGGATGCGCTTTCAAGAGATTGTAGGATTTCAATTCTGGAAGGTCGGTGGCGAAAAACGGATGCCTTTCGGTTTGAAAGGCATCCGAAATAGATCGATTAACAAATGGGGTGCTGCTCGCGACTAGGCATTACCAAAATAGAAGAACCATGAAGTGTTGTATTTCTTATATTTTTCTGAGAGGTAATCTTTTGGGTTAAAGAAATCATCTTGGTACGAATCAAATTGCGAGCAAGTATATTCAAGGGGGAGGCCGGGTACTTCAATTACCGATCGTATGCTGTTCGTTTTATTGAGTGGGTTGGTGCTGTAGTGGGAAACAAAAGCCGCAGTATATGACTCGCTAAATCCACCGCAGTCTTTGTAGTTGGTATAAATGTAAGAAGTCGGAAAGCCAAGATCAGAATAATGAATTTGAACTTCACTTGTTTTGGAGCCATCGGTGTCATAGTATATTTCCTGCAACAAGTTTTCTTCTTCATTATTTTCGAGTACTCGTTTTACTATACCATCGCTATCAGATACAGTGACTTTCTGTTCGTTATCGGAGTATCGGTAATATTCAGTATAATCGTTTGCGAGATCGTATTTTACCGACGATAAGCGCCCTTGTTCATCGTATACAAACTCTTGAGATTGCGAATATTCTTCATCTTCAGTGGTTCCCTGAGTCACAATTCTTGTAATCATGTTATTGTCATTGCAGGTGACGCTAAAGGTACTGTTTTCGTTGTTCCCGTCGAAAACTCCGCTCCACTCGCAGCTTTTGAGGATTCCTGCATCATTGTAGTTAAAGTGCCATTTTCTTGATTCATTTGCAGAATGATCATCAATGCTTGAGTCGGATAGTAATCCATCACTATTATATGATTCCGCGGATATCCTCTTACCATCTCTTGTTGAAAATCTGGTTTCCGACGAAATATTTCCGAGGCCGTCATACTCGACAGTTGAGGCACTGGCGTAGTTGCCAGAATATTCGTGGTCTTTATCTTTTTCGATGGAATTAATTGCAAGCGACCCATCGTCATTGAAAACATAGGTATTATTGCATGAGTAGTCTGGATCAGAAAAGCTTCCAGATATTGTTTCGCCATCTTCCTTTGTTACCCTTCCATAATCACCAAGGAAAAGGCCATCGGGGGCATAACTGAAGAATGTTTGGCTTTCTTTGCTGAATGACCCCTGAAAGCTTTCTTCATTGTAAGTCAACGATGATAAAACATGCGATTCGTTCATATTGCTAGGCATGCCTTTAACTTCTACCCCCGAAAAGACCCAGAGTTCTTCAAGGTTTTTGCAGCCAGAGACATCAATTTCGGTTAATTCTTTATTTTCGATAATCGCGTATTCAAGATTTTTATTCTTTCGAAGATCAACAGTGGTAATTGGATTGCATACGATTACGATTCCTTTAAGATTCCTGAAATATTCGACACCTTCAAGACTGGTAATTCCGGCGTTGCTGATAGGTTTCACATAGCACGAGGCTTCTTTGTCCCAGCATCCTATGTATTCCACGGCATTCGCTTCTTCTTTTGATAGAGCACCATCTCCGTTGGAATCTGCGGTTTCGGCGACGTAGTTTCGAAATGCCTGATCGGGAAAATGCTTCTCATCAATGGGGATAGGGGTTGATACGAAGATAAATGCGCCTGCGGCAATCGCGAGCGCCGCAACTGTTCCTGCGATTACAGCGATAAGGCCCTTTCGTCTTATTGTCTTCTTTAGCGTGGGTGGTGCTGGAGGTGATGGTGATGTGCTTGCAATCTTTTCTTCCGTGTTTCGTTTTAAGCTTGTTCCGCAAAACGAGCAGAAAGCACCTGATACTTTGTTTTCTTTTCCGCATTGTGGGCAGAACATCTTTCCTCCTCAGTAATCTCGAGTTTGTGAACTCTTTCTGGGCACGCGTTTGCGGGCGATATCCGGATAATCCGACGAAACGGATAGCGGTCTATGCCTCGCCCAACTTGTCCTTCGACTATTACAGGCTGTGATTCCATCTAATGCGCAGTGGATAAAAAACGTGGAGGTGTGGCTATCATTCAGGTTTACTCGGGGATAGTCGCATGGTTGAGAATTAATGCTTTAGTCTGACATTATCTTTGAGGCGATGCATGTGCCAGCAGCTCCAAGTGCGCAGAATAGAGAAAAGATAGCCCCATTGCCCATACTAATCGTGCTGTATTCCAAGTAGCTGCCGAGATCATCGATAAGTGCGAAATCGAGAAGTACTAGAAAAGCGATTATCGTTGCAGCAACGACAATATACTGATTTCTTGAATCTAAAAGATTCTTGATTGTTCCAACCGTCAAGAACGCAAGTGCCGCAATCCAGGCAATTGCAAAGAGGGTTGCTATCGATAGTGTTTCATTAAAGTTCCATGAGTCTATATTGCTTCCGTATTTATAAAGAGCATTTAGAAGGGTGACAGGGTTGAATGAATAGGTGGTTTGATTGTCGAGGGTCATCATTCTGAATGTTGGGACGGTAACCCAGGGTAAGAACATGCATACGGTTGTAGCGGCAGACAGCACGAGGGATAGGATTCCCATTCCATTCAGCTGGTGGACGGGTGAGTAATCCTGTTTCTCATTTGGTTTTCCTTGCTTTTTAATGGAAGGAACCTGCTTGTTCGAAGGATTGTGCACAAACTTGGGGTCCTGTTTTGCTGGATGGTCAATGAGTTGCGAATTGCGCAGCCTGTCGCCCAGCTGCTTTCCGCAATGCGAGCAGAACTTTGCTTCCGATTTCAACTGCGATCCACATCCGGGGCAGAATCGCCTCCCTTCGGTCTGGGGGTGCTGCAGCGGGGTGTTCATTCGGGTTCCTTTCGTAGGTGTTGAGCCGCTAACGGCAGGGACGGGGTTGCGAATGTTCGTTCTCTATTCGCACCGTGAGTATCCAAAACAAGCATTCGGGCGAATGCGCATTGGGGGAGGGGGCTGCGATGAGGGTTGGCAATCACTTCGTCTTTTTCTTGGAGGCTATGGATGCCCCTGCCGCCCCGAGCGCGCAAATCAGTGAGAGATAGGATCCAGGTCCTAAAGTAACTGGGACGGATGCTGTTAAGAAGCCATAGTTGTATGCGATTTTCAGGTCGAGGAGGAAAAGGAGAGCGATGAGCGCCGCAGAAACAAGGGTGGACTTGCTTGTTTTTCCTTTATAGGTCTTGTAGATGCTAAGCGCCAGGAATACGAGTGCGACTATCCAGAGAAGCGCGAAGATTACCGTAAGAGCTCCAGTGCCCCGATAATCCCAGTGGGGAGTGAGCGATTTGTATTGAAAAACAGCATCAAGGAGCAGAATGGGGCTAAAGCTTTTTAGGTAGAAATTTCCAGAGATGAATAGTGCGATTCGCGAAACGGTGATCCAGGGCAATAACATGCATATGGCTGTCGCGACGCTCAGCACGAGGGATGGGGTCATCGTTCCTTTCGGTCGATCCTTTACTGAACGCTTCTCTTCTTTCTTTCCTCGCTTCTCGATTACGGGAGTCTTCTCGTCTGAGGGTTTCTGTTCGATGTCTGAGCTTTCCTCGCCCGAAGGGCTCTTCTTGGTGCCGGACCCTTGCTCGCCAGAAGGGTCTTGCTCTTCCTTGGGGTCTTGTTCCGCCGTGGGCTCCGTGGGTTGGTCTGTTTGCAATCTATCCTTCAACCGAAGTCCGCATTTGGTGCAGAAATATGCTTCCGGTTTCAACTGCGATCCGCATTGTGGACAGAACATCTTTCCTCCTTGGTTTTTTTCGGGCGCGTCAGGGCTCTCCCCGGGTGCGCATTTGCGGGTGAGGTTTGGGGTTTGTTGAAGACGGGAAATGGCTCACGACCCGCCCAGCTTGTCCTTCGACTATTCCAGGCTGTGATTCCATTTAATGCGCATTGGTGTGATGATTATTTGCTGACTCTAAGGTGAGCAGGGAAGCGACTGGGTTTCGAGGTCTAGCAACTCCGAAGGAGGACGAAATGCTGCTGGAGCGAGACGTAATGAGCATTGAGGATGCTAACGAGCATGTCAATGGCGCCAATGGGGGTGCTGAGGGCGCTCACGGGTGCACCGAGGGTGCGAATGAATGCTGGTATTGCGGACGTGAGTATTCCGAAGGGTCGGTGTATTGCGTACTCTGCGGACACAAGCTGGATGGGTCGCACGACCAGAATAAAGAACCGTATAACCTTGACACGCCATTGGACTCAGGATTCATCTTCGAACGAGACCCGCGCTGGAGATATGTACGCGATTTCACCTTCCCCGATACACCGGGCGTTCCGGGGAAAATCCTGAGCGTGGAGGTAGTCCATCGTGTCGAGAAAAATGGCGAGAGCGGATTGATGGTCTATTCGGTCGATGGCAGTAAAGCGCAACGGAATAGGACGACTAATTTCTCGGTTGATGGGCGGAAGCCTTTTCCGAAAGACTGGTTCAAGAAGCAATCCTGCGAATTCGATGAGACCCATCAGCGTCGATTGGCAGAACTTCTTCAAGGCTTTCGCTTTTGTGATCATTGGGAAAGATGGGACGAGTTAGGCTACGCTACCGGAAGTGGCCCTATATGCATGATCAGGATCGTTTTCGACGACGATGGTTTTCCGTATTATTTTTCGATTCGTACAAATCCTTGGGATGAAGCCGATGAAAGCACGCGCTGCGCACGCGAGATTGTCGGCATAATCGAGGATGCCTTCGGCGACATGCCTTTGCCCGAGGGACCGAATTTGGTTTTTCTAACCGATGAAGAGCGTGGGATAGCCTGTGATGAGCAGAAAAGGGTGCACATGCAGAAATGCCCCTCGCTGATTCAAAGAATTCTAGGAAAACTTGGCTTTTCGGACCGACGGTAGATTAGAAGATCCCAGATAGTCGATTTGGAAGCCATTCATGCACGAAAGCCCCTCGCAGAGGGGCTTTCGATTGGCGTTTGCCATTTACGTTGTTCGTTTCCAATGCCGGCTTCGGGTATCTGCTATAGGCTCGGCACCGGACGGTGCCCGTCGGAGACGTCGGAGAAACCCCCACGTGGCGCCGGGCGGCATCCCTCGGGGTTTGGACGCGAACTCTGCGGCACCGGGCGGCGTCTGCCGGGGATGCGGAAAGGCTCTCTTCAGCGTCGGGTGCGCCTCGTCGGGGGTGCGGATGCCGGCTTCTACTTGATGGGCAGCTGGATTTCGGTGAGCCATTCATCGACGGAATTCTTGTTCCAGATGCCGTCGATATAGGATTCGCGCGCCAGGCCGGCGCATTCGTATCCGTTTTCTTCGGCATACTTCATGATGAAGGCGTATGCTTCGCCGATATGGTCGTATGCGCCCTGGTGATATACGCTCAGCACCTTGGTCTCGGGAATCTGTCGGAACTTGATGTTGTCGCTTTCCGCACCGAAGTCCGCAACGGCCTGGCTGTGGCGCACGCGGATATCGCACTCGCGGTATTCTCCGTCCAGATACTCCACGAACTCGTAGTTGGGCTCGGTGCATTTGAGGTCGGGATTCAGCTTATGCGCTTCGGCGCCCTGCTGGGGAATCCAGCTCATTGCGTCGGAGTACTGGGGCGGGGTGGTTTCGGAATAGTACACGATGCATGCGGGGATGGTCTTGATGGTTGCCTGGTACTTCATTTCGTCCTCCTTGAGCAGATGGTCGATGATAGAAAGGTTGGCTGCGATTTCCTGCTGCTGGGAACGGAGCTTTTCCGCGTGCTCTTCCAGGATGGGCACGGCATCGGCGCCTTGACAGATCAGTTTGATCTGCGCAACGGGCAGTCCCAGCTGGCGGAATGCCTTGATGCGTGCCGCCTGGTGCAGCTGGTCCGTGCGGTACAGGCGGTAGCCCGTCCATTCGTCCACGCTTGCCGGCTCCAGCAGCCCTTCCTTCTCGTAGAAGCGCAGGGTCTTGACCGTCAGCATGGATAGCTTCGAGAATTCTCCGATCTTCAGCATGTCTCGCAACTCCTTTCCCTTGCAAACCCGATGATGGGGCCTGCTCTAAGGGGAGGGTCAATGGTCGCGTGCAAAAAACAGCCCCCGCCTAGCGCGAGGGCTGCAAGAGGGGTATGTGTTTAGTCGACCCTTTCGTCACCCCAGAAGAACAGGGCGACCGTGCCGGGGCCGGTGTGGCTGCCGATGGTGGTGCCGATGGAGAAGATGCGCACCGGTCCGTCCATTTTGGGGAAGGCGGCCTCGATCAGCTTCGCAAGCTCCTGGGCATCTTCCAGGCAGGCGGAGTGGCAGATGTAGACCTGGCCTTGGTAGTCCGCGCCGCCTTCGGCGTGTTCCTGCATCATTTCCAGGGTGCGGGGGATGGCCTTTTTCTTGGTTCGGATCTTCTCGCGCGGGGCCAGCTTGCCTTGGAAATCAACGTTCAGCAAAGGGCAGATCTTCAGTGCAGTGCCTACCAGGCCGGCCGCTTTGGAGATGCGGCCGCCCAGTACGTAGAAATGCAGGTCGGTGGAAAAGAACCAGTGCTGTACGCGAAGGCGGTTTTCGGTGAGCCATGCAGCCAGATCGTCAAGATCCATGCCCTGGTCGCGCAGGTCGGCGGCCTTTTGCACCAGCATGCCGTATCCGGAAGACGCTGCGAGCGAATCGACCACGATCACGCGGCGATCGGGGTATTTTTCGGCCATCATCTGGGCTGCGATCTGCGCGGAGTTGGCGGAGCCGGAAAGCCCGGAAGAGAAGGCGATATGCAGCACGTCTTTACCGGATTCCAGGATGGACTCGAAGAGCTTTCGGTACTGGTCCACATTGACCTGCGACGTCTTGGTGCTGCTCCCGTTGCTCATTGCATTGTAGAAATCCTGGTAGGAAAGGGATTTGCCGAAGTCGTCGGGGTATTCTACCCCGTCCAGCTCGAAGTGGAACGGAAGCCAGCGGATGTTCCTGGAGTCCAGCATATCCGCATCTATATCCACAGTCGAGCAGCATGAGAGAACGTATTCGTCCACAGGTTCGCTCCTCTGCGTCGGTTGCTTGATCGGGTGCGCCGCGAATGCGTCGGACAGCTGTCGGCGTACGCGGGCCGCATTTCATTGTATGCCACAAAAGGCCATGCCGATCGGCCTTTTTCAAATCGAATCCCCCGGCATTCGGAGGCGCCTGCGAATATTCGGCGCTTCCTGTGCGTCTTGGCCAGAATGGCGCGCAGGGACACCTATAGGAAAGCGTCCCATGAGGTATTTCACCGAAGGGGAGGGGGTGGAATACCCCATGGGCATGGGTATGGGGATTCGTTGGCGTGCGTCCTTAGTGCTGGCGCATGTGCATGTCTTTGCCTTGTGCGATGCGCCAGCGCCTTGCCGGCCTGTAGCGTGCCTGGAACTTGCTTGCTGTGGGTTCGGCTGCCCTGCGCCCGGCCATTTCGAACGCTATGGCTCCTGCGATGATGAGCGTGCCGCCGGCAAGCTGTGCGGGCGTCAGCGCCTCGTGGAGGAAGATCGCGGAAAAGGCAACCGAGGAAAGCGGTTCGAGGTATCCGCAGACGGCAACCTTCTGCGAGTCGATCTTCGAGATGGCCCCGAAGTAGACCAGGCAGCCGATCCCTGTGTTGACCAGGCCCAACATAAGCATCCAACCAAGGCTCTGCGCGGGAATGGACAGTCCGGGCCAGCCCTGCGCCACCGTGACGGCGAGTGCTGCCGCAAGGGCTCCTGCCATCTGGATGGCACCGCGCTTTGCACCGCTGATTCCCGTGGCCTTCTTACCCAGCACGACCATGCCCGCGTAGGAGAAGGCGGCGATGCAGGCGAAGCCCACGCCCAGCGGGTCGGCGCCTGATGCAACCGAGCTTCCGTTGACCAGGATGGCGCCTGTCAGAACCGCGCCGAAGCACGCCGCTTTGCGGGTGGTGACCTTTTCCCCGAACAGGATCGGCGAAAGCGCCATGACAAGCACCGATCCGCAGTAGTAGATGAGCATTGAAAGCCCTACGCCCACACGATCGAAGGCAGCGAAGAGGAAAAGCCATCCAGCACCCAAGCTTGCACCGGAAAGTGCCAGGAGCGCGATGTTCTTCGCGTTCGGCTTGCCGGCTTGCCGGTTGGCATTCCGCGTGGCGAAGGCGATCGTCGCCATGAAAGCCAGACCCAGGATGATCCTGCCCAGGACGATTTGCGAGCTTGTAGCGGCAATCTTGCTGGCGATGACGCCGTTGGTGCCGAATAGCAGAAGCGATGCGAGATATTTCAGAAGTTCTTTATCCATGGGCTGAATGATAATCGCGGATATCGTTCAGGAAAGTGCGATATATTGCAAAGAAGATTCCGAAAGTTGCAACGAAAAACGAAGGGAGGCATCGCATGGAAGCCGACGCTCAAAGATGCAGGGCCTTTGTGGTCGCAGCGGAGCTGGGTAGCTATTCCGAAGCGTCCAGGGCGCTGGGCTATTCCGTTTCCAGCGTGAGCCGCATGATTGCCGATCTTGAGCGTTCCTGCGGTTTCAAGGTGCTGGAAAAGGGGCGCTTCGGGGTAAGGGCGACGCGGCAGGGGAGCGAGCTTCTTCCGCATGCCAAGCGCATCGTGGCTGAATGCGAGCGCTTTTCGGAAGTGGCGGAAAGCATTTCGGGCGGGGGTCGCGGCGTAGTGCGCATCGCGTCCATTTCCAGCGTGGGTATGGAGCTGCTCCCCCGCATGATGCGCGGATTTCTACGTGGGCGACAGGGGGTTTCCTTCGAGCTCACGCCCGGCGATTACCGGCAGATCGAGCAGATGGTGCGTTCGGGGCAGGTGGACTTCGGTACGGTGCGCGACCCCGTGCCCGCCGACTTGAAGTCGGTGCTGCTCTTCGAAGACGAGCTGGTCGCGGTGCTGCCCGTGGGGCATCCTCTTGCGTCGGCCGAGTGCTTGACGGTCGATGATTTGGCGGGGAGCCCCATCATCGCCCTGGAGAAGCCCGAAAGCGGCCTTTCGGAGGTTGCCGGCTTGCTGGGTTCTGCTGCAGTGCGTTTGGAGCCGGCGTTTTCCGTATGGGACGATTTCGCCGCTATGGCCATGGTGGAAGCGGGCCTGGGTGTTGCGGTGCTGCCCGAAACCATGACCCTGCGTGCGCGTTTCGACGTTGCGGTGGTGCCCATCGCGCATTCCAGTAGACGCAGCGTGTACCTGGCTTGGAGGGACGACGAGGGCTTGGGTCCGGCGGCAAAGGCCTTCCTGGAAAGCATCAGCTAGAAGCATCGGCTAGCCCGGGTGTGTTTCATCCCGGACAGTCATCGAGCCCTGGCTCCTTGAGGGATCCAGGGCTCGGTTTAAGGCGGCTTATGCGGCTGGGCTTACCAGCTTCGCTGCCGGCGTCATCGCAGCTGGTTCGACCGATTCTCGTCGCGTTTGGGTGCGGTCCGGCGCGGAAGCTGTCACGATCGTGCCTTGCGCGGTGCCGTTATTCGGCGATTTCGATCAGCTGCGATCCGTGCAGGTCGTAGTCGCCCAGGGCGACCGCACGGATCGCGGGGTTGTTGTAGGTGGAATAGTAGTAGGTGTTGGTGCCTGCGGAAAAACCGCTGGTGAAGATGGTGATTTCGAAATCCCCGTCGGTCATGCGCGAGGCGCCTTCCACCATGGATACGCCTTCCAGCGATTTGAACAGGCGGGTGACGTTTTCCTGTTCCGTTTCCTTTTCGGGGTAGTTGGCGTTCAGGTAGGCCAGGCGTACGAAGCGCGAGGGGGAATAGTAGTCGCCCGGGATGCCGCGCATGCCCGCGCCCGCGCCGTAGGGTGCAAGCTGCGCTTCGCGCCAGGTGCGCGTGGGCGGGACCTCGCTGCTCACGTTCAGGTAGCTGCGCAGGTGCTCGCGATGCCAGGCGAATCCGGGCTGGTTGGTCAGCACGTCTACGTCGTTATGGAATACCTGCAGGCCCGCTTCGGTGTATTCCACCACGATGCTGCGCTGCGCGTCGGCGATAATCCAGTGCAGCTGCGCCACGCCCAGCTGTTCGATGGGCGCCTTGCCCACGATGGCGACGTTCCCCAGGTTTGCTTCGACTTCGTCGACCGTTGCGAATCCGCCCGCCACCCACAAGGGGAATTCGTAGGCGGCGATGTTGGTCTTGCCTTTCACGGCTTCGGGTTCGTAGGCGGCGAAGCCGGGGAAGTTCAAACCGGCAACGGCCAGGCCCTGGTCGTTCGCGCAGTCGAAGTACAGGGGGATGCCCTGGGCGGTGATTCCCATGCCGATCAGGGGATGGCGCGTCTTGGGCACGGCGCCGAAGGGCGAAGGCAGCTGGTAATTTGAGGGCGTGATGACGACCCGTTCGCCGTAGGAAAAGCTCCAGTCCAGGTTGCGGCCGAAGAACATGTTCCCTGCCTTATCGGTGAATCGGATTCCTGAGCACATGGGGACCTCCTCGTAGTCGGGCCGGCCGGCTGCGGCGGGCGCTCGGTAGCGTGTCAGGCTGCTTCGTTTATATACGAGTTTCGGGCGGTTCCGCCAAACGGTTGCGCGACCGTTATCACGTGACCGTTTCGTTGCCGTGCTGAAATATGGAAGGACAGTCCTGCCGGCGGGTATGCGCGGGTGGCATTACGATTCTGCCGTTTTCGTATCGATGGATTGAAGGCCGGCCGGCGTGCGCGTGCGCGCGGCATTGCCTCGAGTGCGTCAGTGCGCTGCCGGTGCTCCGCCGGTGGGGACCGCGCCGTATCGGCAAGGCGCATGGAGCGCCGTATCGCGGGCTTTCTTCGCCGATTCGCGTGTCGTTTTGCCCTCGGGGCGTCTTCTGGGCGTTACCATGTTTGCGTTCGACAGGAAAGGTGGGATGTTCTTTATGGCAGTAGATTTCGTTTCCGTGGCGATCATTGCCCTCGTTTCCGCCCTGGTGCCCATCGTGGCGCGCCTGATTCCCGGCAGGATAGTTCCCGAAACCGTATTCCTGCTGGTCTTCGGCGCTATCCTGGGCCCGAGCGTGTTCGGGGTGGTACATCTGGACGAAACGGTCTTCTTCCTTTCCGATCTGGGCGTGGCTTTCCTGTTCTTGCTCGCGGGCTTCGAGATCAAGCCTTCCAATCTGACGGGCAAGCTGGGGAAGCATGCTCTGGGAACCTGGCTTGTCACCTTGGGGATAGCCTTCGGGGTGGTTTTCCTGAGCGGAATCGGCAAGGAGAGCCCCTTCGGCGGTTTGGCCGTTGCCATTGCGCTCACCAGCACCGCCCTGGGAACGCTCATGCCCATCCTGAAGGAGCGCGGCTTGATGGATTCGCCTGTGGGGCAGACCGTTATCGCCTTCGGCACCTGGGGCGAGCTGGGTCCCGTGCTTGCCATGGCCCTGCTGCTTTCGGCGCGTAGCGCCTGGGCGAGCGCCGTGGTCTTGGGCGGCATGCTGGTGCTGTGCGTGCTCATCGGGCGTTTTGCGAAGGGCTTCCAGAGGCGTGCGAGCCGTGTGTTCGATTTCATCGTGGAGGGTGCGCAGACCACTTCGCAGACCTATGTGCGATTCACCGTGCTGCTGCTGGTCGCCCTGGTGGCCTTTTCCGCGGTCTTCGACTTGGATATCGTGCTGGGCGCATTCGCGGCGGGCTTCGTGCTGCGCTATGTGGTGCCGCCTGGAAACCATACTTTGGAAATGAAGCTGGAGGCTATGGCGTACGGCTTCTTCATCCCGCTGTTCTTCATTGTGAGCGGCGTGAAGATCGACCTTTCCGCCGTGGGGTCCAAGCCCCTCATGCTGGTGGGTTTCATCGCGCTTTTGCTTCTGGTGCGCTTCCTGCCCATCATGGCGGATCTGTGGCTGAATAGGGAAACCCGGCGCATGGCCCGTGCGGATCGTGCGAGCGTCGCTTTGTACTGCACCACTGCGCTGCCCATCATCGTTGCGGTGACCGGGCTTGCCGTGGATGCCGGTGCCATGCCTTCGGAAACGGCTTCGGTGCTGGTGTGCGCCGGTGCGGTGACGGTGCTGGTCATGCCGCTTCTGGCCTTGGTCGTTCCCGTGCGCGGGAAACAGGACGGCGCACGCACCGGAGGCCGGTCCGACGACGGGGGTCGACGGTGATGTCGAAGACCGAGACCGTAAGGCGGTTGGCGGTGATGTTTTTCGGCTTCTTCTGCATTTCCATGGGCGTGGCCCTGCTGACCAAATCAGACACGGGCACCTCTGCGATCTCGGTCATCCCCTATACCGTGTCGCTGCTCTTGCCGCGGCTTTCCTACGGAACCTACGTGGGTTTGTTCAACGCGCTTCTGGTGCTGCTGCAGATCGTGCTGCTGCGCCGCGATTGCGTGTTTTCCGACCTGTGCATGCAGGCGGTGTTCTGTGTTTCCCTGGGTATGTTCGTCGACCTGTCCATGTTCATCCTGAGCGCCTACAACCCCCAGGCCTATCCGCTGCGCCTGGCGACCATGATGGCGGGCGTGGTGGTTGTGGCCTTCGGCGCGTATGTCACGCTGGTGTCGCGTATGGGCGTGGGCGCGGGCGACGGCTTCGCTCGTGCGGTGGGCAGGCTTTCCGGCATGCAGTTTGGGACGAGCCGCGTGGTCTGCGATTGCAGCATGGCGCTTATCGCCCTGGTGCTGAACGTGGCCTTCTTCCATTCGCTCGTCACCATCCGCGAGGGCACGGTGGCAAGCGCTCTTTTTGCCGGCATGTTCGTGGGCTTGTTCCTGAAGCGCCTGAAGCCCCTGGAGTACGCCATCTTGCCCGAAAACAAGAAGCCCATCCAGGGATAGGCTTCTTGCGGGCTTGCCGGTATCCGGTTGCGGGGCCGGCGGCGGCTTTGGGTGTCGTTTTCGGGGTGCGCTTGGGCGTAAAGGCGCGCCCGCCGGTGGGTTCACTGCGCGCAAGCCGACGACTCGGGTGCGTGCTGGTACGCGGTCGGCAGGGCGGATGCACCGCCTCGAGCAGGCGGCTGGCGGACGCTTACTTGAGTGCGCGGACGCTCTTCGAAGCGATCAGGCACAGCGCCAGCACGAAAATGAAGGCGCCGTCGATGGAAAAGAACAGCGGGGTGCCCGTTATCTCGGCGATTATGCCGCCCAAGGCGGTTCCTATGGGGATGGCAAGGCCGTTCATCGCGGTGAACAGGCCGATTACGCGCCCCAGCTTCTCTTCGGGGATGCCCTTCTGCAGCAGCGTCATCAAGGGTGCGTTGAACCAGGCGCAGGCGATGGCCAAAACGCCGATGCAGCCTATGAACAGCCAGTAACCGCTTTCGGGGATGAAGCCCGATACGAATGCGCTCGTACCCACGATGAGCGAAGATGCCATGATGACGCGGGCGAGCTTTCTGGTGGGGTTGACCACCATCAGGGCGACCGATCCCAGGAGCATGCCGATGCCCATCACCGCAGCAAGAAGCGACGCGGCGAAGCCGTCGCCGTGGAAGTGCTGGGACACCATGAGCGGCAGCAGCGAGTCGAGCGGTCCGTAAGCGAGCATGCCCAAAGATACGCCTATGGTCAGAACCAGCAGGCCGCGTTGAGCGGAAAGGGCGCGTGCGCCCTCTTTCAGGCTGGCCCAGGGACCCAGTTCGCGCTCGACAGCTTGCAGGCGGGGAATCTTCGCCAGGAACATGGTTACCACGGCGGCAAGCGATCCCAAGCCTCCCAGCAGAAGGGATGCTTCGAGTCCGAAGCTGGTGTAGAGCAGGATGCCCAGGGCGGGTGCGGCGATCATGGAGATGCTGCCCAGCAGGGTATCCATGCTGTTGATGCGCATCAGATGGCGCACGGGCACCAGCAGCGGCATGGTGGCGTTAAAGGCCGGTGCGCGGAAAGCGGAAGTGAGACCCCAAACCGCGCAGAATGAGGCGACGGCAGGGAAGTTGGGTCCGAATGCCCAGGTTAGCGCTGCCATTGCGATGCCGTTTGCCGCCAGGATGGAGTCGCAGATGATGATGATCGCCTTGCGGTTATGCTTGTCGGCGATGACTCCGCCCAAGGGGGAAAGCAGCCCCATGGGCAGGAAGGCGAGCACGTAGAGCAGGGCCAAAGCCAAAGGCGAGCCGGTTGATTCGGTGACGAACCAGATGCCCGCATAGCTGCCTGCATTGCCCGCGAAGGCGGAAACCGCATAGCCGCTCCAGATGAGTGCGATGCGCATGAGCCAGTTCGCGGGCAGCTTGTGCCCGCCGGTGGCGTATTCGGCGGCATCGGGCTGGGCCGGTTGCCCTTCGAGGGCGCATTGCGGAGTCGCTTCCCCTGCGGCTGCCTTGTCGGAATGCCCGCCTGGGTAGGATTCTCGCGTGCTATCTTCCCCAGGGCATCCTGTATGGTCCTGGGCGAAAAAAGCGGATGCTCCGGGGGCATCCGCTTGGGTGTTGGAATGGTTTTCTCTCGTCACTCGGCGGAGTCCTTTCGTATGTGAGGTTTCGGCGGCACTTGATGTGACCGCATGATGTCGAGCAAGATGGAAAGGGTTGTACAGCCTAGCACTCCGGCTGCATACACGGCCTGTTCGTGGTGGCCGAACAGGAATAAGCACAGGAAAACCAGTGCCGATATGCCGAGCAGGCGGCTGGCGAAGCCCAGTGCAGGATAATGCTTCTCGATGTTTCTCATGTTCTCTTCTCTCGTGGTGACCATATGTTCACCCCTATGATAGTGAACGATTGGTCACTTAACAAGCCCGAATTTTCGATTCGTAACGGATGGCTCTGCGGCATTGGCAGGTGAACTATCGGTCACTATAATGCATGTATGCATCCTGACACCGAACTAAGGGGGCGCGCATGGCTAAGACGACGAAAGAACGTATCCTCGACGCGGCATTGGAGATGTTTGCGGAAAACGGGTATGCGGGCACCAATATGCGCGATCTAGCGCAATCCGTGGGCCTGACGAAAAGCGCCTTGTACAAGCACTTCCAGAGCAAGGAAGACATCTGGAATTCGCTGCTCGATGAAGTGGAAGCCCATTATTCCCGGGGCTTTGGCGGTGCGGCGGCTTCGCTTGGGGAATTGGCATCTTGCGAAGAGCTGGAAGGGGTCGTGCTTGCCCTGTTCGATTTCACCGTACATGACCGTATGATAATCCTCGCCCGGAAGATCCTTCTGACCGAGCAATTCCGCAACGATCGAGCCCGGAAGCTTGCAAGCGAGTACTTCCTGGGCAAGATGGAGCATGTCTTCGAAGGGGTGTTCGCTGCGATGATGGAAAAGGGCCTGATGAAGCGCGTCGACCCTTCGATTCTGGCCTTTTCCTTCGTTACGCCCATCGGGGCTTTGGTTCAGTTGTGCGACCGTGAGCCCGAGCATGTGGACTGGGCACTCGATCGTTTGCGGGCATTCCTGGCGCAATTCCTGGGCGAATACGGTATTGCCGCACGGTAGGAGATATAGAAAAGCGCCCCCGCAGGCTAGGCTGCAGGGGCGCTTCGGCGTCTTCGATATGGTGTGGCTTTGCTAAACCAGGCGATTTACCAGGTGCGGGAAGCCATGGCCCTGAACTGGGCAACGGTGGGAACGTGTGCGTTCATACCGCCGTCGCAGGTCATGATCTGGCCGGTTACGTAGCTTGCCTCGTCGGATGCCAGGTAGGTGACCATGCCGGCGATGTCCTCGGGGGAGCCGTAGCGGGTGATCTCGATGTTGTCCAGGAAGATCTGCTTCAGGGCGTCGGGCACCTTGGCCTCGTTCTGGGGGGTGACGATCAGGCCGGGGCGCACGCAGTTGCAGCGGATGTTCTGCTTGCCGTACTGCAGGGCGATCATCTTGGTCAGCATGTCGACGCCGGCCTTGGCGCATGCGTATGCGGTGGAGCCCAGGTCGCCGCCGCAGGATGCCATGGAGCCGATATTGACGATGTTGCCGTTGGTCTTGGCGAGTTCGGGCAGTGCGGCCTTGCAGGCGTAGAAGGTTCCGCGCAGGTCGCTCTGGAAGATAGCATCCCACATATCGACGGTCAGCTCGTCGATGCGTCCGTCCTTCAGTGCGACGTTTGCAGCGTTGTTGACCAGGATGTCCAGCTTGCCGTACTGCTCGACGGTGTCTGCGATCAGGGCGTCGGTGGCTGCCAAGTCGGTGATGTCATGGAAGTGGAAGGATGCCTTGCCGCCCTCGGCTACGATCGCGTCGACGACTTCCTGGCCCTTGTTCTCGCGACGGCCGCAGACGACGACCTGTGCGCCCTCGCGAGCGAACATCTTTGCGATGCCGATGCCGATGCCGCTGGTGGAGCCGGTGACGATGGCAACCTTGTCCTGAAGCCTACCCATTTTGAACTCCTTTCCCTCCCGGGCTTTCCGGGGGTGTGGTCGCAGTCGGCCTCGCTCGCGGAATGCGGGGCAAGGCGTCTTGCTGATGATTATCAGGTAGGTCAATGGTGCCACGTTGCGTGTTGCTTCCGTCTTGTCGCCTCGGTGAAGAAAAGACCGTCTCCCGGGCAGCGGTTTTGGTTAAGATTCGGGTTTCTTCGGTGAAAAACGCAACGCTTTCCGGGCAGCGGTAACGCTGGCGGTAGGCGGTATCCCACGCGCCCTGAAGTGCGATTGCGAGGGCGAACCGCGCTTGGGTTGCGTTTGCCCCGGACGGCGCAGGCACGGAAGGAGGAAGCGGTTCGTCCTGTGATTCGTGCGCGGGTTGCGCCCCGACGGATGGAGGGAAGAAGCACGCGTGCGGGTTGCGCTTATTCCAGGTAGAGGGCTTGAAGCCGGCGGCGCTCTTTCGAACCGATACCGAGCGCTTCGGATAGGTAGGCATCGACCGAACCGTATTCGCGTTCGATGGATCCCAATGCGGCATTCAGGTATTCCGCGCGCGGCATATGGGTTTCGTGGACCTTCTTGCGCATGGATTCGGGCCATCCGTACGCCTTGAGCGTGCGTTCGTCTTCGCTGCCGAAGGCGCTTAGGTAATGCCCGCTTGCCAGGTAATCTTCCATGATCGTGGCACGGGATGCTCCCAGGCAATGCAAGAGCAGTGCCGCAAGAAGCCCCGTGCGGTCCTTTCCGATGGAACAATGCCACAGTATGGCACCATCGCGGGGCAAAAGCAGCGTTTGGAAGGCGGTTCGCAGCGAGGATTGGTTCTGCCTGTCGAGCGGGATTGCCCGGTACATGCGTGTTTGGTAGGCACGGGGGCGCAGGTTCATCTTCGCGATTTCCGCCATGAAGGCCCACTCGGTGTTTCGAAAGGGGCGCGGGATGAGCACGCGCATGCCGTTCACTCCGGCGTCGATGCAATCGACGGGCTTCCCTGCGAGCAGGACGCCATCGCGCGACTCTGGAAGGCATGCCTCCCTCAAGTCGATGACCGTGCGCACGCAGAAGCGGTACACCAGGGCATCGAGGTCCTTTGCGGTGGCGCGGTCCAGGGCGCCCGAGCGCAGGAGCATGCCCGGCTTGATGCGGCGT
>Ga0129308_1001820_pt1 | contig 20331 bp, 14 predicted proteins | sample L827metagenome_FD_94440 | JGI IMG/M metagenome (GOLD analysis project Ga0129308, IMG submission 94440) | Ring-tailed lemur group fecal microbial communities from Wisconsin, USA - L827 metagenome | ecosystem: Host-associated > Mammals > Digestive system > Large intestine > Fecal | place: USA... | reverse complement strand
CTGGAGGTGGTGACGCTGAACCGGCTTCCGATGGAGGAATACCACTTTGCCTGGGCTTCCAGCAACGAGGAGGGGGATACCGTGTCCCGGTGCGCGCTCATCGCGGGGGAGGACTACTACTATGTGATGACGATGACAGAGCGGGCCGGACTTGGCGCCGCCTACGATGAGACGGCGGACTATGTTTTTTCCACCTTCGGACTCAGTGTGGAGGATGAGGTCTAGGCAGCGCTGCGGCAAAAAGACAGAGAACGGAATTGCAAACTGCGTTTTGCGCAAAGCGTCGGCCCCTGCCAATTGGCAGGGGCCGTATTTGCAACGCCGGATGTTTCGGTTATTCGTAATATTCCGGGAGCCGCTTCAGCGTGTGGAAAAGCTGGAAGCTGTGGGAGATCATCACCTTGCCGCCATATTTCCGCTCTAACCGGCGGACCTTTTCTACCGACTTTTCATAGGCAACGCCGTCATATGGGATTCCGCCGATGACATTGCTGTCGTAGGTCTCCTGCATGGAGATGGCGTCCGAGGGGAAGATGAGAACGCCGTCCTTTTCCAGGTGGACGACCATGCCAAGCACATTTGGGGCATGGCCGGGCAGCGTGACAATTTCGATACCGGGCAGCAGTTCAAAATCGTCTCCGATTTCAATTGGATGATACCGCCTGACCGGCGCTTCGATGCAGCTCTTGATATAGGTTCCGCCATGGAAGGGATCGGCGGTCTCATGCGTCTTTATCAGCGCGTTGACCCATTCCTCCCTGGGAAGATATACATCGCAGTGGGAAAACTTGTCGATTGTGCCGTAGTGATCTGCATGAAGATGCGACAGGACCACGATGTCAATGTCCTTCGGTGTGAGACCGATTTTTTGGAGCTGCGGCTCCATGTATTCGTCTTCCTTGCGGAAAATCGGCATCGAGTCCTGAAGCGAGGGTGGCCAGCCGCCCTCCATCGCGTCCTCCCGGCAGCCAAGATCAAAGAGAATCTTATGGTCGCCCGTATCAATCAGCGCCGCCCAAACAGGAATTTGAATCCATTTGGCCGGGGCAGCCGGGTCGGATTTCCGCGCGCGTGTTGCAAACCGCAGCATGACGTTTGCGTCAAGCTCCATGGTTCCGAGGTTCAAAATATATACTTTCATAGGAATCCTTTCTGTTTCTTATCAACAAAATCCCTCGTCTAGATGGGCAATCACGGCGGTCCAGAGCTTAATCCTCTGAAGCAGGGATTCCATGTCAGCCCATTCGGCATGCGTGTGCAAATTGCCGCCGACGATCCCGGCTGAGCATAGCGCCGGGATTCCGAGGGAGGAAAGATGACAAATATCGGAGCTGCCTCCAACCTGAAGGCTCTCCAGGTCGCCGTAGCCAAACCGCTGTGAAATTTCGCTGGAAAACTGATACAATCTCCGGACGGCGTCCGTGGTTTCAAAGGGGAGACTTACGTTTTCCAACTGTACTGTGGTTTCTGCGCCTGTGACGCTGGCTTCATTGCAGATTGCGGTGATCGCATGGCGGAGCCTCTCCTGCTCTGCAAGCGTCTGGAAGCGGCAGTCCACGGCGAGCGTGCAGGTCCCGGGAACACAGTTGAACACAGTGCCGCCGGATATGACATTGCAGCTCACCGTTGTGCCGGCGTCCAGATCGGTCAATTGGTGCAGCTTTTCAATCTTGTAGGCCATTTCCACAATGGCGTTTTTCCCCTGGCTGAAGCTGTTGCCGGAATGGGCCGGCGTTCCATGGACGGTGATCGTGGCGCGCAGACAGCCCTTCCGACCGATGGTCACGCGATTGGGGCGGCGGCCGGGCTCCAGATTCAGCGCGATCACAGCGCCGGCGCCCTCCTGCCTGATCCAGGCAATATTATCGCTCTCGGTGTGGCCGACCTCCTCATCGCTCACAAAAACAGCGTGAATTGGCCGCTTATGATAACCGATATGCCGCAATGTGCGGACGATCCAAACGGCGGCAACGGCGCCGCCCTTCATATCGCAGCAGCCGGGACCGTGCAGAATGCCGTCTTTCACAAAGCATTCAGACGCATCCCAGGAGCCTTTTGGAAATACGGTGTCCAGGTGTCCCAGCAATAAGACCGGCGCCGCATCCGCGTCAGAATTCCAGGTTCCGGAGACAGACAGCCCGACCATATTGCCGCCCCTGTGATAATGGCAAACCGCGCCGCTGTCCTCGAGGGCTTTGCGGAGGAGACAGGCCATCTCGCTGACATGCTCCGGCTCCTTTACATAGCTCTCGCAGCGGACAAAGGCGTCCAACATCGCGAATATTTCATTTCTGTGAGAATCTACAAAGCGTTCGGCTTGTTTCATAGGCCGGTCGTCTCCTGTTCTGCGGAAATTTTATCGGAAATGGTGCGATGCCCGGACAGCCGTGCTAGGGCTATCCGGGACACCGGCACAAAACGGAAAGAGGGAAAAATCAAAATCAGAGACCGGTCCAGCCAACGCTCTGCAGAACAAAGATGCAGACCGCGGAGAATGCAATCAGAATCAGGGCGTAAGGGATTGCATATTTCAGCCACTTGGAGTACTTTGTCTCAGAGAGGATCAGGCCGGTTGCAAGGACAGAGGAGACGGGGGTCAGGAAGTTGGTGAGGCCGTCGCCAAGCTGATAGCAGGTGCAGAGGACCTGACGCGTGATGCCCAGCACATCCGCGACCGGCGTGAAGAGCGGCATCAGGATGGGCACCTTGGCAGGGCCGGAGGGCATCATCAGGTTGAACAGCGTTGTGAAAATGAACATGCCGATGGCGGAGAAGGAGGAGCCGAGGCTCTGGATGACCGTCAGCGCGGCGTGGGCAATGGTGTTGATAACCTGGCCGTCCGCGAGAACCGTGCTGACCAGCTTGGAGAAGCCGATCAAAAGACAGACAGGACCCATCTCTGCGGCGCCCTTGCAGAAGCGCTTTGCCCAGTCGTTGGGAGAGAAGCGGAAAATGATGCCAAGCAGAATGGCGGTGACGAAGCCAATGCCGATCAGCCAATCAAAGCCCCAGCCATAGGCGGAGGAGCCCATCGCGTAGATCACAAAGGGGAGAATCATCATGATGATGGCGATGACGGAGGTGGCCTTCAGAGCAACGGGCTTGCTGGAATCCACTTCTTCACCTTCCGGCATTCTGAGGATCTCGCCGTCAATGCTCCGGGAGGGATCGTGCGCAACACGCAGCGCATAGCGGGTGTTGTAGAATGCGCAGAACGCCGTGAAGATAATCCAGATGACAATTCGGACGCCAAGGCCGGACACAGCGGGAACGCCGCTCATTTCCTGGCACATCAGGATCATCAGGACGGTCGGGCCAATGGCCTGCGCTGTGATGTAGGGCAGGTAGAAAATGGCCATGGCGGCAATCCGGTCCAGCTTGGTCCGGCGCGCCAGCAGCATGCCGCAGGCGACAAAGGTAATCAGGGCGTCGTTGCCGGCGAGGCCGCCCAGCAGGGACATCATGACAGAAATACAGGGAATCAAAATTTTCAGACTCTTGTCCTGCAGCTTAAAAATGGAAAAATCCACGATGTTCTCAACCGAACCGGAGGAGATCATCACGCTGACCATGCCGCCCAGAACAAACAGCAGCGCATAAGTTGTGCCCATGGCGGCGATGGAGGAGGTCAGCTTCAGAACAGCGTCCCAAATACTGACCGGGGTGTTTTCTACGTACTCAAAGGAGTCCGCGATTACAAATCCGTTTTCATCGTACTGGTAGGTGCCGGCCGGCACAATGTAGGTCAGAAGACAACTGACCAGGACCAGACATACCAGCAGTACCATGACATGCGGAAATGCGAGCTTTGATTTACCTTTCGTTTTCATGTCTACTCTCCTTTTCTTTTCTTTGCTTTTATAGAAAGACGATTCGTCTTATCTATCGTTCGCTGATTTCAGACGGAAAGCGTTTCCCAAAGGCGTAATCTTACGGATTTTCACGATATCCGTTATGCGCACAATTGCTGCATTGTCGAGCTGTATATTTGTTCGCTCTTTATCTTGCGAGATGATTATAGAATTATTTCGACCTTCTGTCAATTCTAATTAAAAAATTTGGATATTATCATAATTTACCCAATCGGTAATTGTATACTTTGACGAATCCTTGACATTTGTCGCAATGCTTGTTAAACTAATTGTGAAAATATCGACGTCAAAATTGAACTGAGGTTATTATGCAGCAATATAAAATTAAAAAGCTCTCAACCGCGGACCTGGTCTGTGAAAAGATACAGGATTTCATTGTGGATAAGACCTGGGCGGCAGGAATGAGAATTCCGTCGGAAAATGAGCTGGCGCAGCAGTTTGGCGTCAACCGCCTGACGGTTCGGATTGCGATCCAAAGACTCTATGCACGCGGCATATTGGATATTCGGGTGGGGGATGGAACCTATGTCTGCGCATTTGCGCTGGATGAACAGATTTCGGACCTGTCCAAATTCTATGTAACTGAGGAGACCGTTGAAAATTCCGGGGAATATTGCGCGCTGCTGCTCACGGGATGTGTCGGGCTGGCGGCAGAGCGGAGAACCGAGGAGGAGGCGGACAGCCTGAAAACGCTTTGCGGCGCGTTCTGCGAGGCCTGTGGCAAGGCGGAGGCTCCCGGCGGCGCTTCTTTGCTTGCAGAGCTGGCGGAGCTCTTCACAGAACTGTGCGGAATGCTTTGCGCGATGTCGCACAATGATTTGATTTCTTATGCCTTTTCTCTGGCGAGAATGCCTTTGAAGGAGAAAATTTTGCAGGCCGCATCTGCTTCGAAGGAAGCGGTCCGGGTTTTCCCGCTTGCGGCGAGGTCCTGGAAGGCGCTCGGTGAAGCGGTTTCCTGTAAAAACGCAGAGCGTGCAAGCGTCGTGCTGCGGGAAATGATGGAGATTTGTGCGAAATAGTATGGAGAGCGGCGGTCCTGAAGCTGATTCGGGGACCTGCCGCTCCTGTTTTCATCTATACTCGTGGTCCGGGAGGGAATCCGGAATTGACAGCGTGAATTGAAGTTGGTAAAATATATGTAAATATGTGAGATTTTGAAAATGAACGATTAAAGGATGTAACAAAATGACAAACACTTCTGCGAACCTTCCCAATATGAAAATCGTAAAAGTATCTGCGTCGGATAAGATTTGCGACAAGATGAAGGAACTGATTCTGGATGGAACCTGGAAGGTCAATGAAAAACTGCCGCCGGAGAATGAACTGGCAAATATGTTTGGCGTCAACCGAATGACGGTCCGCACGGCGCTGCAAAAGCTGAACACGCTTGGCGTGCTGGAGACGCGCACCGGAGAGGGCTCTTTTGTGCGGACATTTGATTTTGACCGGCTGATTTCTGAAATTTCCGACTTTTACATGTCGCCGCGTCTGATGAAGGATATCAGCGCCTTTCGTCAGATTCTCGAGATTGGATGCTTAAAGCTGACCATCGAGAATGGGACAGAGGAGGAGCTGGCCGAGCTGAAGGATATCACGGAACGGCTCTGCGCGTCCATCAACAACCGGTGGGAAAATCGCGGAAAGATCACGCCGAAGACAAACAATGAGCATTATCAGCTCATGTTTGGATTTCATGAGCAGATTTTCAAGATGGCGCACAATGAATTGCTCTACTATTCCTATGCCATGGCGAGAAAGTCCATCTGCAAAATGATTGTGGCGATCGGGGAAAAGAGATATTCCTCCGGAATCGAAGGCAACCGGGATATGGGGATCACGTATATTAAAACGATTTGCCAGGCAATCGAAGAGAAAAATTGCGAAAAATGCCAGGAGGCAATGAAGAAGCTGATCAGCGACGAGAGCTCCTTTGCAGAGCTCTGAGCAATGGAAACGCCGCAATTGCAGGATTCACAGCAAGTGCCGGGATGCTGCCCAACATGGCTTCTTTACATTTTTGGAAAATATGATAGAATATCGGCATAGTGTGCTGATTCATGCTATGAAATCCGGAAGGGCAGTGATAAATTACCTGAGACAATTTATAAGGAGGCAAAAACAGTTTGGATATATTTGCAAAATGTTATGAACGCGGTATCGCAGACGAAATCCGCGAAAAAGATCTTTATCCCTATTTCCGTGCGCTGGAGTCCCGGCAGGACAAAGAAGTGATTATGGAAGGCAAGCGCCGGATCATGCTGGGATCCAACAATTATCTGGGCTTGACCACCAACGAGGAAGTGGTCGAAGCGGGAATCCGCGCCCTGGAGCAGTATGGAACCGGCTGCAGCGGCTCCCGGTTTCTCAATGGAACGCTGACGATGCATCTGGAGCTGGAGCATGAGCTGGCGAGGTTTTTACATAAGGAGGATGTCGTCACCTTTTCTACCGGCTTCCAGTCCAATCTCGGCATTATATCGGCCCTTGTCAGCAAGGGAGACTATGTCATCTGTGACCGGGAGAATCATGCCTCGATTTATGACGGCTGCAAGCTCAGCTATGGCAAGATGGTCCGCTACCGGCACGCCGATATGGGACATCTGGAAAAGCTGCTGCAGCAGGTGCCGGAGACGGCCGGCGCATTGATCGTCACGGACGGTGTGTTTTCCATGGGCGGCGATATAGCCAGACTGCCGGAAATCTGCCGCCTTGCAAAGCAGTATGGCGCGCGGGTCATGGTGGACGACGCGCATGGCCTCGGCGTCATTGGCGAGGGCGGCCGCGGTACGGCCAGCTACTTCGATCTCGAGGACCATGTGGATATCTACATGGGCACCTTCTCAAAATCGTTGGCCTCGCTGGGCGGCTATATGGCGGCCAGCGCAAGAGTCTGCGACTATGTGCGCCATGTCTCCCGGCCCCATATTTTTTCGGCCTCGATTCCGCCTGCAAACTGTGCGGTTGCGCTGGCGTCGCTGCGGTATATTGAAAAGCATCCGGAGCTTGTCCGGCATCTCTCGGATCTGGCAGCCTACGGCAGAAAGAAATATCGCGAAAACGAGATCCCGATTATGGAGTCTGAGACGCCCATTATTCCGATTTATACCTATGAGACGATGCGGACGCTGCAAATTCAGAAGGAAATCTATGAAAATGGCGTCTATGTCAACGCAGTCCTGCCGCCGGCCTGTGCGCCGTCGGAGTGCCTGCTGCGGACGAGCTTTATGGCGACGCTGACAAAGCCGTTGATCGACGAGGCGGCAGAGATTATGGCGAAGGTGATTCATGCCCATGAGTAAGGTTGTACTGCTGACCGGCGGCAGCTCCGGCATTGGTTTACAGACGGCGCTGGCTTTGCGGGACGCGGGCTGCACGGTTTATGAGATGAGCCGCCGCCCCTCAGAGCAGGAGGGGATTTTCCATCTGTCCGGCGACGTGACCAGAGAGGACACCATCCGGCAAGCGGTGGAAGCCGTCATCGAAAAGGAAGGCAGGATCGACATTCTGGTCAACAACGCGGGCTTTGGCATCTCCGGCGCCGTGGAGTTTACGGAGCCGGAGGAAGCCCGGAAGCAGATGGAGGTCAATTTCTTCGGCATGGTCAATCTGTGCCATGCGGTTCTGCCCCATATGCGCGCGGCAGGGCAGGGAAGAATCGTGAACCTCAGCTCCGTGGCGGCGCCGATTGCCATTCCGTTCCAGACCTTCTATTCCGCCTCCAAGGCGGCGATCAACGCCTATACCCAGGCTTTGGTCAACGAGGTGCGGCCCTATGGCGTTACGGCCTGCGCCGTCATGCCCGGAGATATCCGCACCGGTTTTACTGCTGCCCGGGAGAAACAGATTCGCGGCGACGATATCTATGGCGGCCGGATTGCCCGGTCGGTCGCCAAGATGGAGCACGATGAAGAGACCGGCATGGAGCCGTCTAAGGCCGGCGCATATATCGCAAAATTGGCGCTCAAGCGGAACGTCAAGCCGCTCTATGCCATCCGGATAGACTATAAATTTTTCGTCATGCTCTCCCGGCTTTTGCCGGCAAAGCTGCTCAGTTGGCTGGTCTATCAGCTCTATGCGAAATAGCTGAAATAGCCTTCCCGAAGGGGAAGGCTATTTGTTATGCGGCTGGCGGTCAATCATACAGGGAAAGCGTTCCCGCGAGCATTTCCCGGTATTCCTCCACCAACTGCGGCGGGCCGAGAAGCTGGACCTTCTGCCCAAAGCCGGCTACCCAGCCGAGAAAGAGCGGGGAGTCGATGACGGCGGCGGTGAAGACAAAGTGATCCTCACCGTCGGGAATCAGGATACAGTCATGACCGAAGCGATCAATCACGACGCCGGCCAGACTGTTCTCAAACCGCATACGAACGGTCCGCTCGTCGCCGCCAAACATGCCGAAAACTTTTTTGGCATAGCCGGGGAGATCGAGGCTTTTGGTTTCGTCGGTCTGAATTCGCGGCCTGCCTGTTTTGACGATGGTGTCCATCTTGTCCACCCGGTAGTGGGTGATGCCGTGACGGGCGGAATAGGCGATGAGATAGTAGTTCTCATTGTCCCAGCACAGAGCATAGGGACTGGCGATGTAGGGACTGTCGCGGTAATGCCGGCGGCCGTCAACGCCCCAGTCGTAGTAGCGGAACCGGATCTGGGCGTTTTCCGCGATGGCGTCATGGATCCGGTCGACGTTATAATAGATGCTCTCATTCATGGTTTTGACGCGGCCGCGGACGACCACCTGCCGGCGAAGCTGGCTTGCCTCATGACGGCTGCAAAGGCCGGACAGCTTTTGGATCAGGGCCAGGGATTTGCGGTCCGTCAGAAACTTGGAGGACTGAACGGCGTCCACCAACAGCTTCAGCTCCGGCAGCTCAAAATCCCGGCTGGCAAGATAGTAGCCGCCGTATTTGCCCTTCTTCGCAACAATGTCCAGGCCATATTCCTGAAGCATCTGGATATCGGAATATACGCTTTTGCGTTCTGCATGAATGCCCTGCGTGGACAGGTAGTCGAGAAGCTGCGCCATGTTGGCGGGATGGTTCTCATCTGTCTCCCGTTCAAAAAAATCCTTCAGGACCAGCAGCTTTTTCTTCTGATTTTCTGACTTTGCCATAGGCTCACCTCTAGGCTTTACAATAGCACAGAATCTGCCAAAATGAAACAATCCCTTTGCAAAAATTGTCTGTTGTGGTATGATAATATGGGTTTGAAGCAGATGTGAATCAGAACGCAGGAGGCGGAATTATGCCATATTTTGGTTGTCACTTATCCTCTTCGGCGGGCTTTCTCGCCATGGGAAAAACCGCGACGTCGATTGGAGCGGACACATTTCAATTTTTTACCAGAAACCCGCGGGGTGGCAAGGCCAAGGCGCTGGACCCTGCGGACGCGGCGGCGCTTTGCGCCTGGATGGAGGAGCACGGATTTGGAAAGATTGTGGCGCATGCGCCCTATACAATCAACCCATGCTCCGCAGCGGAGCGGACAAGGGAGTTTGCCCTTCAGACGATGGAGGATGATCTCCGGCGCATGGAGCTGGTGCCGGGCAACTACTATAATTTCCATCCGGGCAGTCATGTGGGCCAGGGCACGGAGACCGGGATTGCGCTGATTGCGGAAACGCTGAACCAAATTATGACGGGAGAGCAGCAGACGGTGGTTCTGCTGGAGACGATGGCCGGCAAGGGCAGCGAGATCGGCGGCCGGTTCGAGGAGCTGCGGGAGATTCTGGACCGCTGCGCGGTGCCGGAGAAGCTGGGCGTGTGCCTGGACACCTGCCATGTCTACGACGGCGGTTATGATATCGTCGGGGATTTGGACGGCGTTCTGACCGAGTTTGACCGGGTGATTGGCCTCGACCGGCTGAAGGCGCTCCATGTGAACGATAGCAAAAATCCCTTTGGAAGCCATAAGGACCGCCATGAAAAGCTCGGGCAGGGAAGCCTTGGCCCGGAGGTTTTCCAGAGAATTGCGACCCATCCTGCGCTGCGGGGGCTGCCAATGATCCTTGAAACGCCCAACGAGCTTCCCGGCTACGCGGCGGAGATCGCGCTGCTGCGAAATTGGGAGAGAACCGCTTGACGGAAAAGGTCGATTATGTTATGGTTAACATGTTGCTGACTGCGGTCGGAGTGAAAGGGGCGTTTTGATGAAGTTCAAGCGGAATCCACAATACTTTTACTGGGGCGTCACGGTCCTCTGCGTGATGGTAATTGGGATCATTTTGTGGGTTGTTTTCAGCAATTTGCCCGGCTTTTTCTCGCTTTGCAACAGAATTTTGCAGATTGTCTCGCCGGTCATTTACGGTATTGTCATTGCGTATATCCTGAACCCGGTCATGGTGTTCACGGAGCGCCGCCTGCAGCCGCTGTTCCGCAAGTGGAAATTCAGCGAAAAGCATGTCCGCTCTGTGGGCCGCGGGGTCAGCGTAGTCGTTGCGCTGCTTGTGGGTATCGCCGCCATCTATGGCTTCTTCGCGCTCCTGCTGCCAAATCTGGTTGACAGTGTGACCGGCCTCGTGTCCAACATGCCGGAGTACTATGAAACCGCAAAGGCCTGGGTTCAGAATCTGGCCGAGGACTATCCGGAATACTCCAGCATCATCAACACGGCCTATGAAAAAATCTTTGAGGGATTGGAAAATTGGTTCCAGGTCAATATCATTGACAATATGGAATCGCTGGTCCGCGATGTTACTACGCAGGTCTATTCCTTTGTCAAGAGCTTGATGAATATCCTGATCGGCGTTGTCGCGGCGATCTATATTCTCATTTCCAAGGAAAAATTTCTGGCGCAGGCGAAAAAGATCATTGTGGCCTTTATGAAGCGCGGTAAGGCGGACCGGTTTCTCGAGGTCTGCTCACACTCTAATAAAATGTTCAGCGGATTCATCACCGGCAAGATTCTCGACTCCCTGATTATCGGCTTTCTCTGCTACATTGGCATGAACATCCTCCGGCTTCCGTACCCGCCGCTGGTTGCCACCATCATTGGCGTAACAAACGTCATCCCGTTTTTTGGCCCCATCATCGGCGCGGTGCCTTCGGCGCTGCTGATCCTTCTGGTGGATCCGCTGAAGGCGGTGTACTTCCTCATCTTTGTGCTGGCGCTGCAGCAGCTTGACGGCAACGTCATTGGTCCGCGGATTCTGGGCGACGCCGTTGGCCTGCCGAGCTTCTGGATCCTGGTCTCGATCACGATCTTTGGCGGCATGTTTGGCTTCGTCGGCATGCTGCTGGGCGTGCCGGTCTTCGCTGTGATTTATATGCTGGTGCGGGAAGGCGTGGAACGGCGCCTCGAGGAGAAGGGCGCGCCGCTCAGCACCTCCTACTACTATCATATGTCGAGAACTGCGGACCTGGAGAAGCTCGCGGAAGAGGAGGAGACGCCGGCCGGCGAAGGAGATATCACCGAGGAGGAGCTGAAACAGGCAGAACAGGAATTCTGGAAATAAAGACTTTGCGGCGGTCCCCGTCCGGAGCGGGGGACCGCCGTCTTGCTTTTTCTGCGTAAGTTGATTTTTCTCCGGAATTATGCTAAAATTTCGATACCTATGAAAGGAGGGAACGCGATTTGAAATTCATTGAGTCGATTGGCAGCGCATTGGCAAATAACCCGGTGATCTCTGCGGGCTTTCTGACGGTTATGCGGTTTGTGTTCCCGGTCCTGGCGTTTCTGGTGCTGTTCCGCTGCGCCAAATCGCTCCTGACCTTCCGGAAACAGCCGGAGATCTGGGCGTGGCTCAACATCGGCGGAGAGACCAGCCTGCCCGTGACCCATTGGGAGAATATCATCGGCCGCGGCAAGGGGTCCGATATCGTCGTAGACCTGCCGACGGTATCCAGGTCCCACGCCGTTCTGACCCGTTACGACGACGGAAGCTGGAGCATCAGCGACATCGGTTCCCGCGGCGGCGTCCAGGTGGACGGCGAAACGGTTTCCATCCGGGCAATCGAATACGACGAGCCGTTCAATCTCGGCGGCGTGGACTTCTGGCTGGAGAAGGTCACAAAGGAGGAGCAGGCGGAGCAGGAGAGCTATCGTGCCAAGCCCGGTGCGAAGATCAAACCGGACACCACCCTGTTTTTCCTGACCGTTTTTCAAATCCTTGCCATGCTCCAGATGATTTTGAACGTCGGCGCTACGGATGTGGTGAACGTCCTGTTTGGATATGGCGCGCTGATCCTTCTGGAATGGCTGATCTTCCTGATCTTCCGCGCCATGCGGCGGACCGGCTATGAGGTGGAGACCATCGCATTTTTTCTCTGCACCATGGGCGTGTCTGTGCTGGCCACGGCGGACCCGGGCGGTATGAAAAAGGAGATTGCGGCCATTGTGATTGGCATTGTCCTGTTCTTCTGCGTGGGCTGGTCCATGCGGAGCCTCGAACGGGCGAAAAAGGTCCGGTATCTGGCTGCGGCGGCAGGCGTTGCGCTGCTGCTGTTCAACCTGGTCTTCGGCACGGAGAAGTACGGCGCCCGCAACTGGATCATGATCGGGCCGCTGTCCTTTCAGCCCTCGGAGATTGTCAAGGTCTGTTTTGTCTTCGTCGGCGCATCCACGATGGACCGGATTGTGGCGAAACGGAACCTGATTTTGTTCATCGCCTATTCCGGCTTTATCTGCGGCTGCCTGGTTCTTATCAGCGACTTCGGCGCGGCGCTGATCTTCTTTGCCGCGTTTCTGGTCATTGCATTTTTGCGCTCCGGCAACTTCGCCGGGCTGGCGCTGATCTGTACCGGCGTCGGCTTTGCGGCGGCCATTGCCGTCAAATTCCGGCCCTATATTTTGAGCCGGTTCGCCGCCTGGGGCCATGTCTGGGAATACGCGACCGAGTCGGGCGGCTACCAGCAGACCCGGTCCATGATGTGCATCGCCTCCGGCGGCCTCTTCGGCCTAGGCGCGGGGCGCGGATGGCTCAAGTATGTCGCCGCCTCGGATACGGATCTGGTCTTTGCCCTGATCTCCGAGGAATGGGGCCTGCTGATCGGGCTTATGATGATTCTCGCCATCGTTGTGCTGGCTGTGTTTGTCGTGCGCTCTGTGGCGGTGGCCCGCAGCAGCTTTTATACGATCGGCGCCTGCGCGGCAGTCTGTATTTTTATGATGCAGGTGATTCTGAATGCCTTTGGCACGGTGGATTTCCTGCCCCTGACGGGCGTCACCTTCCCCTTTGTCTCAAACGGCGGCTCCAGTATGATGGCGGCCTGGGCGCTGCTCGGCTTTATCAAGGCGGCGGATACGCGCCAAAACGCCAGCTTTGCCATCAAGCTGCCGTCCAGAAAGGAGGCGGAACCGGATGAATCGAGTTTCTAAGAGGGCCTGGGTGGTCCTGGTGGTTGCCGGACTGATCCTGGCCGGCCTGCTGGGCTTTGTCGGAACCTATTTTGTGAAAGCGGGGGATTGGGTCTCCTTTCCCGGGAGCCCGCACCTCTATTCCGGCATCAACCCCAATACCGGCATTGTGACGGACCGGAACGGCGTGCAGTTGTTGGACGCCACCGGCGAGCGGACTTATTCCGACAATCTCAACCTGCGTATGGCGACCATTCATCTGCTGGGCGACCGCTATGGCTATATCGAGGCCCCGGTTCTCAGCACCTATTCCGAAAAGCTCGTGTCCTTTAACGTATTTACCGGCCTGTTCCACACCTCGGAGCAGGTGCGGACGGCGGAGCTGAGCCTCAGCGCCAGCGCGCAGGAGGCGGCCTACAGCGCTCTGGCGGGAAGGAAGGGGACCGTCGGCGTCTATAACTATCGGACAGGGGAGCTGCTCTGCGCCGTTACCTCGCCAAGCTATGACCCGGACAATGTGCCGGACATTGAAAACGATCAGAGCGGCGCCTACGACGGCGTCTATGTCAACCGGTTCTTCAGCGCGACCTATACGCCCGGTTCCATCTTTAAGGTCCTGACCACGGCCGCGGCGCTGGAGCAGGTGCCCGGAATCGAGAACCAGACCTTTTACTGCGAAGGCTCGACGATTGTCGACGGCGAGCGGATCACCTGCACCGGCGTCCATGGGACACAGACTCTGGGCCAGGCCCTGAGCAATTCCTGCAACGTGGCCTTTGCCGAGATTACCCGGCAGGTGGGCAAGGAAAATATGGAGGCCTACGTGGAGAAAGCGGGCATCCGGGAACATCTCAATTTTGACGGAATCACGACCGCCGCCGGAAACTATGATGTCTCCGACGCTTCGGCGCCCAGTCTGGCCTGGTCCGGCATCGGGCAGTATACCGACCTTGTCAACCCCTGCCAGTATATGGTGTTTATGGGCATGATTGCAAATGGCGGAGAGGCGGCGCTGCCGCACCTGATGCAGACAATTAAGCAGGGGAACAGCGTCAAGTATGCGGCGGAGACGGAAATGCTGGAGAGCGGTCTGGACGCGGCGACCACGGAGACGATCACGGAGATGATGCGGGACAACGTGGTGAACAGCTATGGCACAGGCATGTTTCCCGACGTGAAGGTCTGCGCCAAGTCCGGCACGGCGGAGATTCAGGAGGGCAGAACGCCCAACGCCATGTTTGCCGGATTTGTGGACGACGACCGTTATCCGCTCGCGTTCATTGTCGTTGTGGAAGAGGGGGGCTACGGCTCCCAGGCAGCCGCGCCGATCGCGGGAGAGGTCCTTTCCGCCTGCATCCGGGACATGGACGGCGAAGGCTGAGCGGCCATGCGCGCAGAGAGACTCCCAGCTTCATAAAAAGGATTTATGCCGCTCATTATCAATAAAAAATGCGAATAAAATACAAAAAAAGGTTGAAATATTCGAAGGTATGTGGTAGGCTTTTACAAGATACCCTGGGTAAGAGATACCCTGGGTAAGAGATACCCTGGGTAAGAGATACCCTGGGTAAGAGATACCCTGGGTAAGAGATACCCTGGGTAAGAGATACCCTGGGTAAGAGATACCCTGGGTAAGAGATACCCAGGGTTTTTTCTATGCTCTGGGTACAAATACCCGGGGCTTTTCTATACGCTGGGATAAAGAATTCCCAGAGGAATGAAGAAAACTTTCCTTTGGAAAAATGGAGGAGGTTTTGGAAATGACGAAAAAGTATTTCAAGAAAGCGCTCTCCTTCCTGCTGGTGCTGCTGATGGTCGTCGGCATGCTGCCGACCACGGTATTTGCAGCGGAAGAAACGGAGCCTGCCGGGACCGTCAAGTATGGACATTACGAAAACGGTCAGTGGGTTGAGGGCGCTCCGACACAGAGCCTGCCGGATGGTCTTCAGTCTGTAGACAAGACGGCGAGAAAGCTCGAAGACAATACCTACGAGATCACGCTGAAGGTAGTGGCCGAGAAGACGAACACCTCCGTGGCGCCCAACGCAGCCGCTACGGTATTGGTGATCGACCGGTCCGGTTCAATGGGTTATTGCGCCGAATGCGGCGGCAGTGGAAGACATAAAAGCAATTGCTCCCATTACAGCAGATGGGGCGGCAATAGCGTAACCGCGGATCAGAGCAGAATGGCTGCAACGAAGAATGCGGCCTATTCGTTCCTGGACTCCTACAAGGGCGAAGCAACTGCCGACCGGTGGGTCTGCATTGTTTCCTTTGCCACGAATGTTTCCACATCCGCCTGGTTCGACGTCGCCACTTCTTCCGGCATGGAAAGCGCCAAGAGTGCGGTCAGTGCGATTTCGGCCAATGGCGGCACCTACCTTCAGGGCGGCTTGGCCGCGGCGCAGACTGCCCTGGGGAACAGCACCGTCAGTATGGTTGCCGGCAGCGCAAAGAACGTCGTGGCGCTGACCGACGGTGTGCCTACCTATTCTGCAAATCATGGCAATGGCAGCAACGGCAGTCAGGCCATCAACAGTGAAACTGCTGCGCAGGCGGCAGAGCTGCAGGCGCTGGCTTCTGTCTATACCGTTTGCTTCGGCGCCGCAAACGACACCACTTATTCCGGCGGCCCGAAGGTTGGCGACTTCCTCCGCGACAGCATCGCGACCGATGCCTCCAAGGCGTTCAATGCCGACAATACGGCAGAGCTGAACGCCGCATTCGAAGCGATTGTTGAGAACATCACAAGCGGTTTGGACGGCGACGGCCTGCCCGTCGTGGATGGCGCGGCTCCGTTTATCACGGCCAACGTGGATGGCGCGGAGACCACAGAGGGCTTCACCTGGAATCTGGGAACCCCGGTCGTGGAAACCAGGACCGAGAACGGCGTCACCATCACTACATATACCTATACCAAGGTGTATACCGTGACCCTGGATGCGAACAACGCTGACTTTGAAGAAGGTCAGTGGTATCCGCTGAACGGCGAAACCTATCTGACCATGGCCGACGGAACGCGGGTTGATTTCCCCATCCCGGCAGGCCAGGGCGTCAAGACCCGCTATACCGTAACCTGGGTCGACGACGATGGTACGGAGCTGGAAAAGGATGAGAACGTCCCTCATGGCACGATGCCAAGCTACGACAGCGCGGAACCTGCCAAGGAAGCGACGGCTGAGTACACCTATGTGTTCACCGGCTGGGCTCCTGAGATCGAACCTGTTACCGCCAATGTTACCTACACGGCCCAGTACAAGGCAGTGAAGAATGCCTACACGGTGAGATGGGTCAACGACGACGGCACGGAACTGGAAGTCGATGAGAACGTTGAATATGGCACGATGCCCGAATACAACGGCGCTGCGCCCACCAAAGCCGCGACGGCTCAGTATACCTATAAATTTGCAGGCTGGACCCCGGAGATCAGCCCCGTCACCGGCAACATTACCTACACTGCCAGGTATGACGCAGTGACAAATGCCTATACGGTCAGATGGGTCAACTGGGACAATACGCTCCTTGAGCTGGACGAGGACGTCCTGTACGGCGCAACGCCCAGCTACGATGGCGCTACGCCTGCCAAACCTGCAACGGCTGAATATACCTATGTGTTTACTGGCTGGAACCCGGCCGTCAGCCCTGTTACCGGCGACATCACCTACACCGCCCAGTACGAAGCGGTGAAGAACGCCTACACGGTGACCTGGGTTGACGAGGACGGCACGGAGCTGGAAAAGGATGAGAACGTCCTGTATGGCACAATGCCCAGCTATGACAGCGCGAAACCCACCAAGGAATCGACCGCTGAATTCAACTTTGAATTTGCTGGATGGAACCCGGAGGTCAGCCTTGTGACCGGCGACATCACCTATACGGCGCAGTATACGGCCATTAAGAGGGCCTATACGGTGAAGTGGGTCAACGACGACTATACCCTGCTCGAGCTGGATGAGAATGTTCTGTACGGCACAATGCCGAGCTACGACAGCGCGGAACCCACAAAGGAAGCAACTGCTGAATTTACCTATCAATTCACAGGCTGGAATCCGGAAGTCAGCCCCGTTACCGGCGACATCACCTATGTCGCGCAGTTTGACCACACGACAAATGTTTATACTGTGCTGTGGGTCAATGAGGACGGCACAGAGCTGGAAAAGGACGAGAATGTTCCCTACGGTACAATGCCTGAATACAACAGTGTGAAACCCGCCAAGGAATCGACTGCTGCGTACAGCTATACCTTCATTGGCTGGAACCCCACGGTTGAGCCTGTTACCGGCAACGCTGTCTACACCGCCCAGTATGAAGCTGTGAAGCGAGCCTATACGGTGACCTGGATCGACGAGGACGGCACGGAGCTGGAGAAGGACGAGAACGTCCTGTACGGCACAATGCCCAGCTACGACAGCGCTGAGCCCACCAAGGAAGCAACCGCCGAATTCACCTATATCTTCAAGGGCTGGAACCCGGAGGTCAGCGAGGTCACCGGCGACATCACCTACACGGCCCAGTACAGAGCGGTGACAAATGCCTACACGGTGACTTGGGTCAACGACGATGGCACGGAGCTGGAGAAGGACGAGAATGTCCTGTACGGCACGATGCCCAGCTACGACAGCGCAGAACCCACCAAGACTGCAACCGCCGAATTTACCTACATTTTTGCGGGCTGGAATCCGGAAGTCAGCGCTGTTACCGGCGACATCACCTACACGGCGCAGTATGAGGCGGTGAAGAACGCCTACACGGTGACCTGGGTTGACGAGGACGGTACGCTGCTGGAAAAGGACGAGAAGGTCGAATACGGCACGATGCCCAGCTACGACGGCGCGGAACCCACCAAGGAAGCAACCGCCGAATTCACCTACGTTTTCGCGGGCTGGAATCCGGAAGTTGACACGGTGAAGGGCGATATCACCTATACGGCTCAGTATGACGCAGTGAAGAACGCCTACACGGTGACCTGGGTTGACGAGGACGGCACGGTTCTGGAGAAGGATGAGGAAGTCGAGTACGGCACAATGCCCTCCTTCGACGGCGAGGAACCCACCAAGAAAGCCACTGCAGAGTATACCTACACCTTCGACGGTTGGAATCCGGAAGTCAGCGAGGTCACCGGCGACATCACCTATACCGCGAAGTACGCCGCGGTCCGCAACACCTACACGATCACCTGGATCAACGACGACGGCACGGTTCTGGAAGTGGACGAAAATGTCCCCTATGGCCAGACGCCGACCTATGATGGCCGCACGCCTGCCAAGGAAGCAACCTCCAAGTACACCTATAAGTTCGATAAGTGGAGCCCGGAAGTCGTCGCGGTTACCGGCAATGCGACCTACACGGCGACCTATCAATCCACGGCTGTGAAGCCGGCAGACAACCAGTCTACGGGCGTTAAGACCGGCGACGAAAGCCACATTGTCCTTTGGAGCGTGTGCCTGCTGGCGTCTGCTATGGGCGCAGTCCTGTGTGTGTCCGCTAAGAAGCGCAAGAGCTGCACGAAGTAAGCCATAAATTCTCGCGATCACAGCGGGCGGGGTAACATCCTGCCCGCTGCTTTTATCGAATCGCTAAAATGAAATCAGGAAGCGGCCGCAGCCGCTTCCTGATTTGGCTCTATGCCGGTTATTGCTTGTGGAGCTTTGCACGCTCGCGGGAGATGTCCTCCCAGTGCGGCGCGCTGTCCAGAATGCCGCTGAATGCCTTCATAATAGAGGGCACGTCGATGCCCTGCGGACATACCTGACGGCAGTTGCCGCAGCCGACGCAGCTCTGGGGGCGCTTGTCCTCGGGAAGCGCGTCGATGTACATGCTGGCGGTGTTTGCCGCGCCGAGGGCGGCGTCGCTGTAGAGCGAGAGAAGCTCCGGAATATTCAGGCCCTGGGGGCAGCTATTGCAGCAGTAACGGCAGCCCGTGCAGGGGAGGAGGTTCATCATCTTCGCCGCGGCGCCGCGCAGGCATGCAAGCTCTGCCTCGGAGAGCGGCGCTTCCTCGGAGAAGGTGCGGACATTGTCCTGCATCTGCTCCATATTGGACATACCGCTGAGTATGACCTGGACATTCGGCAGAGCCTGAAGCCAGCGGAAGGCCCAGGAGGCGATGGAGGCGTCGGGACGGAAGGCGCGCAGGGCTTCTTCGTCTCCGGCGGGCAGGGATGCCAGCTTGCCGCCGCGGCAGGGCTCCATGACGATGATGGGCAGACCGCGCCCGGTCAGCAGTTCATATTTCGCCTTGGCGTCCTGCAAATCCCAGTCGAGATAGTTGAGCTGAATCTGCACGAATTCAAAGACGCCGGGATGACGGTCGAGATAATCCCGCAGCGTATCCACGGAGGCGTGGGTAGAGAAGCCGAGGTGACGGATGCGGCCTGCGGCCTTTTGCTCCAAAAGGTAGTCGAGAATCCGGAATTCCTGATTCTCATAGACGGGCATGGACAGCTCGCAGACATTGTGCAGCAGGTAGAAGTCAAAATAGTCGACCTGACAGCGGCGGAGCTGCTCCTCAAAGATCGCCTTTGGATTAAAGTGGGGATTGATTTCGTGGCCGGGCATTTTGGAGGCCAGATAGAAGCTGTCCCTGGGGAATTCGCGCAGAATTTCACCGACGACCGGCTCAGATTGGCCGCCGTGGTAGGAGTAGGCGGTGTCGAAGTAGTTGACGCCGTGCTCGTAGGCGTAGGTGAGCATTTTCCTGGTTGTCTCCTTGTCGACGGTCTTGCCGTCTGCGAGAACGGGCAGACGCATGTTACCCATACCGAGGCGGGAAATCTTCAAATCCTGAAAGGCTTTGTATTGCATGCGATTCACTCCTTTGTTTTTTCTGATAAATGAATTATAGCATATGGATCCGGATTTGAAAAGGCGATGGGAATGTGATATTCTGAGAAAAAAGGAGGTATGGCAATGGAAGTGCCGATGCAGGTCGTTGCGCGCATCCGCAGCGATTTTAAGACGAAGTTTGGAATCCCGAGGCAGAGCGGTCTGGTGAAGGAGCTGCGGGCTTCCGTCATTTTTGAGGAGCCATACAGGGACCTGAACGCGCTCCGCGGATTGGAGGATTTTTCGCACCTCTGGCTGATTTGGCAGTTTTCGGCGTCAGTCCGGGCGGGCTGGTCCCCGACGGTGAAGCCGCCGCGCCTGGGCGGCAACACGCGCATGGGTG
>Ga0129308_1001819_pt1 | contig 20347 bp, 15 predicted proteins | sample L827metagenome_FD_94440 | JGI IMG/M metagenome (GOLD analysis project Ga0129308, IMG submission 94440) | Ring-tailed lemur group fecal microbial communities from Wisconsin, USA - L827 metagenome | ecosystem: Host-associated > Mammals > Digestive system > Large intestine > Fecal | place: USA... | reverse complement strand
TGCGAATATGCGGGATGGGGGCCTTGCCAGTTGTGGTCACTTGCCATTTCTCGGGGCGAAACTCTGGATGATGTCCGAAGTTGAGCCGAGAAAGGAGCCAAACTGCCCAAAAGTATGCGTTATAACTTCAAGAGGAGGCTATGAGGCCGTGAAGCTGTTTTGGTGCAACGCATCTAGCTGGGAGAATGGCGTCATGGAAATACGCTTGGTATTCCATTTGGCAACATAACGCATACTTTTGGCGTTTTCGGTCACCTCGCTGGGGATGAGGGGTCAGGTTGGCTGGAAATGAGTGCGCGAAGTGCTGCACCCGATCCCTCGGCCTCTCCCATCCGGCCCTTACCCCCGGCCTCGTTCCTCCACGATGCGGCGCATTTCGTCGAAGAGGAGGCCGCCGTTTTCGCTTTCGGCAAAAGCTCGCTTGCAGAGGGCATAGAAGCGCGTCTCAAGTGGCATGTCGGTGCAGTCGAACGCCCGATATTCCTCGCGGGCGTCGATGCCGTAGCGCGGGACCAGCGTGTGCGGCACAATCCCAAGCATCTGTCCAAACTCGTACGTGAAGTACTCGGTGTGACCTGAAAAGGCCAGCGTGCGCATGGTGATGTGTGCGCCGTGCTGCGCGAAGCGCTCATCTACGTGGTCGCGCGTCCAGGAGCGATAGATATCGGGTGGGAGCACGAAAGTGGCTCCGTCAAGATCGGTCGCAGCAATCTGCTTGCGCCCAAACAGCGGGTTTTCTTGCGTCATGAGCAGGTGGATGGGCTCGGTATCGAGCGCAAAACCGCAGATACCCTCGGGAATGGGTCGGTCGGTCTCATTGAGATAGCTCTTGAAACCAGCTACGACGATGTCGTTTTCGCCTGCATCAAGCGCCTCGATGCTTGAACGGGCACCAGATACTGGAACGACCTCGATGCGCTTGTAGGGGTGTCGTTCCTGGATGGCACGGCGGGCCTTATAGAGGACGGTTTCGAGCCAGGGGAGGTTTGAAGACGCCACATGCACGGTGAGCAGGTTGTCTGCCAGTTCGCGATACTCAATGCGCGTGCTGTCCCAGTGGTCGAGCAGCTCTTTGGCGGTGCGCGTGAAGCGCCGGCCTGCCGGAGTGAGTTCGGGACGCGGTTGACGTTGGCTGCTGGCGATGAGCTTGCATTCGAGCTCGGCTTCGAGGCAGCGCATGTGGTCGACGAGCGTGGGGCGCGTCGTGAACAACTTCTCGGCTGCAACCGTCCAATTGAGCTCCTCGGAGAATACCAGGAACTCCTTCAAATACTGCGTGTTCATCGCGCATCCCCCCGTTTGCGACGCTGCGACATCCCCTTGCTGTAAAGGAAACTTTACAGCTAAACAGCCTCGGGCGCCACCCCGTATAAAAGACTGTCCAGCTGGCAGAAAAGCCCTGCAGGGTCGCGTTCCCGTAGCGTCGTACCATGAGTCTTGCGTTGTTGTACCAGCAACTTTCCATTTCGAGCAAAGGGGAGATCGTATGGAAACCAAGACCGCTACTTCGCTGAATCGCCGTGACTTCCTGGCCGCTTCTGCCGCTACTGCCGGAGCTGCCGCCGCGCTTGCCGCCGTTCCGGGCTATGCGTGCGCCGAAGCCGCAGGTGCTGCCGAAGATGAGGCTCGCGCCGCGTTCGAAGCCGCTGCTGCGCCCATCCCGCCCGTTGCTGTGCCTTCTAGCTGGGATGAGGAGCGCCAGATCGTTGTCGTGGGTTCAGGCGCCGCAGGCGTGAACGCCTCTATTCGTCTGGCTCAGGCCGGCTACGATGTGCTCATGGTCGAGCGCAGCATTTCGACCGGCGGCAACTCGCAGTGCTCCAGCATGTTCTCCAACTTCGGCGGCCATCGCTTGGCCGAAGAGGCCCAGTGGGCCTACCCGAGCTACCCTTACGACGTGGACAACATCGTCGAGTTCATGCTCAGCTGTCAGCAGATGACGGGCGACCCCGAGCTCATGCGCGCCATGGCGGTCGAGGGCCCCAAGTGCATCGATTGGATGATTGACCATGCCGACGCCAAGTGGGTGGCGAGCAACCCCTCGCCGGCCGGCGCGGGCCTGCTTCAGTGGGACGGCATGAAGACGGAGACCAACGGCATCAACGTCAACTACATCCCGCTGCAGCTTCTCGTGCAGAAGGCCGTTGACGACGGCGCCGAGGTGCGCACGAGCTGCGAGGTCGAGGCTCTCGTGTTCGACGAGGCGGCAGGTGCTGTTGTGGGCGTGAAGGTCAAGCAGGACGATGGCGAGAAGCTTATCCATGCCACGCGTGGTGTAGTTCTGTGCGCCGGCGGCATGGAGGTCAACCGTGCAATGATGGCCAAGTATTCGGCCACCTGCCTCAAGGGCATCGCCAACATCGCCACGCCGCCCAACGGCACGGGCGAGTGCATCCGCATGGGCATGGGCGTGGGCGCCGATCTGGCTGGTTTCGATTCTACGGGCGCCTTTGACGGCGGCGTGTGGTGGCGCGACTACGACGAGTTCGACACCCAGATGGAGTGCCACATCAACAAGGACGGCAACCAGGTGGTTCGCCAGCCGTGGCTGCGCATCAATAAGCTCGGTGAGCGCGTGCCCTATATCTCCACCTCCGGCCGCAGCTTCCCTTACACCACGAACGAGTCTCCCAGCTCGGCCGGCCTGTGCGACACGGCATCCATCGAGATGGCCCAGCCTGACGGCAAGACGTACTGCATCTTCGACTCCAAGTACGAGCAGCTCATGCTCGACAACTACTTCGGTCAGGTCATCTGCCGCAAGGCGACGATTGTTGCCGACGACGATTCCTACATCGACCGCGTGCCGCTTGACCTGCGCGATTGGCGCACCGGCTTCCAGCAGATGGTCGACGCGGGCGTGATCAAGTGCTGCGATACCATCGAGGAGCTTGAGAGCGCGCTCGGCCTTGAAGCTGGCGTTCTGACTGGGGCGGTTGAGAAGTGGAACGCTGCCTGCGAGGCTGGCGAGGACTATGTCGCTTCCTACAAGTATCCCGCCGAGTGGCTGCTTGCCCTCGACGAGCCGCCCTTCTACGCGGCGGTTGTAGGCGGTCACGTGTTCGGCTCCAAGTGCGGCCTGCACGTCACGCCTTCCATGCAGGTTGTGAACACGGCTGGCAAAGTCATCCCCGGTCTGTACGCCGCCTGGCACACCGCAGGCGGTTCGGCGGGCGAAGGCAATGCGGCCGGTCAGCCCCTCACTGGTATGTACGCCGACCTCGGCCTGGCGTTTGTCGGCGGCTACATGGCTGCCGGCGGCATTCTCGCTGAGGATGGCGTTGTCGAGGGATAATGGGCGCTAGGCGCTGAGGGTTGATTGAAAGAAGAGCGGGCCGTCCTCGTGTGAGGGCGACCCGCTTCTTTTGTGCGCTTGGGTATGTCGTGGCTTACCAAACAACATACATTTCAAAATTTTGAAAATCGCGCCAACTGGGCTTTTGATAAATTAACATACATTCCAACTCGCCAAATGTATGTTAATCCTACCTGCCGGTCGCCCGCCCCGCACGCGATCCGCCCCATGCGCAGCCCAGCCCGCACGCGACCCGCCCTACGCCGTCGCCTACTGCGCGTCGACCTCGGCGAGGGCGGCCTGGGCGGCGTTGGTGCCAGCGAAGCGGCCGGAGGTGTAGGCCCAGTTCAGGCCGCAGCCACCTGCGGGGTAGTCGTCGTAGATGAACGAGCCGCAGCTGACCTCGCCGGCGGCGTACAGGTTGGGAATCGGGAAGCCGATCTCGCTCATGACCTGCATGTCCTGGTTGACCTCGTAGCCGCCGAAGGTGCCGTGCGTGCACACGCCCATGGTGAGCACGTAGTAGGGGGCCGTCGTCAGCGGCACGAGCAGCTCGGCCTTCTTGCCGAACTCGGTGTCCTCGCCGGCCTCGCACATGGCGTTGTAGGCGTCGAGCGACTCCTGGAATGCGTCGCCGGGAAGGCCCAGGGCCTCGGCGGCCTCGGCCACGGTGTCTGCCTGGGCAAAGATGCCATCGTCCAGGCCCTTCTGGAACTTCTCGGCCAGCTTCTCGTCAAGCGCATCGCGGGCGGCCTGGTCGTACACGGCGTAGAAGTGCTGGCCGTCGAAGTGGGCAACCTGGTAGTAGATGTCGTGCGTCTGGCCGGCCTCGCTCACGAAGCGCTTGCCGTCCTTGTCGAGCCACAGGACGTTCTTCGCGATGAGCTTGGACTGGCCGGTCTGCACGGCGCAGAACAGGATGCCGTTCGTGCCGCCATGGCCGATGTAGCGAGCACCCTTGTCGAGGCCCATCTGCAGGCCCTCGCCGGTGCAGCCCTGGCCGACCTCGGTGTAGACGCCCACGTAGTCGGGCATGTACTTGGCAATCATCTCGTCGTTGCGGCAGAAGCCACCCGTGGCGATGATGGTCTTCTTGGCGGTGAAGGTGAGCTCGTTGCCCTCGGCATCGGTGGCCTTCACGCCAGTCACGGCGCCGGACTCGTCCATCACGAGCTCGGTGGCCTGAATGCCGAAGCGCAGGTCGGCGCCGTTGGAGACGGCGAGGTCGGTCACGGCGCTCAGCGCGTCGGCGGCGGTGTTGGCGCAGTTGTGGCCGCGCTCGACGGTGTCCTTGCCCTTGAGCGACACCGTGTCCTTGAAGGGAACCTGCAGGTCGCCCGTGAGCCAGTCGATGGTCTGGCCGTAGTTCTCGGCAGCCCACTTCTGGATGTTGTAGGCCAGCTTGTCGCCGTTGCAGCTCAGGAAGTAGTCGAGCAGGGCAGAAGGCTCATCGTCGATGCCGGCTGCCTTCTGAAGCTCGGTGCCAGCGCCGTAGAAAGTGCCCAGGGCAAGGACGCTCGAGCCCATCTGGGAATCGCCCTTCTCGAGTACGATGACGCTCGCGCCTTCCTGGGCGGCAGTGGCAGCGGCGGCCATGCCCGATCCGCCTGCGCCGATGATAAGAACGTCGCACTCGGTGCTTGCGGGCTCGCTCGCGGCGTCAGCCAGGGCCGCGCTGGCGTTGCCGGCGATGCCGGCGATGCCGAGCGCGACCGCGCTGGCTGCGGCAGCCTGGGTGAACTGACGACGAGTGAGATTGGACGTCGAAATGCTCATAAGGAACTTCCCCTTTCGTGTGCGGCGTCTCTGCGGGCGCCTGCCTTTACGGTGTCTGCCTGCGGGTATGCGATATGCCTGCTTGGCGTTGACCCCGCGACGTGACAGGCTGAACGATAGGCCGGCGCGGGGCGGGTGAGCGCTCCTCAAACGTGTGAGACCTTTCAACCTCACCCGCAATCGGGTGATTTTTCTTTATACTTTGCGGCGATATAGGCTTCGCGACGCATCTTGGGCATGCATGGCGGAGCCGTTCTGACACGGGGGAGCAAGAAGATGAACGTGTGCACCGGCGAGAGATCTTGGACCGACCGCATCGCCGGGCTGAGCGGCAACGGCGCACTCGCTTGCTTGCTCGGTCTCGCTGCCGTGCGCGTATGGATCCAATGCATCCTTTTCGACTCGTACGTACAGGCCGACGACGGCATCTTCACCATCATCAACAACTTCGCCTACGGAACGGCCATTCTCACGGGCGCATTGGTCGCCCTTCGACGTCCGCCGGGCGCGCGCATGCAATCACGTTTGGGTTGGATCGCTTTTGCGCTCATGATTGTGGCGCCTCTCGGTCTTTTGGCTATTCCGGGTCAGCTTACGCTGGGTCAAATGGCTGGCGTCGGCCTGGTTGCAGGCGTTGCCGGAGGAATGGGCGCGGGGGTTTGGACGGCCTTGTACGCCCGTCTCGGCGTGCAGCAGATTGTGTTGTTCGGTTTTTCTTCGCTTGCCTTGGGGTCGATTGGCGGGTTTGCGGTGAGCTTCCTGCCGGCCGATCCCTCGCAGGTCGTGTCTATTTTCATGGCGGCCGTGGCGCAGATGTGCTATCGCCATGCCCTGGAGGTAATCGGACCTTCCGAAAGCCCAGCCGGTGTGGGCGCATACGAACGACCCTGGTCGCCGACCGATCCTGAGCCCGTCTATGACCGAGAGCCAAAGACTACCGCATGGCTTATCCTCGGTGGCCTGGCTGTATTCGGCTTTGCGCTGGGCATTTCGCGCGGATATCCGGCGGGCGAGCCCATCACCATGGGACCGCCGTTGCGCGCGCTCCATCAATTTGGTGTGGTGGGACTGTCGCTTCTCGTGATGCATTGGACTATCGGGCGCGGCCGCAGGCTCAGCTTCTCGCTGCTGTGGCGCATCGAGATTGCCGTGGCTGCTCTGGGTGCACTGACTCTGTCGGTGCTGCCTGACGAGTTCGACGCGCTCGCCATCGCCCTTGAAAACATTGCGGACTCGTTCATGCTCGGCGTGCTGTGGGTCACCATGGCCGATGCGAGCAGGCACAGCTCTCGGCATGCCTACACGGTGTTCGGCGTTGCCTGGGCGGTGCGCGTGTTCTCCCGCGAGGCGGGCCGCGTGCTCATTCTCGTTTTGGGTTCGGCCGCCGCTGCTCCCCAGACGGGTGTGGTTATCGGTGCGGTGACGGCTGCCATCGGTGCGAGCATGGCGCTTTTGCTGTCCGAAAACGTGCCGCATACAAGGCCGTTTTTCGAGCTAGATGAGGCTGAGAAAGTCGTTGGGGCACATGGGGCGTGCGGAGCCGGTGCCGCGAGGACGCTGGTTGGAGAAAGCAGGGCGCAGTCGCAGGAGGTTCGGACGTCGAGGGGTCGTGGCGCCTCGTCTGTGCATGTGTCGAGCGGCGATGAACCTCAGGGTGCGCACGCTGGCAACGCATCGGCTGCAAAATCCATGCAGGCGCCGGCGCGTTTCGCGCAGGGAACATCGGTGAATGCCGACTCTTCTTTGGCCCGACGTCAAACTGCTGCGGCCCAATCCTTTGCTGCTCATGGGCAGGCAGCGAGTGCGGCGAGCGCTTTCGTGGGGACCTCCGCATCCCTCGACCTCGATGGAGCCGATGCCATTGCCCTCAGCCCCGCCGAGGTCGCGCGGCTTGAGTGCCTGAGGGCTGACTTTGGCCTGTCGGAACGCGAGGCCCAGGTTGCCGTGCTCATCGCCCAGGGCCGCAGCAAAGCCGCCATTGCCCGGTGTCTCTACGTGAGCGAGAACACCGTGCGCACCCATGCCAAAAACGCCTACTCCAAGCTGGGCGTATGTTCGAAAACGGAGCTCGAGGCCCTGCTTGAGACGCTGGGGAAACGATGATTGAGTGCAATCGGCCTTAGCGAACACGCTTGGGCATGTCGTTCAACGAGAAACAACATACATTTCAAGATTTTGAAAATTGCGCCAACTGGGCTTTTGATGAATTAACATACATTTCAACCTGCCAAATGTATGTTAAATCTGCCCGCTGGCGATGAACCCTGGCCCGCCTCGACCTAAAAGTGATACCCGAACGTGTCGCTGAGCAGGACGTCGAACTCGAAACCGTTGTCGATGAAGTACTGGATGATGCGCGGCAGGGCCTCCACGGTGGTGTCCTTGGCAGCGGAGTCGTGCATGAGCACGCAGCAGGAATGGCAGCCGTCGGCCTCGCCGATCGTGTAGCCCACGAGCTCATCGGCCGTGTGGTCGGCGCCGTCGCCGCAGGAGACGTTCCAGTCGAAGTAGTGGTAGCCGGTCTCGTTCATCTGCGCGATGATGTCGCCGCGTACGGCGGCGTTGAAGTCGTTGACGCTGCCGCCCGGGAAGCGCACGAGTGTGGGGGAATGCCCGATTTGCTCGGCGATGGCGTCGCCGCATTGATGCAGGTCGGCCCAGTAGGCGTCGACGCTGGCATACACCTGCTCGTACTCGTGGGTGTAGGTGTGGATGGCCACCTGGTTGCCTTGCTCCCAGATGCTCGGAAGCTCCTCAAGGCTACCGCAGTTGCCCTTCACGAACCATGTAGCCCTCACGCCGTAGTCGTTGAGAATCCCCAGGATGCGCTGGGTGTTTGTACTCGGTCCATCGTCGAAGGTAAGGAAGCACACGTGGCGGCCGGGGAACTCCTCGTTCGTGCTGTTGCTTGTGGCGCGACGTTCGTCGGCGCTGCGCACGATGCAGGTGGCGCCGCTGGCACACGTATAGGAGGCGTTGCCTTGCGCGGGAACCTGGAGGGTGCCCGCGGCGGTGGTCGACTGGGCGGTGCTGTCGTCGGTGCTGGTGGAGGGCGCGCTCGCAGTTGCCTCGCCTGCCTCGCTCACGGTGGCAAGATCGCTGGGCTGCGCACTGGCCACGAGATGTGCGCCGCCGGAAGCCTGCTGGCCGCCCTGTTCACCGCAGCCGGTGAGGAGCGTGGCAACCCCGCCCAGGGCGAAGGCGCCGAGGACCCCGCATGCCTGACGGCGGGTGAGGGGAGCGCCGCTATGGCCTTCCTTCGAAAAGACGTCAATCTGCTTGCGAATCTCTTCCATGCTTGTCTCCTGCCCCCAGCGAAAAAATACGTTTCTCCAGTCGAGCCAGGAAGCATAGCGCATCTTCATGCACGAGACGTGTTGGGGTGGCGGGGCCGCTGTGTCGTGTGCCACCGAAGGCGTGTCGCTAGAGAGCCTGGGGAAGCGCCGTTGGCTGTTGTCGCACGTGCAGGTGTGCGGGCCGTACCGCATCACCGCTGGCACCATCCACGAGCTGCTCGCGCTGCTGTGCGCGCATACGCGCGGATTTCGCTGACGCCAAGCAGCAGATTGGTGGGACTGGTGCGGTTGCCGTGTGCGCAAGAGCGTGGATTGTGCTACAGCCGTGGTGTTGGAATCGCCGCAGCCCAACGTTGCCGCGTGTGCAAATTCGCGGATTGTGCTGATACCAAGCAACGGATTGGCGGGACTGGTGCGGTTGCCGTGCGCGCAAGTGCACGGATTGTGCTTGAATGCCGATGACGTGGCCGATCTGGCACGTAGGTTGTTGCGCGCGCATACGCGCGAATTGTGCTGCCCGTACGGGGCACCTGTGCCCCCGGCGCTGCGGTTGCCGTGCGTGCAAGCGCGGATTGTGCTGGCAACCGGCAACCAACTTCGCGCAGCATACTGCGTTACTGTGCGCGCAAGCGCGTGTCGCGCTCTTCGGCGTGGGCGGTCGAGGCCGGTGTTTGTCCTGCTACACCCACATCGCCAAGCCCGCCACTACGCCAAGCGCAAGTCCGCATACGACGTCGCGCGGGTAATGGACCCCGGCGAGTACGCGCGCCCACGCCATGACGAGGCTGGCGAGCAGGATGAGGATCCCTGCTGCGGGAACGTATCTCAGCCAGCACATGCCGATTACGGCAATCGAAAAGGAGTGCCTGCTGGGGAAGGATTTTCCTTGGGTGTCTTTGTCGATGAGCTTTTCGATGCCGCACGCCTCATATGGGCGCGGCTCGTTGATGGCGCGGCGCATGAGACTCACGAGGACGAAGCCAAGCGCAGGTACCGCGAGTGCCTGCAAGAAGTCCCTTGGCATACCGACGCATCCGTTGCGCACCCACTCCCACGCCAGCATGACAAGCAGTGCAGGATAGAGCAGGTAGCAGGCGTATTTGAGTACCTTGCAGGTGCGGTCGAGTGCCTTGGCGCGTCCTGGTTTGGCACGCCACCAGGCAGTCACGCGCGCATGCCACGCCGTGTAGCCCTCGGGTGGCGTCCTCAAATATGCAAGAAGGGATTTCACGGTAGGCACGCCTTTCTCGTTGCCGCGCGGCCTGCTCGCCACCGCTGATATGCGACAGGCTATGATAGCGTACGCGCATGCGAGGCCGTTGCTCAAGGACGACCGCCCTACGGTCCCAAAAGATTCCGCGTGATTCTGCCGCTCACGCGGCTTGTCGCCAACGCGGTCCTGCTGCCTACGCCCCCTGCCGCCAACGCCCCCTGCCGCCAACGCGGCTTGTCGCTAACGCTGTCCTGCTGCCTATGCGCCCTGCCACCCACGTACCTTCGCAGATGTGGCTCGGTCCATGGGAAGAGCGCCGTCTTCCTCAGGAAACCGATGAGCAAGTGGGTCGTGCGGCGTTTCACCATTGCAGCACCGCAGGCAGAAACCGACCTCGATAAGGCCAATTAGACTCAATCGTCGTTTCTCCAGGAAAACCGATGAACAGTGGGCCGTACAGCGTCTCACCATGCATCACCGCAGGCAGAAAGCGCGTTTGATGAGGTCGATTGGACTTAATCGCCACTTCCTTCATACGCCGCGACCTTTCTAGGGCCGCAGGACGGAAGGCTCCCACGCGGTTGAGTTCGCGTCATATCGTTTAGGGTCCGCATGGTGCATGCACGGCACCCACGACCTGAGAAGCTCTTTTGCCGCTTGCCGGGGGGCCGATGTCCCGTGCCCCGGGGCGTGCGAACGAGGGCTATCTGTTGAATGTCGGCCTTTGCGTGGCGGGCACGTGTTGTGGTGCTGTCACCCTGTCGCCTACGAGGCTCGATTACCTATTGCAGGTCCTTCTGCGCCGAACGACGACCGAGATACCAAGCGCTGACGCCAACGCCTACGAGTGCGGTCAAAAAACATGCGCCGGTGATGGCGGTGCGCTTTATCTTGGTCTTGAGCTTCACTTTCTCCTCTATTATGCGCCGCCCTCTTGCGCTCACTTCGGGGTCGAGCCTGTATTTTCCCGGCCTGTCAGCTCGAGATTGCTGTTGTTCTGGGTTGCGATGCTGACGGTAGTAAGGACTCTGATCTTCTGGCATGTCGAAGAGATATGACTGATTGACGCAAGGCATGTATCCATCAATCGCTGCCTGGCCATAATCGCGGCGGTGGCGGTTCCTGATTTCGTTGAGCTGCTGTTCTGCATCGTACGCGATTCGGTCGTATTCCGCGTCCATCGTTGCTCCTTCCTGTCTGAAACACGTTCATATAGTAACCGCTTCCAGCTTTGCGAGATCAAGATGCCGGGAGTTTTTTGGAGCGCGTACCCCTCCTTCTATGCCGGTGATACCGTCCGAGGTCGCGAGTTGCCGGTGTCACTGCGGCGAAGGCACAGGGGGCTGAGGGGGGTATTGTTTGTGTAAATCCTACTGACAAGACACCTAACTTTGCAGAAAGCTTGACCCAAGAGACGGGGAGTTTTAAAACTACCCATCCAAGCGACGCTGGCGTGCGCCGCGCATATGAGTTCCCAGCGAAAGGATGCATGGTGGGTCGCAAGGTTGCAGAACTGTTCAAACGCAAAGACGTTGAGATTAGCGTGCAGCGCTACCTCATTGACGCAATGGGCGCCATGGCGCAGGGCCTTTTCGCCTCCCTGCTCATGGGCACCATTTTGGCCACGCTGGGCACGCAGCTCGGCATCGGCGTGCTCGAGGAGATTGGCGGCTATGCCAAGGCCGCAGCCGGCCCCGCCATGGCGGTGTCCATCGGCTTTGCCCTGCGTGCTCCGGCGCTCGTGCTGTTTTCGCTGGTAGCAGTGGGTGCTGCGGCAAACACCCTGGGTGGCGCGGGCGGCCCACTTGCCGTGCTCGTGGTTGCCATTGTGGCTTGTGAGGCTGGCAAGCTTGTTGCGGGTGAGACGAAGATCGACATCCTTGTGACTCCCTTCGTCACCATCGTGGTGGGCTGCGGCCTGTCGATGCTGTGCGCTCCCGCCATCGGCGCGGCGGCTTCGTGGCTCGGCGGCATCGTGATGTGGGCAACCGACCTGCAGCCCTTTGCCATGGGCATTGTCGTGTCGGTGGTTGTGGGCATCTTCCTCACGCTTCCCATTTCCTCGGCTGCCATCTGCGCAGCTCTGAGCCTTACTGGCCTTGCCGGCGGTGCGGCTGTTGCGGGATGCTGCGCTCAGATGGTGGGCTTTGCGGTCATGAGCTTCAAGGAGAACGGCTGGGGTGGTTTGGTCTCCCAGGGCCTGGGCACCTCGATGCTGCAGATGGGCAACATTGTGCGCAACCCGCGCATCTGGATTCCTGCCATCCTGGCATCTGCCATCACGGGACCCATCGCTACCTGCTTGTTTGGCCTGCGCATGGATGGTGCCGCCATCTCCTCGGGCATGGGCACCTGTGGTCTCGTGGGTCCGATTGGCGTGTACACCGGCTGGCTGAACGACATCGCCGCAGGCACGATGGCTGGCATCGGCGCCATGGACTGGCTGGGCCTCGTTCTCATTTGCTTCGTGCTGCCGGCGGTGCTCACCTGGGCGTTTGGCCTGGTGCTGCGTCGCATCGGCTGGATCGGCGAAGGCGACCTCAAGCTCGAGGCTGCCGACAAGGCCCGCGCCAAGACCGAGGCGGCTGCCGAGTAAACAAGTAGTGCGCTTGGGGCGAACGAGTTCGCGTTAACGGCTAAGCGTCGTGTTTGCGGATGAGCAAAGGCTTCCGCGCAAATTACGACGGTCCTGGCAAAATGAAAGTTCGGCGCATGATCCGGCGATGCCCACGGCAAAGCCGGATTATGCGCCGACATACACAGCACCTGGCAAATCCGGGAATTTCCCCTGTGGAAGATAACGCCCGCGTGCGGTGGTCATGATGCCAATATGAACGGCGTCGCATGCAGGTGCCATGATTTCGCTGTAGGCGATGGCTCGCGCATGCGAAGGCCCCGGTGCCAGCGCGGACGATGGGCCTCGCATACGGTGGTCATGTTTCTAACGTGCGGGGATAATGATGTAGGATGCGCGGCTATTGGCAATGAATCGTGCTTCGAACAAATGGCTGTCATTCGTATTGATTGGCGCTTTGCGATGGGGTTGCTAACAACCTCATCGAGTGGTTCCGTGTCATGCAGCATAGTGTGGATCCTGTAGGCGCGCTGCTTTTGGTCGGTATGGGGAAATGTTCTGACTGACATGAAGTCTCTTGCGCCCAGACTAAAGAATTTAACATACATTTCAATGGTCCAAATGTATGTTAAATCATTAAAACCCCAGTTGGCGCGTTTTTAAAATTTCTGAAATGTATGTTAATTGGGAGCAAAACTGTCTTGCGACGCGGAGCGCCTTGCGATTGGGCGCGATCTCTTGTTCGGGAAGCTCGACATCGAGCGTAACAAGCGCATTTTGCTAACGAATGGGTGCGACCAACTCATTTTGCCAAGAAACCGATGAACATGCGGGCAGTGCGGCGCTTCGCCATTGCGGCACCGCAGGCATAAAGCGCGTCCGATGAGGCCGAGTGGACGCGACCATCGTTTCCCTAACGAATGGGGATGACCAGTTGTCGAATCAAGAAGTGAATGCTCACGTGCGTCTTGCAAACGAGTTCGTCCGATCAACCGTTGAACTAGGTAGCGGGTATCTCAGGCGTATCTAACTGACGAGTCTATTCGGTCATTCGTTGGATCCCGCTGGACCAGGCGGCGAATACCGCTGAGCACAACCTGCATACATGCGGGTACAATCAGCTCCGACTCTCATAGCGAGTACAATGGACCCGCTTCACGCGCGCATAGGCATAATGCTCCGGCAGCGGTTGTTGCCGGCGTTGTGTTCCAGGCGCTTGTTTTGCGTACATATGGGTACAATGCGGCGTTGACAATAAAGGAAAGCGACTGCGAGGGACTAACGAGCGATGGAAGGCGTGCAGAGAAGAGAAGCCCTGCTTGCGGCGCTTCGCGAAGCCAAAGCACCATTGAGCGGCGCGGCGTTGGCCGGTCGTTTTGGCGTGAGTCGCCAGGTCATCGTGCAAGACATTGCCCTCCTGCGTACCTCCGGAGCCGACATCACTTCCACCAACAGGGGATATGTGCTCGCTGAGGCCACTTCGGCTGCGCCCGCCCAGCGTCCCAACCGTCTCTTCAAGGTTCGCCACACCTCCGAGCAGGTCGCTGACGAGCTCAACGCCATCGTCGACCTGGGCGCCACGGTCGAGAACGTGATGGTCAATCACCGCACGTACGGACGCCTGAGCGCCCCTCTCAACATCAAGTCCCGCCGCGACGTCCAGCACTTCTTGTCGGACCTTGCCCAAGGTATTTCCTCGCCGCTCTTGGCCCTCACTGATGGCTATCACTTTCACTTGGTGAGCGCCGATACTCCTGAAGTCCTCGACGAGGTAGAAACCGCCCTCTCCACCCTCGGCTTCCTCGCCCCCCTCACCGCCTTCGAACGTGAAGAACTTCCCGAGAGTTAACCCCGCCCATCAATCACACCCCCATCGCCGCCGACCAGACAAGCGTAGGCCCTGCCTTTCCCCTCGGGACAAGCGACTCCCCAAAACCCTGCAATTCCACCTTGTCCTAAACCGCCTGCCGGACAGACATGCGAGGGCCCACCCCTTCCTCTTGGGGCATTTTCGAATGGCGAGTAGCTTGACGCCTACCCTCCCAATTCCACCCCCACCGCCTGTCGACAAGACAAGCGTAGGCCCCGCCTTTTCTCTCGGGACAGCTTCGCGAAGCCAGTGTCACGAGGGAAAAGGCGGGGCCTAGGGGAGACCTGCCTATTCGCAGCGCCTTACATCAGAGCGCACACGTTCTCCGCAAACGCTACGGGGTCGTCCACGGGCATGCCGCTCACGAGCAGGGCCTGGTCGAGCAGGAGCTTTGCGTACAGCGCGACCTTCTCGCCCTCGCCGGCCTGCTGGGCGGCGCACAGCTTGGCAAACACGGGGTGCTGGGCGTTGAGCTCGAGCACGCGCTGGGCCTTGGGCGCCATGGCGGATTCGGGCATCATGGACATGATGCGCTCCATCTCGAGCGACACCTGGCCTTCGCTGGTCAGCACGGCGGGGGAGTCGCCAAGGCCGGCGCTCACCTTCACGGAGCTCACCTTGTCGCCCAGGGCCTCCTTCATGGCGCTCAGCAGGGCCTCATTGTCGCCGCTGGCCTTCTCGGCGGCCTGCTTCTCCTCATCGGTTGCCAGGTTGAGGTCGGCGCTGGCCACGTTGGCGAGCTCGATGTCGCGGGCCTCCTTGCCCTCGGTATCGTCGGTGGCAAGGACCTCCGGCACATGGTAGGCATGCATCGCCTGCAGCATGAACTCGTCGACGTCCTGCGTGCACAGCAGCACGTCGAAGCCGCGCGCCAGCGCCGCCTTCACCATCGGCAGCTTCTCGAGGCGCTCGCGCGAGTCACCGGCGGCGTAGTAGATCTTGTCCTGGCCCTCGGCCATGCCGTCCACATACTCGCGGAAGGTGACCATCTTGTTCTCGCGGGCGCTCCAGAAGAGCATGAGGTCGCCCAGCTCCGCAGCCTTCATGCCGTAGCTTGCGTAGATGCCGAACTTCAGTCCGCGGCCGAAGTTCTCGAAGAACTTCTCGTAGCCCTCGCGGTCTTCGGCGAGCATCTTGCCAAGCTCGGTCTTCACCTGGCGCTCAACGTGCTTGGCGATGGCCTTGAGCTGGGAGTTCTGCTGCAGCGTCTCGCGCGAGATGTTGAGCGAGATGTCGGGGGAGTCCACCACGCCGCGCACGAAGTTGAAGTAGTCGGGCACGAGGTCGGCGCACTTCTCCTGAATGAGCACGTTGGAGGAGTACAGCGCGATGCCCTTCTCGTAGTCGGCGCTGTACAGGTCGAACGGGGCCTTCGAGGGGATGAAGAGCAGGCCGTCGTAGCTGATGCGGCCCTCGGCGTGGAAGCTGATGGTGCGCGCCGGCGCCGCGTAGTCGTGGAAGGTCGCCTTGTAGAACTCGTCGTAATCCTCCTGCGAGACCTCCGACTTGGCCTTCTTCCAGATGGGCTTGATGGAGTTGATGGTCTCGAGCTCGGTGTAGCTCTCCCACTCGGGCTTGTAGTCCTCGGGCGCGTCGTCGGGCTTGGGCAGCTGGCGGCGCTTCGTGACCTCCATGCGAACGGGGTAGCGCACGTAGTTGGAGTACTTGCGGATGAGCTCCTTCAGGCGCCACTCGCTGAGCAGCTCGTCGGTGTTCTCGTCCTCGGTGCTTTCGCGCAGGTAGAGCGTGATGCACGTGCCGTGGTCGCCCGCGAGCGCGGCTTCTTCGGGCGTTGCGGGCTCGATGGTGTAGCCGTCCAGGCCGTCGCACTCCCATGCGTTGACCTCGTCGGAGCCGAAGGCACGGCTGACCACGCGCACCTTGGAGGCGACCATGAACGAGGAGTAGAAGCCCACGCCAAACTGGCCGATGATGTCGACGTCGGTGCCCTGGGCCTCGGCGTTGTCGGTCTTGAAGGCCTCCGAGCCGGAGTGCGCGATGGTGCCCAGGTTGGCGTCGAGCTCCTCAGCCGTCATGCCGATGCCGTTGTCGCGCACGCTGATGGTGCGCGCGTCCTTGTCAAAGGCGACCTGCACGCCCAACTCCGAGCGGTCTACCTGCACGTTTGCATCAGTGAGGCTCTTGAAGACGAGCTTGTCCACAGCGTCGGAGGCGTTGGAGATGAGCTCGCGCAGGAAAATCTCGCGGTTGGTGTAGATCGAGTTGATCATGAGGTCGAGGAGCTTCTTGCTCTCAGTCTTGAATTCCTTCATCGGTAAGGCTTCCTTTCTGGGGCGGCGCACGCGTGTGCGTTTTTGCATGCACCGTGTTGTACCCCCAATCAGATTCTCTGTACATGCAATGTAAGAAAATCTCACAATAACACGCTTAGGTCTTGTGATGAGTGCGAGCCAGCTAACCACTGCAACGTCAAAGCGCTACCATGCCGCCATCCATTTCCGAGATGACACAAAGAAACGGGTGCACTGTGTCATTTTGTTGTCCGGATTATCACAAAGGAACGGGTGCACTGCGTCATGCTGAGTCTGATTCTTGCTGAGAAAATACTGTCGCTGTTCGTGATGATGGCGATGGGGTTCGCGCTGGTCAAAGCGGGTTTCGTGAAGCCGCAGGACAGCCGTGCCATCTCCATGCTCAACCTCTACGTCATCAACCCCTGCATGATCATCTCGTCGTTTCAGGTGGACATGACCCAAGAGGTGCGGTTGGGCTTTCTTGTCGCCGTCATTGGCGCGCTGTCCACGCAGGGCTTGTTCCTCGTGCTTACCACGGTGTTCAAAAAGCCGCTCAAGCTCGACGAGGTGGAGCAGGCCTCGCTCACCTACTCCAACTGCGGCAACCTGATCATCCCGCTTGTCGTGATGATCATGGGGCAGGACATGGTCATCTACTGCACTGCCTACCTGGTGGTTCAGACGATTCTGCTGTGGTCGCACGGCAAGTCGCTCATGCGTGGCGTCCGGGGCATCGACTGGCGCCAGGTGTTGCTGGGCGTCAACATGATTTCGGTCTACATCGGCCTGTTTCTGTTCATCACGGGCCTGCGTCTGCCGGAGCCTGTGCAGCTGGCCATGAGCTCGGTGGGCTCGATGATCGGCCCGTCGGCCATGATTGTGACGGGCATGATCATGGCGGGCGTCAACTTCCGCGAGCTGCTCTCGTTCAAGCGCCTTCCGTTTACGGCAATCATGCGCCTGATAGTGCTTCCCCTCATCGGCCTTGCGATTCTCAAGTTCACGCCGCTGGCGAGCCTTGCACCCAACGGGGAGAACGTCCTGCTCATCACGCTGCTCGCTGCAAGTGCCCCCTCGGCTTCCACGATCAATCAGATGGCGCAGATATATAATCGCAACGCGTCGTATGCCAGCGCGATCAACGTCGTCACCATCCTGTGCTGTATCGTGACCATGCCCCTCATGGTGTTCCTCTACCAGCTCTAACAAGATGACGCAAGGGGACGGGCGCACTGTGCCATGTTGCCGCACGACTCCGTAGTGTTGTCGCCCCCGACTGAAAGGTGCCCGACCATGCCCAACGCTTGTGTGACGTGTGCTGTGCACGTGACCCCCAAGTCAGGCAAAGACCAGGTTGTCGGCGTTTCCTGTGCCGATGACGGCACCTGCGAGGTGCGCCTGCGCGTGACCGCCCCGCCCGACAACGGCAAGGCCAACAAGGCCGTGTGCAAGCTGATGGCGGGGGCTCTGGGCATCTCGAAGGGATCCGTCTCCATCAAGCGCGGCGAGACGAGCCACCACAAGATGCTCGAGCTCGACATCTCCCAGCCTGCCTATGACGCCTGGTACGCGGCCCTGCCGCGGGTGTAAGGCAAGGGGAGTGCGGCCCCCGGCGCAGAGCAGGGGCCGCTTGCGCCGACGAAAGGGCCGTGCGGCCCTCCAAGGTATACGGCAGAGAGCCAAAGGGCCGCATGTTTCGATGCAAGGCAAAGGTCGCGCGACTTCCTTTTGCCTGGGGCAGGGAGACTACGAGAGCTTCTCGCTTGTCACTTTGAGCCTTACCCCCAAGCAGTTTGCGAGCGCTTCTACGAGCGCCAGCGTTGGATTGCCGACGCCGCGTTCAACCCGGCTGATGGCAGCTTGCTGCACCCCGCTGCGCGTGGCGAGTTCGACTTGAGTGAGTCCCGCCTCCTGTCGTGCGCGCGCAAGTTCGGCGCCGACGCTTTCGGCGAGGGTCGGCGTGCTTGAGCTCGTGGGATCAGCGCTGTCGGCGTCGCAATCCGGTGTGACCTCCACCAGCTCAAAGTCGTCTTGGCTACAGCGCCCCATCGACACGAGAAGCAGTTTGAAGTCGTCGTATTCATCGAGGTTGTTCGCCTTGAGCACTTGCCCGATGTTTTGGCGCGAGGGTGGCACAATGCGTTCTTCCACCCAGCGGCGGCTCCAGGTGCCGTCGAGCGTGCGCTCCTTGGTGTGTATGAACGGGATAAGCAGCATGGGCACGTCATTCTCGGTTGCCCATGGCTCGATTTCAATGCGGTAGTCGCGCTCTTCCTCGTTGTATAGGAGCTTGGCGCACGCGCGACGCTTGCCGGCGCGCACATGGGTATCAACGATTTCGAAGACCCTCATAGTGCAGCCACCTTTCCCAAATCATCTGCCAAATCTTGTTGAGGTGCGTAGGCGAGAGAATCCCATCTAAGCCGCGCAGGATTTTGGTGCGGTCCCGTTCCATAAGCGGCCGCACGGCGGGACGCACGTTGAAAAGGCCGAGATTTGCCTCAAGCGAACGGGACCCAATGAAATTGTTCGCATTGACGTCTGTAAGCGGATCAAACCGCGCCGCGCGCTCTTCGTCGCCATAGCAGGAGAAAATAAGTGACAAACCGTTGTCGAAGAGCGGTGCAAGTCGCACGGAACCATCTTGGGCGCGTAGCACCTCAATGTTTGCGCCGTGACGGTCGCGGTTGGCGATGAGGTAGTCGACAAGCATCATGCGTTCGATGTAATCGCCCCAGCCCATGCGGCGACAGAAGTCGAACGGCAGCTCGCCGGCGTTGCGGTTGATGGAGCAGAACGTATCAAGCGCCTGCTTCTTTTCTCCTGCGCGCCTAAAGCTTACGGACTTTGCAAGCCATGTCTCGTGCTCAACGCCCTCTATGCTGACAAGCGCGTGGACAAGCCTGTATGCGAGGTGCTCAATTCCCAGGACGTCCATAAGACGGCATGCAATGATTTCGTTCACGCATTCGTGGCCGTATATCCCGCGATACTCGTCTGAGCAGGAAAGCTTGTAGTACACAGCGGAATTGCCCGTGCCTTTGCGTGCCTTGAGGAAGGTGCCTCCGGTGCCGCTCGTGTTGACCGACTCGACCCAATCGAGCTCGCGCAAGTCTTGGAGCTTGTAGGTGATGTCATTCATTTGGCCGCCTCAGTAAAACCTCATATGACGTAAAAATCATATGCAATTTTAAGACAAAAGAATAGTTTTAACCACCTCCCAAGCACAAAAAGCGCGGCGGGGCCCAGGTTGCGTCTGGGTCCCGCCGCGCTTGGGTGCGGTGCTATGAAGCGGAGCTGGCTTTAGGCCTGCTCAACCGCCTTGGGAGCGCGCTCGTCGCGGTAGTGGTCGAACTCCTCAAGAATGCTCGCGTCAGGCTCAGGTGTGAGCTTGGAGACGATGAAGATGGCCAGGCAGCCCAGCACAAAGGCGGGAAGCAGCTCGTAGATGCCGAAGATGCCGCCCAGGGGCTTCACGAAGTTGTGCCACACAAGCACGGTGATGGCGCCCGTGAGCATACCGGCGACGGCACCCTGCTTGGTGGTGCGCCTCCAGTACAGCGAGAACAGCGTCAGCGGGCCGAAGGCGGCGCCCAGGCCGGCCCAAGCGTAGGACACCACGCGGAAGATGGAGGAGTTCTCGTCCCACGCCACCCAGATGCCGAACAGGAACACGCAGATGAGCGTGATGCGGGCCACGATCATGACCTGGCGCTCGGTGGCGTCCTTCTTGAATACGGCGTGGAAGATGTTCTCGGCCACCGAGGAGCCGGCGATGAGCAGGTAGGCCGAGCTCGAGGACATGGAGGCAGCCAGGATGCCCGACACTGCAAGGCCGCACATGAAGGCGGGCAGCAGCATCTGCGAAAGCACGATGAGCACGTTCTCGGCGCTCGACTCGGTGCCGAACTCGGTGGGAATCACGACGCGGCCGATGAGACCGATGCAGATGGCGGCGAAGAGCGAGATGACGACCCACACCACAGCGATGACGCGCGAGGCGTGAATTTCCTCATGCGAGCGGATGGAGAGGAAGCGGGTGAGGACCTGCGGCATGCCGAAGTAGC
>Ga0129308_1001818_pt1 | contig 20388 bp, 16 predicted proteins | sample L827metagenome_FD_94440 | JGI IMG/M metagenome (GOLD analysis project Ga0129308, IMG submission 94440) | Ring-tailed lemur group fecal microbial communities from Wisconsin, USA - L827 metagenome | ecosystem: Host-associated > Mammals > Digestive system > Large intestine > Fecal | place: USA... | reverse complement strand
TCTGGCGGGTCTTCTTTGGCGTTCTCTGTTTTCAACAGATGCATGTCTTTTTCACAACATTTTTCCTCCTACGCATAGAAATAGGAGCTGTAGCAGAATTATTCGTTTTGCTACAGCTCCTTCCTTCATTTTGCGCAATGTTCAGTTTTCATCCAAAAAGGCGCAGGCGGCCAGGGCGGCGGCGGTGCCGTCGGCCACGGCGGTGGTCAGCTGGTGGACGGCCTTGCTGCGGCAATCCCCCGCCACAAAGACGCCGGGGGTGCGGGTCAGGCACTGCTCCCCGGAGAGGGCATAGCCCCGGCTGTCCAGCTCCACAAAGTCACGAAAGGCGGCCAGATCCGGTTCATGCCCCACGGCCACAAACAGGCCGGACACCGGCAGTTCCCGGCTCGCGCCCTTCTGCTCCACCAGGATGCCCTGCAGCTGCTCCTGGCCCAAAAGGGCGGTGATACGGGTATCCAGCAGGAAATCCACATTGCCCCGCTGTTTCAGGGCCTCCACCAGCCGGGCCTCGCCCCGGAAGCTGTCCCGCCGGTGGATCAAGGTCACCCGGCGGCACTTCTCGCTGAGCAGCAGCGCATCCTGCAAGGCGCTGTTGCCGCCGCCGGCCACGGCCACATCCTGGTCTTTATAAAAGGCCCCGTCGCACACGGCGCAGAAGCACACGCCGCTGCCCACCAGTTCTTCTTCTCTGGGCAGGCCCAAGGACTTGGGCCGGGCCCCGGTGGCAACGATGACGGTCTTGCCCTGAAATTCCGCGCCGGAAAGGCAGCGAACGGTTTTACTCTCGCCCGTCAGGGAAAGGGAGGCCACTTCCTCCAGCTCCACCTCTGCCCCCTGCTCCATGGCCTGCTCCAGCAGCTTATCCCCCAGCTCCGTGCCGGAGATGGAGAGAAAGCCGGGGAAGTTCTCCACCTTGGGGGACCAGGTGATCTGCCCGCCGAAGGCGTTTTTCTCGATAATCAGGACGGATTTCCCCGCCCGGCGGCCATAGGTGGCCGCCGTCAGGCCCGCAGGGCCGCCGCCAATGATAATAATATCGTACATTGTACCGCTCCGATCTGTTTTTTCTATCAATCAACACTTAAATAGAATGCCCGGCAAGCCGGGCATTCTATTCATTATAGACCTTATAGACCTTTTTAAACCGATTTTACTGGGTCACGTACTGCTTGATGGCGCCGGCGCCGGCAAACTTCTCAAAATTCACGCCGTCGGTGACCACCAGGGTGGGGGCCTGCTTCACGCCGTACTGCTTGGCCAGCTCCGCGTTCTCTTCGGCCATCAGCTTCTCATACCGGAAACCGGCCTTGTCCATGTAGGAGCAGGCGATGCGGCAGTTGGGGCAGGTGGGAGTGGCGAAGAGGATGGCCCGCTTCTCCCCTGCTACAGGCGCGGTCTTGGTCTCGCAGTTGGCAGTGGCCTCCCCCTCGGCCAGAGGGCCTTCATGCTGGAGGTGGGAGTGCTCGATCACGTATTCCTTGCGCTCCTTATACTCCTGGGTCTTGCCCACGTTCCAGTTCTGCACCGGGCGGTAGTAGCCGGTGATGCGGCTGTAGACCTCGGCGCTCTCGCCGCACTCCGGGCAGGTGAACTGCTCACCGGTGAGATAGCCATGGTTCTTGCAGACCGAGTAGGTGGGAGAGAGGGTATAGTAGGGCAGCTTGTAGTTCTCGGCGATTTTCCGCACCAGATTGGCCGCCGCCTCCCAGCTGGGCAGTTTCTCCCCCAGGAAGGCATGGAACACGGTGCCGGAGGTATAGCGGGTCTGGAGATCATCCTGAATGTCCAGAGCCTCGAAAACATCCTCAGTGTAGCCCACAGGCAGGTGGGAGCTGTTGGTGTAGTAGGGGCTGCCGCCGGGCTCGGCAGCGGTGATGATGTCGGGATAAAGCTCCACATCGTGCTTGGCCAGACGGTAAGAGGTGGACTCCGCCGGGGTGGCCTCCAGATTATACAGGTCGCCGTACTGCTCCTGATAATCGCTGAGCCGTTCCCGCATATGATCCAACACCTGCTTGGTGAAGTTCTGGCACTTGGCGCTGGTCATATCGGCCCGGATCCAGTTGGCGTTAAGACCGGCCTCGTTCATGCCCACCAGGCCGATGGTGGAGAAGTGGTTTTCAAAGCTGCCCAGGTAGTACTTGGTGTAGGGGTAGAGGCCCGCGTCCAGGAGCTTTGTGATGACGGTGCGCTTGATCTTCAGAGAGCGGGCCGCCAGATCCATCAGCTTGTCCAGCCTTGCATAGAAGTCCTTCTCGTCCCTGGCCAGATAGGCCAGGCGGGGCATATTCAGTGTCACCACGCCCACGGAGCCGGTGGACTCACCGGAGCCGAAGTAGCCGCCGGATTTCTTGCGCAGCTCCCGCAGGTCCAGCCGCAGGCGGCAGCACATGGAGCGCACATCCGAAGGCTCCATGTCGGAGTTGATGTAGTTGGAGAAGTAGGGGGTGCCGTACTTGGCGGTCATCTCGAACAGGAGCTTGTTGTTCTCGGTGGGAGACCAGTCAAAGTCCCGGGTGATGGAATAGGTGGGGATGGGGTACTGGAAGCCCCGGCCATTGGCATCGCCCTCGATCATGATATCGATGAAAGCCTTGTTGACCATGTCCATCTCGGCCTTGCAGTCGCCATAGGTGAAGTCCATCTCCTTGCCGCCCACAATGGCAGGCAGATCCTTCAGGTCGGCGGGAACCGTCCAGTCCAGGGTGATGTTGGAGAAGGGAGCCTGGGTGCCCCAGCGGGAGGGGGTGTTCACGCCGAAGATGAAGCTCTGGATGCACTGCTTCACTTCCTTGTAGCTCAGCTTATCCACCTTTACAAAGGGGGCCAGATAGGTATCAAAGGAGGAGAAGGCCTGGGCACCGGCCCACTCGTTCTGCATAATGCCCAGGAAGTTGACCATCTGGTTGCAGAGGGTGGACAGGTGGCTGGCGGGAGAGGAATTGATCTTGCCCGGGATGCCCAGCCCCTGCTGGATCAGCTGTTTCAGGCTCCAGCCGGCGCAATAGCCGGTGAGCATGGACAGATCGTGCAGGTGCAGGTCGCAGTTGCGGTGGGCATCGGCAATTTCCTGGTCATACACCTCGCTGAGCCAGTAGTTGGCGGTGATGGCGCCGGAGTTGGAGAGGATCAGGCCGCCCACGGAATAGGTGACGGTGGAATTCTCCTTCACGCGCCAGTCCTCAATATTCAGGTACTTATCCACTGTCTCCTTATAGTCCAGATAGGAGGACTTGGTATTGCGCAGTTTCTCCCGCTGCTTGCGGTAGAGAATATAGGCCTTGGCAACCGTCTCATAGCCGCCCCGGGAGAGAACGGCCTCCACGCTGTCCTGCACATCCTCAACAGCCACCTTGCCGTCCTTGATCTTGGGCAGAAAGTCCGCAGAGACCTTCAGCGCCAAAAAGTCGATCACGCTGTCATTATATTCGGTGTTAGTGGCCTCAAAAGCCTTCTTGATGGCGGCGGCGATTTTGTTGATGTCAAAATCAACAATCTTGCCGTCCCGCTTTACGACCTGATACATATCCATATCCTCCTGTTTGTTTCTCTTATATTATACGCCTCTGACCCGGACTGCGGGCACCCAGGGCCGCACAGCCTCCGCCAGCGCGTGCATTTCCTTTTCATCAAAGGCGCCCAGCCCGGTGATATTCAGCACCTGGCCGGAATCCTTAAACTGCTGGAGATAATATTCTCTGGCGCCGCTGATCCATCGGGCGGCTTCCTTCAGCCGCTCTTCATCGTGCAGGCCCTTGACCACCGTGGTGCGGAATTCATAATCCACCGCGCCGGAGAGCAGAAAGTCCTTGGAGCGCTCAATGGCGGCCAGATCCAGCCCCGCTACGCCCGCCGTCTCTCCATAACAGGCCGGGGCGTTCTTGATATCCATGGCCACCCGATCCACCAGGCCCGCCTTCACCAGTTCCATCAGCAGCTCCGGGAAGGAACCGTTGGTGTCCAGCTTGATCTGATAGCCCAGGGCTTTCACCTTGGCCAGAAAATCGCCGATGTCCTTATGCAGCAGCGGCTCGCCCCCGGTAATGGCCACCCCGTCCAGCACACCCACCCGCTTTTTCAGGAAGGACAACACTTGCTCCTCATCCGTATCCTGGGCCAGCTGCTCCGGCAGAACCAGAGGGGCATTATGGCAGAAGGGGCAGCGGAAGTTGCAGCCGCCGGTGAACACCGTGCAGGCCACACGACCGGGATAATCCAACAATGTCAATTTCTGCAAACCGGAAATGAGCATCTCCACACCTCGAACCCATCAACTTTTCGTGCCCCACCATATTACCGCCGAATGTGTCCCCTGTCAAGGGGCTATCACAAGATATAGAAAGAAAGACAGGCTTGTAACCTTTTTGAGCACAAAATATAGTGCCGGATTGCGTTGCACACAGTCCGGCACCGAGAGATATTGTACTGCATGGCGGCAGGGATTGCAAGAGCAAAAACGCGCTTTTGCAAATCTTGTCGATTTCTCCAAAAAGGGCGGCGTTTTTCCTTGGCCAATTCTACATGGTAATTTTTGTTAATCCCGTTTGGCGGCAGCTTCGGCCAGCTTGCGCTCCCGGCGCTCCAGCACCTCCTGGCTTTTGGGTTGGATATCCCCGGCCTTGGTCAAAGCCCACTTGGTCATGGAGGGGCCTACCAGCTCATAAATCAGCACCGCAAAGAGAACGATATTGCGGATCAGGCTGCCGTCCTCCGGCAGGGTGGAGGCCGTGACGCACATGCCCAGGGCCACGCCGGCCTGGGGCAGCAGGGTAATCCCCAGATAATCCACCACATTTTTATCGCATCCCACCAGCTTGGCGGATTCCCGGGCCCCCAGATATTTGCCCAGGGAGCGGGAGAGGATATAGACCAGACCGATCACCACGGAACTGAACTGCTGGAACACCCCCAGCTCCAGCTCGGCGCCGGAGATAACGAAAAACAGCACCAGCAGCGGGGCAGTCCAGCGGTCGGCGTTGGCCATGATCTCCTCGGACAGGGGGCAGAGATTGCAGAACACGCAGCCCAGCATCATGCACACCAGAAGTGAGGAGAAGCCCACCGTCACCGGGCCGATTTTAATATTCATCATGGCCAGGGCCACGGTGAGGAACACAAAGCTGATGGTCATGGCCAGGCGGTTGGTATTGGAATTGAACAGCTTTTCAATGTGGGTCAGACCAAACCCGGCCAGGGCGCCCAGCAGCAGGGATCCGAAAATCTCAATGATGGGGTTAATGACAACGGTGAACACATCCACCACGCCGGAGCCTAGGGCCTTGGCAATGCCGAAGGACACGGCGAAAAGCACCAGGCCCACCGCGTCATCCAGGGCCACGATGGGCAGCAGCAGGTCAGTCAGCGGGCCTTTGGCCTTATACTGGCGCACCACCATCAGCGTGGCGGCGGGGGCGGTGGCGGCGGCAATGGCGCCCAGGGTAATGGCGGCGGGGACGGTGAGGGCGTCCGGCTTCACAAAATGGAATACAAGCAGGGCCGCATCCACCAGCAGCGTTGCCACCACGGCCTGGATCACGCCAATGGCAAAGGCCTGGCGGCCCGTCTCCTTCAGCTGGGAAAGGCGGAATTCATTGCCGATGGAAAAAGCAATGAAGCCCAGAGCCACATCACTGATGAGGCCCACCGTTTCCAGCTGGTCATAGCTGGCAAAGCCAATGCCGGGAATATGCAGTGCGCCAATGCAGCAGGGGCCGATGAGCACGCCGGCCACCAGATAGGCAGTGACATCCGGCAGGTGCAGGCGCTTGAGTGCACGGGTCATCATAAGCCCCGCAAACATGGCAATGGCAAGAGAAAGCAAACTGGTCATAGGAAAACCTCCCTATTCTTTTTAACCCGCTGATTATAGGCCGAATGGCCCCAACTTTCAATCCAAAAAAGCAACAAAAACCACCGCAGAAAGAAAAATTTTTCTGAGCGGCTTGACATAGGTCCAGTGCTGTGCTATTATTTGTTTAACCTTTAAGTTAAATGTTAAATGAGGTGATGAATTGGGACTGCAAGACACACTGCGGGCCCTGGCCGACCCCATCCGGCGGGAGATCCTCTCCCTGCTGAAGGGCGGCCGGATGGCCGCCGGGGAGATCTGTGAGCATTTTTCGGTGACGGCGGCGGCCGTCTCCCGGCACCTGTCGGTACTGAAGGAGGCGGATCTGATCCGGGATCAAAGGGAAGGAAAGTTTATTTATTATGAGCTGAACACCTCCGTGCTGGAGGAAATCATGCTCTGGCTGACGGATTTGAAAGGAGAAGAAAGCAATGAAGGAACATAAGGGGAAACTGATTCTCAGCAGCCTGCTGGTGCTGCTGCCGCTGGCGGTGGGGCTGCTGCTATGGAACCGTCTGCCAGCCCAGGTGCCCATGCATTGGAACGCCGCCGGTGAGGTGGACGGCTGGGGCAGCCGGCTGCTGGCGGTGTGCGGGATGCCGCTGTTTTTGCTGGCAATCCACTGGGTCTGCCTGCTTTTCACCTTTCTTGACCCCAAGAATAAGGGGCAAAGCCGGAAGGCCCTGGGCCTGGTGTTTTGGATCTGCCCGGCAGTCTCTTTGATTTCCGGAACCGCAACCCTGTCGGAAGCCCTGGGGGCGCCGCTGCGGATAAACACGCTGATGCTACTTTTCATTGGCATTCTGCTGATTGCCGTGGGCAATTACCTGCCCAAGTGCAAACAGAACTACACCATCGGCATCAAGGTGATGTGGGCGCTGGAGGATGAGGAGAACTGGGCGGCAACCCACCGCTTCGCCTCCCGGCTCTGGGTGGGCTGCGGCGTTGTGACGCTGCTGCTGGCCTTTTGGCCGGAGATCGGCATGTGGGTCACGCTGGGTCTGGTGCTGCTCACCACCCTGGGCTCGGTGCTGTACTCCTACCTTTTCTATAAGAAGAAACACGGATAAAAACACACAAAAGCCGCTGGGATATCCCAGCGGCTTTTAATCTATTGCGGTTTGATTTTGGCTCAGGCGGCCTTCTTGTTCTCCACGCTGCGGATCACAAAGAGGGTGGCCACCATGAGGATCGCACCAATGACCAGACAGATGATGGCATTCTGGACAAAACCGGCCACGATGTAGGTCACAAAGCTGACGGCGGCCACGGTGATGGCGTAGGGCAGCTGGGTGGAGACGTGGGTCAGGTGATTTACCTGGGCACCGGCAGAGGCCATGATGGTGGTATCGGAGATGGGGGAGCAGTGGTCGCCGCAGACAGCGCCGGCGCAGCAGGCGGAGATGCCGATGATCAGCAGACTGCTGGAGGCGGGGAAGATGGCGGTGACGATGGGGATCAGGATGCCGAAGGTGCCCCAGGAGGTGCCGGAGGCGAAGGCCAGGATGCAGGCAACCACGAAGATCACGGCGGGCAGCATGCTGTACAGGCCGGCGGAAGCGCCCAGCATCAGGTCACGGACGAACTCGGCAGCACCCAGGGTGCCGGTCATGGTCTTCAGGGAGACGGCCATGGTGAGGATGATGATGGGGGGAACCATGGCAATGAAGCCCTTGGGCACGCAGGCCATGGCATCCTTGAAGCTGAGGACGCGGCGGGCACACAGATAGATCACGGTGAGCACCAGGGCGATGATGCCGCCCCAGGGCAGGCCAACGAAGGCATCGGTATTGCCGAAGGCGCCGATAAAATCGCCGGCGCAGTCGGTGCCGCCCCAGGCGTCAACGCCAAAGAAGCCGCCAACATAAATCATACCCACAGTGCAGGCAATAATCAGCGTAACAACGGGAAGAATAAGATCGATGACCTTTCCCTTGGGATTGGCGCTCTCGGTTCCTTCCTCGTCCAGACCGCCCAGATCGCCGTTGAGCTGGGCAGACATCTCATGGATGCGCATGGGGCCGTAGTCAAACTTCATCAGGGTCAGGGCGATGATGAATACGAAGGTCAGCAGGGAGTAGAAATTGTAGGGGATGGCGCGGATGAACAGCTCAATGCCGGAGAAGCCGGCGTCCAGGTCGGCAGCGACGCCGGAGACGGCGGCGGCCCAGGAGGAGATGGGAGCGATCATGCACACGGGGGCGGCAGTGGCATCAATGATGTAAGCCAGCTTGGCCCGGGAGATCTTGTGGCTGTCGGTGACGGGGCGCATAACAGAACCCACGGTCAGGCAGTTGAAATAGTCATCAATAAAGATCAGGATGCCCAGCACGAAGGTGGCCAGAGCGGCACCCACCCGGGTCTTGATGTTCTTTTCTGCCCAGCGGCCGAACGCGGCGGAGCCGCCGGAGGCATTGACCAGGGCAACGATGATGCCCAGAATGACCAGGAACAGGAAGATACCGGCATTATCCGCAATGGCAGCCACAAAGCCGTCGTTGAGGGCGGTATCCAAGGTCGCAACGGGGGCGAAGTTTGCGCAGAACAGGGCGCCCACCAGCACACCGATGAACAGGGAGGAGTAGGCCTCCTTGGTGATGAGGGCCAGAACGATGGCCAGAATGGGGGGCACCAGCGCCCAGAAAGTACCGTACATTTTAATGTACCTCCATAAAAAAAGTCATGAACAAAGCCGGTGCTGTTCATGACACAATCGAATTTCTGACCAGACAGCTCTCCGCTTTCGCGACAGTCTGCCGAATCTTATCCGGCAGCCCAGGAATACCCGCCCAGGAAAACAGATACCCTTCGGCGATGGCCCCTTTCACCCCGCGGTTCCTGCCGCTGCAAGGGAGCTATTCTTGGCCAACGCGCCTCTATCCTTTGTTCATTTGTTGGCTTCATTATATAACGTGGTGGTTTTTTGTCAACCATGCAAAAGGGTTTTGGCGAATTTTTATGATTTTTGACGGACAGAAATGTGGAAAACTCTGTGGTAACTGTGGATTGTGTACAGAATATGAACAGCTTTTTGGCGCTGACGGGCAGCAGATTCCCGGATATTGCATTTCAGCGCTTCGGGTTTGGGCACTTTTTTTGCTTATTTTTGCTGGGGGCCGGTCTGGCCCTTGGCTGTTTTGCCTATCGCAAGGCCGGGCCGGAAAAGCGGGCGGGACACCGGCTGCTGACCGCCGGGCTGGCGCTGGGGCTGGAGCTGTGGCGGGCCGGGCTGCTGATGAGCCGCGGGCAATACGACCTGGGGCGGCTGCCGCTGCATTTATGCAGCCTCTCCATCTATCTCTGCTTCTTCCACGCCCTGACCGGGCGGCCGGGGCTGGGGCAGTTTCTCTATGCCTTCACGCTGCCGGGAGCGGCTTTTGCCCTGCTGTTTCCCGACTGGACGGGACAGCCCCTCTTTGGTTTTATCACGGTGAGTTCTTTCCTGCTGCACTTTCTGCTGGTGCTCTATCCGCTGATGCAAGTTGCCGCCGGGGAGCTGCTGCCGGAGCTGCGCCGGCTGCCGGGCTGCATCGGGCGAATGCTTCTGCTGGCGCTGCCGGTGTATGTGCTCAACAAGCGCTGGAACACCAATTATATGTTCCTGAATCTGCCGCCGGAGGGCAGTCCCCTGGCGTGGTTTGCTTTTCTGGGTGCCCCCGGTTATCTCTTGGGCTACATTCCCCTGGCGCTGGGGGTATGGTCGTTGCTGTATGGGCGGGAGCTTTGGAGATTTCTCCGCCGTATTTAAGAATTTTTTAAGCAAAATTAAGGAAAACATGAAACACCTGGCGGAAAAAGTCGTCTATAATGGCAGGGTCAGACTTGACAATAACTGGAAAAGTCAGGAGAAGCAATGAAATACCTGGTATTTTACGCAGTGGACATGCTGCTTTGGTCGGCGGCTCTGGTGGCGGCGCTGGTTCTGGTGGGGCGCATCAGCGGGCACAGGCCCTCCCGGGCCCAGACCTTCTGGAAGCTGGTTTTGGCGCTGTACCTGGCGGCGGTATATAACGTGGCGGGAGCGCCGGAGCTGCCCTATATCTCCCCCCGGTTCAACATCAATCTGATCCCCTTTTGGGACATCACCAACGGTGCGCGCGCCTATCTGGTCAATTCCGGGCTGAACATCCTGCTGTTTGTGCCGCTGGGCTTTATTCTGCCCCTGCTGTGGAAGGAGTTTCGCAGCCGCCGGACGATGTGCTTCACCGGCTTTCTGCTGAGCCTGGGGATCGAGCTGGCCCAGCTTCTGAACTACCGCATCAGCGATGTGGATGATCTGATCATGAACACCCTGGGAGCATGGCTGGGCTATGAGCTGCTGATGCTGCTCAGCCGGAGCAGGAAGAAGCTGCTGATCCAGGAGCAGGCCGACGGGCGAAAGATCTTCTTGGCCATTCTGGGCGTGGTGGTGACGGTGATGTTTGCCCTGCGGCCCTATATCACCCGGGCGGTGGTCAATATAATGTTGTAAAAAACGGAAAATTGGGCTTGACTTTAGCGCCCGGGTGCATTATAATAACCAAGCTATAAAGTGAATCCATTGTTTTCTTGAGCAAACACGGAGATGTCGCGTAGTTGGTCGAGCGCGCACGATTGGAAATCGTGTAAGGGTCAAAAGCTCTTCGAGAGTTCGAATCTCTCCATCTCCGCCAAAAAAGAAAAACCTGCCTCTGGGCAGGTTTTTTCTTTTTTTCAGCGGGATGGAGAGATTCGAATCATAATTGAACACCCCAGCGGGGTGTTCCTCTGCCAGTGCAAACACTGGCAGAGACCTCTGTTTTTGCCGTCTCACGCAAGGCAAAAACGCAGCCGAATATTCTCCATCTCCGCCAGAAAAAGCCTCGTTCTTTGAACGAGGCTTTTTCAATGAAATTCGTTCCTGCGGAACGAGTGAAATATCTGCGATATGAAATATTTGCTGCGCAAATGTGAAATAGCTTGCGCTATGAAGGAACGAATTTTATTTCATTTTTTCGCCTTGCTGTCGATGGTCTTGCCAAAGACGAAGAAGCGCTGGTACAAAAACTCCGTGGAGAAATTGAGGGCCATATTGATGCCCGTCACCAGATATTCGTTCCAGCCCAGCCCGTCCGCCAGATAATGCCCCAGCAGAGTCGTCGCGGGGGTAAAGACCGCATAATAGGCCAGCACCTTCAGCATCGCCACCGGCACGTTTGCGGCGGAGCGGAAGGTAAACTTCCGATTCATGGTGAAGTTCCACAGCACGGAGAGCAGCAGCGCCACCAGGTAGCAGGGCCAATAGTTCAGGGATGTCAGCTCGTTCAAAAGCGCAAAAGCCGCCATCTCCACAAGCCCCGCGCTGATGGAAAAGAGCGTAAATTTCAAAAACCGCTTGATTTCTTTGCCTTTCATTTTCTCACCTTCAAGACCCGTTCTTTGGGAGAAGTATAACGCAAAATCGCGCAAAGGTAAAGCCGGAATTCAAATCTTCACGCCGCCGATATAGACCGCCTTGCGGTGCAGTGTTTCATCGCAGACAACGAAGTCCGCCAGCTTCCCTTCTTCGATGGATCCGATCTCGCTGTCCCGCCCTATCTGGTGAGCGGGGGTGATGGTGGCGGCATTGATGGCCTCAGCAGCGGGGATGCCAAAAGCAATGGCATTGCACATACAGGTATACAGATTGGAGGCGGAGCCGGCAATGGTGCCATCGGCCAGACGGGCGATGCTGTCCTTCAGGAACACCGGCTGCCCCCCCAGCTCATACTCGCCATCGGGCATACCGCAGCAGCGCAGCGCGTCGGACACCAGACAGATGCGGCCGGGGAACAGCTTGAAGGCCATGCGCACCACGCTGGGGTGGACGTGGAGTCCGTCGCAGATCAGCTCCGCCGTGACGCACTCCCGCTCAGCGGCGGCACCGATGACGCCGGGCTTGCGGTGGTGAATGGGGGGCATGGCGTTGAATAGATGGGTCAGGTGCCGGGCGCCGCTCCGGAACACGGCGGCAGCCTGCTCATAATCCGCATCGGTATGGGCAACGGACACGGTGCAGAGCTTGGCGGCCTTTTCCGCAAACGCCGCCGCGCCGGGCAGCTCCGGCGCCACATCCACAATGCGCACCAGACCGCCGCAGCCCCGGTAAAGTTTCTCAAAAGCCTCAAAATCCGGGTTCTTCAAATAGGCACCGTTTTGGGCCCCCTTCTTCTTTTCGGAGAAGAAAGGCCCCTCCATCTGGATGCCCATGAGCCGGGAATGGCCGGGGGCCTCCTCCTGCCGGTAGGCCACGGCGGTGGCAAAGGCGGCGGCCAGGGTCTCGTAGGGCAGAGTCATGGAGGCCGGCGCAAAGGAGGTGATGCCGTTTTCCGCCAGGTACCGGCCCATGGTGCGCAGGCCCGCCGGATCGCCATCGGAAAAATCCGCGCCGGAGTTTCCATGATTATGGACATCCACCAGGCCGGGAATTATATATGCACCCTGCATGTCCTCTCCCACATCTTTCACATCTCCGGCAAACACCTGGGCAAAGCGGCCATCCTCCACCCGGAAAGCCCCGGGGACAAACTCCGCTCCATTAAAGATCAGCGCATTTTTATACAGCATAAGAATCCCTCCTGTGTTTTTCCTGCTTTCATTGTATCACAAGCCGCTGCCGCCGCAAAGGGAAAGGCTTTCGATTATTCGTAAAAATCCCTTGCCAGAAAGCAAAAAATCCCCCCGCCGGGTGGCGGGGGGATCAGCGAACACAGGATTTTGTCAGTTGGCAGCTTCCAGCAGATAGACCTGAATTTCCTTGGTGCAGCCGTTGCACTCAGCCGTCAGCTTGACACCGCCGGCTTTGGCCTTGATGATGGCCACCTCGCAGGAGTTATCCCCGGTGGAGGTGACGGTGCAGTACTCGCCCGTCTCATCGGAGACAGACCAGTTGACCTTGGCACCCACCACGGTGGCAGGCAGAACCTGGGCAGTAAGCGGTATGTTGGCATCCCCCTCATGCATGGTGAACTCCGTCAGCTCCTTCTCATAGAACATGACGCGGATACTCTCAACCGTGGGGGTGGGCGTCGGTGCCGGCGTGGGTGGGGTGTCTATGACGGGAACATAGTCCGTGGCGGCGGGGGGCGGCGTAAGCGTCGAATTGCCATGATTCTCCCTGCCGTCCAAGCTGGTGGACACCATGACGATTACGGCAAGGATCACCGCAACGACAAGTATAAGACCAAAAATCATCTGCCACTTTGTGTTCGTTTCGGCACGCTCATAGGACGCGGTTCCTCTGACCGTGCCAGGCGTAGTGCCGGGAGTGCGCCCGCTCTGGGTCACCCTTCTGGTGCCGCAGTTGGGGCAGCGACTGCGCATGGAAGAAAATGTCTCGCCGCAGCGGCGGCATTTTACTTCAGGAATCATGCTCATACAAGTTCCTCCGTTCTCATGAACAAATGGGGTAAATGCTTAAACCCGGAGGGATTTAAGCATCGTGCTACTTATAAATAATACAACTTCTTTTTCATTTCGTCAAGACTTCTCATGCCCTGAGAGCCGATTTTGAGCGGTTTTTCGGCCTCGATTCCCCACTTATTCCCCAATTTGCCCAAATTTCCCCTGGGATCAGGCAAAAAATGGCGGACTATTATCCACCTGCCCCACTGAGGAACCGGGTTCTGCTCCCCCATTATACCAAGATACGATTGAAAATCAAGGGCGATCATGCTAAAATAACAGTATAATACAGGTAAAGGGTGAGAATTTTGGCAGAAAGCATTACCAGAATCGTTCTTACCGGTGGCCCTGCCGCCGGAAAGACCACGCTGATCAGCCGGATTCTGAAGGAGTTCAAGCCGGAGGACGGTTGGAAGGTGATCACCATCCCGGAGACCGCCACGGAGCTGATCTCCGGTTTCGGCATCGGCCCCTTCCCCAACTGCGTAAGCATGGAGGAGTTTCAATATTTCGTTATCGAGGATCAGCTGCACAAGGAAAAGCTGGCACTGAAAGCGGCCCAGATGGTGCCCTATGACAAGATCCTGATCGTATATGACCGGGCACTGCTGGATGATAAGGCTTATATTACCGATGAACAGTTCCGGCAGACCCTGGCCTATTTCGGGAAAACGGAGGAGCAGGTGCTGGCCGGGTATGACGCGGTGCTGCATCTGGTGACCTGTGCCAAGGGGGCGGAGTACGCCTACAACTTCGGCAACGCCGCCCGGTATGAGAGTGTGGAGGAAGCCCGGCAGATGGATGACCGGACCCTGCGGGCCTGGAGCGCCCACCCCCGGCTCTACGTGATCGACAACGCCGTGGATTTTGAAGATAAGATCAACCGGGCCATTGCCCAGATCTACCGCATTGTGGGCCAGAGCGCCCCGGCGGCGGCCAAGCGGAAATACCTGATCCGCATGCCGGACTGCCAGGCTCTGCAAGCGCGCTACGGCGCGGCCCCGGTGGAGATGATGCAGACCTATCTCAACTCCACCAGCCCCCGGATCGAGCGGCGGATCCGCCAGCAGAAAAACGGCGGCGGCTACCTCTATTTCTATACGGAAAAGCGCATCGCCGAGGACGGCAGCCGCTGGGTCACGGAAAAGCCCATCTCGGAGAAGGAATACGTGGCCTACCTGATGGAGAGCGATCTGAGCCTTCACGCGGTGCGGAAGGTAAAATACCGCTTCGGCTATCGAAGCAGCCGGATGGAGATCGATGTATATCCCTTTGCCCAGGAACGGGCCGTGCTCTTTGTCTACGGCGGCGGGGAGAAGCCGGAGCTGCCGGAGGAGATTCGCCTGATCAAGGAGGTCACAAATCAGGCGGAATATAAAAACCGTCAACTGGCAGCATCGCAGATTCTGTAAACCAGATTATCTCTACAAAAATTGCACAAAAAAGCATTTTGAATTTGTTCGCATAGCCGAAAAAATTTTCGGCTATGCGATTTTTTATCGTATTTTATCCAAATAATCTTCTTTTTGCCGGTATAATATCCAATTTGTCGTGTATTGCAGAATCCTACAGAAGTTTACAAAAGAAAGTCATTGCAGCCGCATTCTGTTGACTTTATAATGAAGGCAACGTCGATTATGTTAACGTTAATATGTAAAACATATTATTTACAAAAGCAGGAGACCCGAAAAGCAAATGAAGAGCGCGCGTCACAATTTCATCGCTTCTGCGGCAATGGCTTTGGCCCTTGTCGCTGTTCTTGCCTGGGCGTCTCCGGCTGCCTATGCGGATCATGCCGGTCATGAGGGCTGGGCCGCGGTGAGTACCGGCAGCAGAAAAACCCTGGAGAGCGGCAGCTACTACCTGAAGGGGGATCTCAACACCGACCTGGTCATCAAGGGCGATGTGGAGCTGTGCCTCAACGGCCACACCCTCAGCGGCAGCGGCAAGGGCAGCGTCATCACCGTCAGCGAGGGTGCCCATCTCCGCCTCCATGACTGCGGCAGGGATGGCCGTATCACCGGCGGTCAGGCCACCGAGGGCGGCGGCATCTATGTGGCAAAAGGCGCTTCCCTCGCTCTGGAGGGCGGCTGCGTCAGCGGCAACCAGGCCAACCGGGGCGGCGGCATCTGCGCGGCGGACGGGGCCAGCGTGGCCATCACCGGCGGGGAGATCAGCGGCAACAGCGCCAAGCAGGGCGGCGGGCTTTTCCTCCGCTGCGAGGCCGAACTCACCGGCGGGGAGATCAGCGGCAACAGCGCCGAATATACCGGCGCCGGTCTTTATGCCGAGATGGCGGAGAGCGGAGAGATCCGGCTTTCCGATTGCGATATTGCGGGCAACACCGGGCTGGGTCACGGCGGCGGCATCTATCTCAAGAGCTGCCGGGCCACGGCGGTGGATTGCCGCATTGCGGACAATGCAGTGACCGATGCCCATGCCAGCGGCGGCGGCGTTTATGTGGATGAATACGCAGGCTTCACCATGACCGGAGGCACCGTAATCAGCGGCAACAGCGCCGCCAACCAGGGCGGCGGTGTCTGCGTCAGCGGCGGCACCCCGGCTGCCGATTTTGTCATGGACAGCGGGGAGATCAGCGGCAACAGCGCTATCAACGGCGGCGGCATCGCCACCACCGGCGTTGGCACCTTTGACATCACCGGCGGCAAGATCGCCCGGAACACTGCCAGCGGCGACGGCGGCGGCATCTACGTCAGCTTTGCCTTTACCCGGGACACCGGCAAGAACATTTCCCATTGTGACATTGACGGCAATACTGCCGGCAACTACGGCGGCGGCGTGTTTTTGCAGGGCAACAGCTTTATCCGCGTGGAGCTTTGCGGCAACAGCATCCGCCGCAACAGCGCTCTGGATGGCGGCGGCATCTACGTCAACCAGATGGATCAGCTGCATCTGTCCGGGCGGCTGCACATCAACGGCAACCAGTGCAGCGGCCGGGGCGCCAACCTCTATCTTCACAGCTCCGACACCCTGTATGTGGCCGGGCTGGAGCAGGGCAGCGATATTGGCCTCAGCCTGGAATATACCGATAAAAACACCTTCACCAAGGACGCGGCCGCCAACGCGGAAGCACTCAGGAATTGCTTCAAAAGTAATATAAACGATTTCGGCATCAGCGTTGGGGCGGATCAGGAGCTTCAATTTGCCCTTTCCTGCCGGGTGGATTTCGATGCCAAAGGCGGGAAGCTTGACAAAGACCATCAGATCTACACCACCGGTGATGCCCTGGGCACCCTGCCTGTGCCGAAAAAGGACGGCTACACCTTTACCTATTGGGATTACAACGGCAGAAAGGTCAGCCCGGAGGATCCGGTGACCTTTGACAAGACCCTGACGGCGAATTACGAATTCAACAACTACACCGTAAATTACGACCCCAACGGCGGCAGCGGCAGCATGGCCAGCCAGAATTGCCGCTACACCGTGCCCTTCAATCTGGCAAAATGCAGCTTCCGGAACGGAGAACTGGTCTTTGCCGGGTGGAGCCTTGAGCCGGACGGCCCGGTCAAGTACGCCGACGGCGGCAGCGCATGCAGCCTGTGCAAGGAAGCAGAGGGCAGCGTGACCCTATACGCCCAGTGGAAGCAGACCCCGGCCACCGCCATCCATATGGACGGCAGCATCAAACTGGCCATTGGGGAAAGCCGCCTCCTCTCCGTCACGGCGGAGCCCCAGGGGGCAGATATCAGCGACATTACCTGGCACTGCGATAAGGAAAAAATCCTCAGCGTGGATGCGCAGGGGCAGCTGACCGGCCTTGCCGCCGGCACCGCCACTGTCACCGCCAGCACCCCCGCCGGGGCCAGCGCCAGCTGCACCGTGGAAGTGGGCCGCCGCGCCCCCGATGCGGCGGATTTCCGCTTCTCTCAGGAGCGGAGCTTTCCCTATGACGGGCAGGAAAAAAGCCCGGAACTGCTCTCCTTCCCCGAGGGGATGGAACTGAGCATCCGCTGTCTGGACAGCAACGGCAGCCCCCTGGATGGGATGCCCTCCCTGCCCGGCAGCTACAGCATCAGTATCGATGTGGCGGAAAGCAAGGGCTTTGAAGCTGCCCGGGGCATTACCGACAGTGCCTGGAGCTTCACCATTGAGCAGGGCAGCCAGCAGGCGCTTTCCATCGCCGGGCAGCCGGACAGTGTGTGCTTCGGTCAGGCCTTTACCCTGTACGTGGAAGGCGGTTCCGGCAACGGGGCGGTCACCTGGGCCGTCACCGGCGGGGACGCCGCCCTTGTCAACAGCGAAACCGGCGATGTCTATGTCACCGGCGTGGGCGACTTTACCGTCACCGCCACCAAGCAGGGTGGCGGCGGCTTTGACGATGTATCCGCCAGCGCCAGCTTTACCGCCGGGAAGCGTCCCCTCTACCTGGAGACGCAGCCCACGGTGGTAACGGAGAAAATTTATGACGGCACCACCCTTTCTCAGGTTCTGGATATGGGCGTGATCGCCGGCTTCCGGCCGGAGGACGAGGGCAGCGTGCCCATAGAAGCCACCGCCCGCTTTGAAAACGCCAGTGCCGGTTTGGGCAAGGCCGTGATTGTAAGCTATTCCCTCAGCGATTTGGCGGAATACTATGAAGCGCCCCAGGCCGCCTATGTCTACGGCGGGGCCATCTATCCCCTGGCGGTCAGCCTGCGCTGGAACTACAGCGAGGCCCTGCGCTACAACTGCGGCCAGCAGCAGGTCAATGCCGTTGTCACCAACGCCATTGGGAATGACAGCGTGAACTGCATCGCCTATGAGGGCAACTCCGGTGTGGAGGTTGGGGATTACCTGGCAAGCGTCACCGGCCTAGATAACCCCAATTATACCCTGGATGGTGCCGAGGGCAACGAGCTGCTCTGGCGCATCGACCCTCGCACCGTCACCGTAAAGGCGGCGGATCTGCGCAAGGTATACGGCGAAGAAGATCCGGCTTTCTATACCATCAGCATGGACGAGGAGCCACCCATTCTCACCGGTGAGCTGGTTCGGGACTACGGCGAGGACGTAGGCGCCTATGTGATCCGGCAGGGTAGTCTCTCCCTGGCCGACGGCCCCGGCTTCACCGCCGCAAACTACGTACTGGACTTTGTGGAAGGTCTGCTGACGGTGGACGCGGCAGGCAATGACATCTATGCCCTTCAGTGTGAGGACGTCCCTTATGGCGGTCAGCCCCAGCCCAGCGCTCAAGCGGCCTTCGGCCCGGTGACCTTCAGCTACAGTCAGGATCCTGCGGGCTGGTTCGGCCCCTGGGATGCCGATAACGCCCCTGGCCTCTGGTATGTAAAGGCCGGCGTGGAAGGGTCTTACAACTATAACGGCGCGGAGGCCATCGGCAGCTTCACCGTGATGAACGAGCAGCTGCAGGCCATTGCGGAACCGGAGGCCATCCATCTCAGCGCCAGCGGAGATGTGGCCGGTCAAATTGCCGCCGCCCTGCCCCAGGAGCTGGATCTGATCAACAGCCGGGGCCTGATCAGCCAGCATAAGGCCCAGGTTTTGTGGGATACGGCCAGCACCGGCTATGACCCTACTGTGCAGGGGGCGCAGGTTCTGATTATTAACGGTACGGCGCTGCTGCCGGAGGAGGTCGGCAATGACTACGGCTTGCCCCTCAATGTGAGTATCTGGGTCTATCTTGATCCCGGTATCCCCGCACCGGTGGAGCAGCCTGCGGATCCCGGGCTGTCCCTGAGCGACGGGTATCTGGCTCTCCCCTGATCTCTTTTATAAACAAGCAACAGAAAAAACCGGCTCCTGAGCGTTTGCTCAGGAGCCGGTTTTCCTTATATGTGAAGGTGTGCAAAGCCTCGCAGAGTTTTTTCGCCGCAGCGAAAAAAGAATTCAAATTCGTTTTCTGCGGCGACCGGTGCGTCGCAGAAAACACTTCTCACGGAATGAGTGTCGAAATGTACGCAGTACATTGAGGCAGCGAATGCAGTGCAAACCCTCAAGTCATTGACAAAGTCAAAATGACTTTGTCAATGACTTGAAGAAATTAAAATTTCATCAGCGGGGCGGAACCGTCATCCTTCATCTTGGTGATGGAACGAATCTGCGCCTGATAGGAATAGCTGTCGCTGACCTTGACGGTGAAGCAGTCCCCCACCTTTTTCCCCAGCACCTGCTGGCCGAAGGGGGATTCCTTGCTGATCAGACCCCGGCGGGGGTCACAGCGGACGGTGGTGACCACCTGGATCACCTGGGTCTCGTCATCCTCCGGCATATAAATCTCCACCTTGTCAAACAGACCCACCTCATCCTGGGCAGAGCTGCTGTCAATGATCCGGGCGGATTTGATCATCCCCTCCAGATAGCGGATGCGGCTGCGGTTTTTGTTCTGGGCCTGCTTGGCAGCCTTATATTCAAAGTTCTCGCTGAGATCACCAAAGGCCCGGGTGCGCTTGACCTCCTCGATCAGCTCCGGCATCAGCTGCAGCCGCCGGTAATCCAGCTCCTCCTTCATCTTTTTAATGTCTTCTTTGGTCAGTTCGTCGTGCATAGTACAGCCTCTCCGTCAAATATCAATGTTAATGGTGTTCAGGCCGTTTTTCTCAAACTCGGCCAGATAGTCCTCCATGCGGCCTTGCAGTTCGCTGAAATCCTCCGGATCGGTGGTCTCCAGCCCCAGGTCACGCCGGGCCAGCTCCTCCGCCAGAATGTTGTAAAACACGGCGTCCTCATAATCGGCAATGGCCTCATGGATACCGCCCTCCTCATAGGCCCGGGAAGGGAAGATGTGGCCCTGCCAGCTTTCCACCAGGGCACGCATCCCATGGCTGGGACAGAGGGCGAAGAGCTTCTCCTGCAGCAGGTCATAATCCTCAAAGCGGTCGTCCCCCCGGGTGGAGTTTAAGATCCAGTTGCCGATATAGATCATGTCAAGCATGCGCCTGAACTCCTTCTCGCTGAGCTCAATATTCATTCCGTCGCCTCCTTCAGGTGAACAGTTCTTTATTATACTCTTATTATAGCAAAGAACAAGATGGAATGCCAACAAAAACGAAAATTGTAGGTGTTACAATGATAGTTAACAGATGAGCTTACATTTGAAGACACGGGGAGCGTGTCATCAAATGTAAGGAGAGAAAAAAGAATAGCGAATGGAGCGAGCCTGTGTTAGGGTAGTGTTG
>Ga0129308_1001817_pt1 | contig 20388 bp, 19 predicted proteins | sample L827metagenome_FD_94440 | JGI IMG/M metagenome (GOLD analysis project Ga0129308, IMG submission 94440) | Ring-tailed lemur group fecal microbial communities from Wisconsin, USA - L827 metagenome | ecosystem: Host-associated > Mammals > Digestive system > Large intestine > Fecal | place: USA... | reverse complement strand
GAAAATGGTTTAGGTGCTTTTGACAAGGTCGAAGAAGATGGTTCTATTAATGATGATTATCGTATTGATTACTTAAGAGATCATATCCGTGAAATGGACAAAGCTATCAATGAAGATGGTGTTGATTTAATGGGTTACACACCTTGGGGATGTATCGACCTGGTATCTGCTTCTACAGGTGAAATGGCAAAACGTTATGGCTTTATCTATGTAGATAAACAGGATGATGGTACGGGTACTTACAACAGAAGTAAGAAAAAATCATTCGACTGGTATAAAAAAGTCATTGCCAGTCAGGGAACTGATTTGGATTAAAGCGGTCTTCGGATCGCTTTTTTTGATGATCAGATTTTTCAGAATAGGCGTCTTTTTCATTTTAATAGTGTTTTGACAGTTTTTATGCTAAAATAAAGCTGGGTGAAAATTATGTATAGAGAAATGTATGATAAAATTGCCAAGGCTAAAAAGATTTATATTTATCGCCATATAGCCAGCGATTATGATGCCTTAGGTTCGCAATATGGATTAAAAGCCCTGATTGAAAATCAGTTTAAAGAAAAAGAAGTCATCTGTATGGGTGAAGAAAACGAGGATTTGAACCGCCGCATGCAGATTGAATTTAGGCTAGGCAGATTTAAAATCTGTCCAGAAAGTCTTGCCATCATTTTGGATACAGCCAATACCAGCCGCATTGATGGTGAAGGCTGGCAGCAATGTGATGATTCTATGAAGGTGGATCATCATATTGTTGTAGAAAGTTACGCCAATTTAAATATTGAAGATCCGGCTGCTTCAAGCACCAGTGAAATGATCGTTCGTTTTTATTGGGCAAATAAAGACCGCCTGTCTTTGACAAAAGAGGCAGCTGCCAAGCTTTTTTACGGGATTATAGGGGACACCAATCGGTTTATGTATGAGAGCGCCTCCGCATCGACCCTTCAGGCTGCCTCGGTATTGTTAGAAACAGGGATCAATAAGCAGCAGATTTTTGAATCTATGTATGTCAAAACCAGAAAAGAACTGAAAGTGACGCAGTTTATTTTGGATCATTATATTTATGATGAGGGTGTTGCTTATTATATTTTAAACCAGGAAGATCTGGATATGTTGGGAATTACCAGAGAACAAGGTTCTTTATTTGTGGGCACATTGGCAGATATTGAGGATATCCATGTCTGGGCGGCAATCACCTACCAGAAAGAAAAAAATCATTATCGTGTATCATTGCGTTCAAGACATGTGCCTGTTCAGCCTGCAGCCAGTCACTTTGGCGGCGGCGGTCATATTTATGCCAGCGGAGCAACATTATCGTCTTTGGATGAACTGCCAAAGATGTTAGAAGAATTAAAGGAGGCGATTCGCCATGAAATTTCAGTTTAATTTTGATCCAAAGCCAAACCGGCCCAGAATGAGCAAAAGCATGGGTAAAATGGGCACAGTGGCTGCTTTGCTGATAACGCTCATTTTCTTTGTTGTCAGTGAATATGTCAGTATGATTCCTTTGACCCTAAAAAGTCCGTCTTTTATTATTTATGCAATGGTTTTGATGGGAGTGTTTGTAGGCTTAAATGGATTATTTACTCAGAAATATCCTAAATGGGCGAAAGGACTTTCCGTGCTGGCTGGGGCCATGGGGATTTATTTAATCATTGGTTATATCATCAGTTTGCCTGTTTTTCATGCATCTTCTTACCAGCAGCAGCTGCAGGTTGATGAGAGTGCGGATTTCTATGCTGATAATCAGACTATTTCATTTAACCAGATTCCCGTGGTAGACAGAGACAGTGCCATGCGTTTAGGAGATAGAAAAATGGGAGAAATCATGGATTATGTTTCTCAGTTTGACGTTTCTGATGATTATACTCAGATCAACTATCATGGCCGTCCAGTGCGGGTGACACCATTGAACTACAGCGGTGTCATCAAGTGGCTGAATAACTTTAGAGAAGGCCTGCCGGCCTACATTTTAGTGGATATGGTCACTCAGGAAGCGGACATTATTCGTCTGGATGAAAAAATGAAATATTCAGAATCTGATAAATTCTTTAGAAATATTAATCGTCATCTTTTTGTAAATTATCCTACTAAAATGTTTGATGAAGTGTCTTTTGAAATCAATGAAGAAGGTATTCCTTATTTTGTCGCTCCGGTTTATGAATACAAAATTGGATTTTTTGGCGGTAAGGATATTGTGGGGGCTGTTCTTGTCAATGCCGAAGATGGTTCCAGCGAGTATTACCCAATTGATGAGGTGCCAAGCTGGCTGGACCGCGTTTATCCGGAAAGCTTAGTCATGACGCAGTTAGAAAACTGGGGTAAATACACCAATGGTTATCTGAATACTTTCTTTGGTCAGAAAGGCATGTTAAGACCAACCGATGGCTATAACTATATTACGATTGACGATGATGTTTATTTATATACTGGCCTGACTTCAGTGATGGCTGACCAGTCCAATGTTGGCTTTGCTTTGATTAATTTAAGAACACGTGAAGCGAAGTTCTATAATATCCCGGGTGCTGAAGAAAACTCAGCGATGCAGTCGGCACAGGGACAGGTGCAGGACTTAAAATATAAAGCGACATTCCCCATCCTGATTAATTCCGGCGGTGAGCCAACCTATTTTATGGCTTTGAAAGACAGTGCGGATTTGGTTAAGCAATATGCTTTTGTCAGTGTAAAAAATTACAACGTTGTCGCAACCGGTGTTAGTGTTGCGGAAGCTCAGAAAAACTATTATCAGGCTCTGACAGATGCTGGCGCACATATTCAGGGAAGTCAGAATTTAGTGGAATATACAGGAACAATTACCCGTTTCCAGAGTGTTGTCGTTGAGGGAAACAGCCGTTTCTATTTCCAGTTAGAAGGCAGTGAAAAAACATTTATTGCGCCAATCAGTTTAAGTGATGATCTGCCGTTATTAAGAGAAGGCGATACTGTCACAGTTGCTTATATTGAATCCGCAGATTTGTCGGTTATTATTAATAGTATTCAAAAGTAAAAGGGGGTAATAAAATGAAATCAAAAATTCTTGTTGTTGATGATGAGGAACCGATCCGAGAACTAGTCCGTTTCTATATTGAAAAAGAAGGCTTTACAATGCTTGAAGCCGGTGATGGCATGGCGGCTTTGGAAGTTTTTGAAAATGATTATGTTGATTTGGCAATCGTCGATGTCATGATGCCTAAAATGGATGGCTGGGAATTAGTCAGAAACATGAAAGAGATTCGGGATGTCCCTGTCATTATGTTAACTGCAATGGGGGAATCCAAGGATAAGCTGAAGGGCTTTGACATTGGTGTGGATGATTATGTCGTTAAACCATTTGACCCAGATGAATTGATGGCGCGTGTCAGAACAATTCTGAAACGCTATAGTATCAATTCTCAAAATGTAATTAAAATAGGTGATGTTACTTTTGATGGCGATAAGTGTGAAATCCTTTATAAGGAACAAGTGATTCATTTACCGCTTAAACAGTTTGAGTTGGTTTTTGAACTTGCAAAAAAACCTAACCATATTTTCAGCCGTGAACAGTTAATTGAAAGAATCTGGGGAATGGATTACGATGGCTTTGACAGAACTGTGGATGTTCATATTAAACGTGTGCGCGAAAATTTAGGGCATATTCCAGATTTTAAAGTTGTGACAGTCCGCGGTCTTGGTTATAAAATAGAGGTTACGGCATCGTGAAATCCTTATACAGCAAGCTAATTGTTGGCTTTTTAGTCAGTATTACGCTTTCGTTCTCCTTTGCCGGATATTTTGGCTTAAAGACGCATTCGGAAAATATTGAAGCACTGGCTTTATCACGACTCAACAGTGTGGCAGATGCGCTGCGTGAGGAAATCCAAATGGGAGATGTCTATAATCTTGATAATTTGGCAAATGCAGCCGGTGTGGGCATTGTCCTTGTTTCCGAAAATGGGGAAGTTCACTATTATGGTCAGGATGTCTCCTTTCTTGATTTAGAAGATATCAAAAAAACATGGGTTTCCTCTAAATACAGGCAAAACGGCAATAATTACCTTTATAAAGTAGAACTTGCAAATGGCAATGTTGCCTATTTGAAAAAAAGCACGGTTCAGGAGCGAATGATTTTTGAACAGTCTGCGATGATTGCTTTAGGCGGTATCTTTATTTGCGGCAGTATGATTTTTCTGATTATCGCTGATGTCATTGTTAAACCTATCAAGCGTCTGACGAAGGCAACCAATGATCTTGCTCAGGGAAATTATAATGTCCAGGTCCATTATTATGGCAAAGACGAGCTGGCGGCACTTAGTGACAGTTTTAATTCCATGGCAAAACGATTAGTGAAAGCTGAAGAGAACCGGCAGAAGTTTATTTCTGATGTATCGCATGAATTTCAGACACCCCTAACATCCATTCAGGGTTTTGCCAAAATCTTAACGGCAGAGCAAGTCAGTGACGAACAGCGCCGGAGATATGCCAATATTATTCTTGAACAATCTCAGCGCCTTTCCACACTTTCCAAAAGCATGATGCAGCTGACGATGCTGGAAGGTGACGATATGAAGCTGGAAAAAACAAAGTACCCACTGATTAATCAATTGCAGCGCATTGTAGAAATGCAGCAGGGACTAGCCAAAGAACAGAAAGTGGATATTGTCACAGAATTTCCCAAAACAGAGATTATGATAGTTGCGGATGAGAACCGAATGGAACAAGTCTTTATCAATTTATTGAATAATGCGGTTAAATATACATTGGAAGATGGCGTGGTCACAGTTTCTGTTAAAAAGACGCTTAAAGAAATAGAAGTCATTATTGAAGATACTGGTATCGGTATGAGCAAGGAAGCTCTCGGACATATTTTTGACAGGTTTTATCGTGCTGATAAGTCACGCTCTATTAAAGGAAATGGGTTGGGATTATCCATCGTGAAAAGAATCATTGATTTGCATGGTTATAAAATCAGTGTTGAATCACAACCAGATGTTGGATCTGTTTTTAAAGTCACAATTCCACTTGAAGTAGGACTCAGAATTTCCAAAAAATCAAATGATTGACATCTTGTCTTGGGCAGGATGTCTTTTTTCTTTATTTTCTTAGGGTTTTACGGTATAATTAGGAAACGAACAAGAGGTGAGCCTATGTATTTAAAAAGAATAGAAATGCACGGATTTAAATCTTTTGCGGATCGCTCAGTCATTGAGTTTCAGCCTGGTATTACCGGAATCGTTGGACCAAACGGATGCGGCAAAAGCAATATTAATGATGCAATTCGCTGGGTACTGGGAGAACAGTCTGCCAAGTCGCTGCGCGGCAGCCACATGTCAGATGTTATTTTTAATGGTTCTGAGGGAAGGAAAGCACAAAGTCTGGCAGAAGTCACTCTTGTCTTTGATAATCAAGATCATTACATTCATTCAGAATATAACGAAATAGAAATTACACGCCGCCTTTATCGTGATGGCAATGACGCTGAATATTTATTAAATCGCCAGCAGTGCCGCTTAAAGGATATTATTGATCTGATGATGGATACGGGACTTGGAAGAGATTCATTATCCATTATTTCACAGGGCAATATCTCTACTTTTGCGGATGCAAAACCAGAAGAAAGACGTTCAACTTTTGAAGAGGCGGCAGGTGTTGCCAAATACAAAAAAAGAAAAGATGAATCCTTGCGAAAATTAGAAAGAACAACGGAAAATCTTGATCGTGTTGAAGATATTGTTTATGAATTAGAAAAACAGCTGAATCCTCTAAGAAGGCAAAAAGAAAAAGCAGAGCAGTATCTAAACTATCGGCAGTCTTTGCAGGATGTGGAAATCAGTCTGATTGTGCATGAAGTGAAAGCATTACGAAATCAGGCAGATGCCCTGAAGAAAGAAATTACAGATTTACAAATAGAAGAAACGACACAGAAAAATAATGAGATTCTTTTGAATCAGAAAAGTGATACAGCCAGAAGTAAAATGCTGGCATTAGATCATGAAGTCGATCAATTGCAGGAAAAACTGATGAAAGCCATGGAGCAAGTCTCTGTATTGAATGCTAAGAAAACAGAAATGGAAGCCAAGCGGCAATATGCGCTAAGTCAGTCCGATGAAGACATGGCCAGTAAAATTGAAAATCTTAAATATGTTTTACAGGACGCCATTCAGGAATACAATGACCGCGTTGAACGTTTTGACAAAGCCAATGAGGAAGTCAGTGCTTTACTAAGAGAAAAAAATCAGCTAAATGAACAGGTTATTAAAACTAGGGAAGCTATTGATAGAAAAAGCAGCGAATTACAGATGCATAGAGCCAGAAAAACACAGCTTGTTGATAACATTGAGAACCACAGTGGCTATCCGGCAGGTGTCAGAGCCATTGTCAGTGCTAAAATGAGCATTGCTGGTTATCAGGGGGTTCTGGAAGAATTGCTGGAAGTGAAAGACGGCTATGAACAGGCAGTAATGACAGCTTTGGGCGGTGCCCGGCAATATATCATTATGAAAGATGATGCCAGTGCGCGAAGTGCCATTGCCTATTTAAAAAACAACAAGGCTGGACGCGCAACATTTTTACCTATGAGTACAATGAAGGCTCGTTTTGTGAAACAGGATGCATTAACGGTTCTGGAAGGAACATCAGGGTATTTAGGCGTTGCCACAGATTTTATTATTTGTCAGGCAAAATATAAAGAAGTCATGGCTTCACAGTTAGGTAATGTGCTAGTTGCCGAGAATCTTGAAGCAGCTAACCAAATCTCCCATTATACATATAACCGCTATAAAGTGGTCACTTTAGATGGTGACGTGGTTAATGTCGGCGGTTCAATGACAGGCGGTGCCTATCGCCAGTCGCAAAATCAGTCGCTGGCAAGTCAGAAAAAGGAACTGGAAAATTTACAGTTAGGTTTAACAACATGTGAATCTGAGCTTATTGAATTAAGGCAAAAAGCCAACCGCATTGATAATGAACTGATGGAACTGAATAATAACCTCTTACAAAAACAGATTGCCAGGGGCAAGCTGGAGGAAATTGTCCGGTCTAAATTAAGTAAAGTCAACGTGGCCAAAAGTGAATATGAAAGTATGTCTCATGAAAAATTAGCGATGGATGATTTGAAGTCTGATGAAGGGACCAATGTATTGATTAAAGAACTGAATCAGGCCAGAGCAACTGTGGATGAACTGACAGCGGCTATTCAGACGCAAAGACAGTTAAGAATGCAGTATGTCACGGAAAATGAGAATTATGAAAGCGAGCTTCGACAAATTCGCAGTCAAGTTCAATATATCAGTAAGCAATTAGCTGAAAAACAAGTGCAGGCAACAAGATTGGAGAGTCAGATGGGAACGTCTTTGCAGCGTTTAAACGAAGAATACCAAATGACCTTCGAAACTGCTTTGGAACATGCCAAAGAAGATATTGATTTCTCCAATGCCCGTGAAGAAGTACTGCGGTTAAGAACTGAGATTCAGGCTTTAGGCAATGTCAATCTGGATGCAATCAAAGAATATGAAGATGTATCCAGCCGCTATGAAAATCTAAATGCTCAGCGTTTGGACTTGAAACAGGCGCAGGATACGATCTTAAAGGCTATTCAGGAAATGGATCAGGTTATGACAGAACAGTTTGATACAACATTTAAGAAAATCAATGAAGAATTCAATCTGGTTTTCCGTCGTTTGTTTGGCGGAGGCAAAGCCGAACTTCGCTATAGTGATCCGGATAACATTCTGGAAACCGGGATTGATATCGAAGTTCAGCCGCCTGGCAAAAAGGTGCAGAATATCTCACTTTTCTCAGGTGGTGAGAAAGCTTTGATTGCTTTGTCGGGATTATTTGCCATTCTCAGAGCCAGACCGGTACCTATGTGTTTGTTAGATGAGGTTGAAGCTGCTCTGGATCAGGCAAACGTGGAAAGATTCGCAAAATTCTTAAAAGATTTTTCTGAAAAAACGCAGTTTATTGTCGTGACACATCGTCCTGGAACCATGGAGCAGTGTGATGCACTTTATGGGGCCACAATGCAGGAAAGCGGTGTAACACGATTAGTCAGTGTTCAGTTACAGGATGCCATGGAAATGGCAGAATAGGAGGACGACAATGGGATTATTTAATAAAATTAAGGAAAAATTTTTAGGACAGTCCGTCTCACAAAATGAGAAATATGTTGCTGGCCTTGATAAATCAAGTGCTGGTTTATCTGATAAAATCAATCAGTTGGCAGCACGCTACAGAACTATTGATGAAGCTTATTTTGAAGAATTGGAAAATATTCTGATTATGAGTGACGTTGGTGTTAATATGGTCATGAAGATCGTTGATGAAATCAAAAAAGAAGTCCGTATTGAAAACATCACTGATCCGGCCAAAATCAATGATATTATTATTGATAAGATGTTTGTTATCTATGCCAATGACTCCTATATGACAACAGATATCCATTATAATGAAAATGGGTTGACCGTTATTTTAATGGTAGGTGTTAATGGCGCCGGAAAAACAACAACAATTGCTAAACTGGCACACCGAATGAAAAATCAGGATCACAAAAAAGTCATATTGGCGGCCGGAGATACTTTCAGAGCCGGAGCGATTGATCAGCTGGCAGTCTGGGCTGATCGTTTAGGTGTGGATATTGTCAAAGGCAGAGAAGGCGGAGATCCTTCAGCGGTTGTTTTCGATGCGATCAATAAGGCTAAGGAATGCGGCGCTGATGTGCTGATTTGTGATACAGCAGGCAGACTGCAAAACAAAGTTAATCTCATGAACGAACTGGAAAAAACAAATCGTATTATTACGCGTGAGATTCCTGATGGTCCGCATGAAACATTACTCGTGATTGATGCAACGACAGGACAGAATGGTGTATCACAGGCAGTGGAATTTTCAAAAATCACGAATATTACCGGCATTGTTCTCACTAAAATGGATGGAACAGCCAAAGGCGGTATTGTGCTTTCTATTAAAGATCAGCTCAATATTCCTGTCAAGTTCATTGGCTTAGGTGAAGGCATTGAAGATTTGCAGGAATTTGATCTGGAACAATATATTTACGGTTTATGCCGTCGTTTGATGGAGTAGTTTATGAATGAATTAGAAAAGACCAATCGTATCAATATGTTAATTGATATTTATGGGGACTTACTGACAGAAAAACAACAGCGTTATTTATCAATGTACTATGAGGAAGATTTGTCTTTGTCAGAAATCGCTGAGATTCTCGAAGTGAGCCGCAATGCGGTGTATGATCAGTTAAGAAGAGCTTTGCATGCTTTAGAAGAGTATGAAGAACGTTTAAATCTGTTGGAAAAACATCAGGCCCGTCTGGATTTGATTGAGCGGATTGAGAAAGAGGAAGAGATTGATCATTCTTCACTGCATACCTATTTAGAAAGACTAAAAGAAATATAAAGGGGGAAAAACTGTGCCATTTGAATCATTATCAGAGCGTTTAAGTGAATCATTAAAAAAGGTTCGTGGACAAAAAACGTTAACTGAAGCTAATATGGAGGATATGTTAAGGGAAATAAGACTAGCCTTATTGGAAGCAGATGTTAACTTTAATGTTGTCAAAGATTTTATTGCCGGAATCAGAGAGCAGGCGTTAGGAGAAGAAGTTCTTTCTTCATTAACACCAGGTCAGATGGTTGTGAAAATCGTTCATGAAAAATTAGTTGAATTATTAGGATCAGAAGTTGCCGAAATCGACTTGTCAAAAAAACCAACAGTTATTATGATGGTCGGACTTCAGGGTTCAGGTAAAACAACAACTGCCGGAAAAATCGCAAAATTAGTAGCCAAGAAAAATGGTAAAAAACCATTGCTGGTTGCCTGTGACGTTTATCGTCCGGCAGCGATTGAACAGCTGCAGACATTGGGAAACACCATCGACGTACCGGTTTTTAGTAAAGGAACAGAAGCTAAACCAGAAGATATTTCCGTAGAAGCTATGGCTTATGCCAAAGAAAATGGGCATGATCTGGTGATTATCGATACTGCCGGCCGTTTACATGTCGATGAGGCATTAATGGATGAATTGTGCCGTATTGAAGCTTTAGTGAATCCAACTGAAATCTTATTGGTTGTTGATGCCCTGACAGGTCAGGACATTATCAACGTGGCGCAAAGCTTTAATGAAAAACTGCATTTAACAGGTGCGGTTCTGACCAAAATGGATGGTGACTCCCGCGGCGGCGGTGCGCTCTCTATTCGTCATATTACCAATGTGCCAATTAAATTTATAGCAACAGGTGAAAAACTGGATGCAATTGATTTATTCTACCCAGATCGTATGGCCGACAGAATCTTAGGCATGGGTGATGTCATGTCTCTGATTGAAAAAGCTCAGGATGTTATCGATGAAAAATCGGCTGCACGTTCTATGCGCAGAATGCAGGATGGTACCTTTGGCTTGGATGATATGTTAGAAAGCATGCGCCAGGTTAAAAAGTTAGGCCCACTTTCAGGTATTTTAAAAATGATGCCGGGAATGCCAGCCAATATGCCAAAAATCAATGATGAAGATACAAATGATAAGCTTAAGAAAACAGAGGCAATCATCTTAAGTATGACGCCGGAAGAAAGACGTGATCCTTCAATTTTGAAAGCCAGCCGGAAGATTCGTGTTGCCAAAGGCTGTGGTATGGAAGTTGCAGATGTCAATCGTCTTTTAAAACAGTACGAGCAGTCTAAACAAATGATGAATCGCATGGGTTCTATGATGGGAATGGGTCCAAAATCTAAAAACAATTATAATCCAACCCGAAAGAAAGAACGCCATAAGAAAAAGAAGAGATAATTTATTCAACTGTTAAGTAAAAATACTTGACAGTTCTTTTTCTTATGCTATAATAGACAAGGAAAATAAATAAGGAGGATATATACAATGGCAGTTAAATTAAGATTAAAACGTATGGGTGCTAAAAAAGCGCCATTCTATAGAATTGTTGCAGCTGATTCAAGATCACCACGTGATGGACGTTTCATCGAACAGTTAGGTACTTATGATCCAAAAACTAACCCAGCAACAGTGAATTTAAAAGAAGAAGAAATCTTAAAATGGTTAGGAAATGGTGCACAGCCAACTGACACAGTAAGAAGCTTATTATCTAAAGCTGGTATCATGAAGAAATTTGCCGATTCTAAACAGGGTAAATAAACATGGACTATATCAAGATTTTAGAGGATATGGCCAGTGCGCTTGTAGAAGACAAGGCAAGTTTAAAGGTTGTTGAGCGCCCCTCTTTAGAAGAAAATGAAATTCTGCTTTATGTTTATGCTTCTAAAGAAGATATTTCCCGCCTCATTGGCAAAAAAGGAAATATGGCCAGCGCTATTCGACAGATTATGTCTGTACCAAGTCGTTTAGACAATAAAAAAGTGGTTATTAAATTTGAATCTTACGAAGAATAGATGTGATTTCACATCTATTTTCTTTATCAAAAGGAGGATATCATGGAAATTGAAATTGGTCAGGTTGTTGGTACTCATGGCATCAAAGGAGAAATAAAAATTTACTCTTCCACAGATTTTGCGGATACAAGATATGCCCCTGGCAACAGCATTCGTCTGCAGTTAGGCAAGCAGAGTTATACATTAGAAATCGAAAGTCATCGTGTTCACAAAAAGATGGATCTCGTTAAATTTGTGGGACTTGATTCCATTAATGATGTAGAGAAATTTAAAGGTGCTGTAGTGTATGGAGAGCAGGACGATGAACTTGAAGAAGGTGAATATTACTACGGGGATTTGATTGGCTGTCAGGTGATTGATGAGAAAGGCAATGATTTAGGTAAAGTCATTAGTATTTTAGAAATGCCAACACAGGATATTTTGGAAATCGAAGATGATCATGGCACTTATATGGTTCCTTATGTAGATGCTTTTATTATTGATGAAGATATTGACAATCGGATTATTACCGTTTCCTTAATTGAGGGGATGCGTTCATGAGAATTGATATTCTGACATTGTTTCCGGAAATGTTTGAGGGGTTTTTAAATACTTCTATTATTAAACGCGCAATTGATAAAGGTGTTGTTAGTATTCAGCTGCATAATTTTCGTGATTTTACGCTGGATAAACACAATAAAGTTGATGATACGCCCTATGGCGGCGGTCAGGGGATGGTCCTTGCCTGCCAGCCAATTATTGATTGTCTGGAAAGTATTCGCAAACCTGAAAGTGTGGTCTGTCTGATGAGTCCTCAGGGAAGGACTTTGAAGCAGGCACTGGCTGTAGAAATGGCTGGAAGTATTTCTCATCTGATTCTGATTTGCGGCCATTACGAAGGATTTGATGAAAGAATCCGTTCTTTTGTTGATATGGAACTTTCTATTGGTGATTATGTTCTGACCGGTGGAGAACTTGGCAGTATGGTTGTCTGTGATGCCTTGACAAGACTATTGGATGGGGCAATTACTAAAGAAAGTCACGAGGATGATTCATTCAGTGATGGACTTTTGGAGTATCCTCAATATACAAGGCCTTTAGATTACAAGGGCATGATAGTGCCCGAAGTCTTAACGAGCGGACATCATGAAAATATTCGCCGCTGGCGTTTAAAACAGTCTTTAAAAAGAACGATGGCAAAGCGCCCGGATCTATTAACAGGACGTGAATTTAGCAAAGAGGAATTGAAGTTAATACAGGAAATTCAAGAAGAAGATCAGTAAGTGAGGGGGTGCGGCAGATGCATGAGTATTCATTTTTGATTCTATTTGCAGGAATCTTATTCTGTCTGTTTAAAGGCATTGTCTCATTATTTAAAAATAAGCAAATGAAACCTGGACTTCGGGGACTTCTCATCTTTATTTTTGCTTGTATGAGCGTAGCTGTCATTATGTTGAGCCATTTGATGACAAGCTTTTTCTTGAAGATAGATAATACAGGTGGATTGGATCTTATATTAACATTATTTGTTCTTGCCATTTTTGTTATCGATTATTTTCGCGGCCGTAAATAAAATATATATCAATATGCTTGAAAGGGCAGGTGGAGGAAATGGCATTGTTTTTTGAATTTATCTTTGAATTCCTTTTTGAATGCCTGTTTGAAGGTTCTGTGGCTATATGTAAGAATAAGAAAATCAGCCGTTGGATTCGCTATCCTCTTTTCTGCCTTTTGCTGGTTTTTGTTGCTGCTGTTATCGGTTTTGTTTTCCTGGCAGGCATTGTTGCCTGGAAAGAAAATATCTGGGCAGGTCTTGTTTTCTTATTGGTTGGTATTTTCTTTATCATTGGTTGCCTTATGTATGTTTTCAGGCGCAAATAAATAATTTTCAGGCTAGTCAATTAAAAAAAAGTATGCTATAATGGCGATGTTATAGAATCAGTGATCCGGAGTAGTAGTTTTTAAAGCAGGATAGAGAGTTCGTGGCTGGTGGAAACGAATCTGTCATAAAAATGAACTCGCCGGTGAGATAAATGCATGATAAGTAATGCATTTCGTGTCTTCGCGTTAAGAAGCAAAGTGCACGTTTTCCGTGAACTAAGGTGGTACCGCGAGCAAGTCGTCCTTAGATTCAGGGATTTTTTATTTTAAAAAGGAGGGAATGAAAATGCCTTTTGATCATACAAGTATTGAACCAAAATGGCAAAAATACTGGGAAGAGCATAAAACATTTGCGACAGATGTTTATGATTTTTCCAAACCAAAGTATTATGTACTGGATATGTTTCCATATCCAAGCGGTGTCGGTTTGCATGCCGGGCATCCGGAAGGCTATACAGCAACAGATATTATGTCCAGAATGAAAAGAATGCAGGGCTATAATGTTTTGCATCCAATGGGCTATGATTCATTTGGCCTGCCAGCAGAGCAGTATGCTGTTCAGACCGGAAACCATCCAAATGGTTTTACACAAAAAAATATTGCTTATTTTTCAAAACAGCTGAAAGAATTGGGCTTTGATTATGACTGGTCCAGAGTAGTTTCCACAAGTGATCCGGATTTTTATCACTGGACACAATGGATTTTTAAACAATTATATAAAGATGGCTACGCCAAATATGTTGATATGCCAGTCAACTGGTGCGAAGAGTTAGGTACAGTTTTATCCAATGATGAAGTGATTGATGGGAAAAGTGAACGTGGCGGCTATCCGGTTGTTCGTAAAAATATGAAACAATTGTGTATTGATCAGCCAGCTTTTGCCGAAAGATTATTAGAAGGTTTAAATGAAATCGACTGGCCTGAATCCACCAAAGAAATGCAAAGAAACTGGATTGGTAAATCCACGGGTGTTGAAGTTGATTTTGATATTGTTGGCGGAGGAAAATTCTCTATTTATACAACTTGTATTGAGACCATTTATGGTATTACATTTATGGTCTTAGCGCCAGATGGAAATTTGGTGCAGGAATTGATGCCTAGAATTCAAAATCAGGCAGAGGTAAAGGCTTATATTCAGGAAACAATTTCTAAATCCGACATGGATCGTACAGAATTAAATAAAGGAAAGAGCGGCTGCCGCTTAGAGGGTATCAAAGCCATCAATCCGGCCAATGGCAGAGAAGTAGAGGTTTTCATTGGTGATTTCGTATTAGCTAATTACGGTACTGGTGCGGTTATGGCTGTACCAACCCATGATCAGCGTGATTTTGAATATGCTCAGGTTCATGGCATTGACATGATTCAGGTTATCGATGGCGGCGATGTCACGGAAAAAGCCTTCGAAAAATATGATTATTTAGGCAAGGGCTGCAAATTGATGAATTCTGAGGAATTTACAGGCATGGTTGTTGAAGAGGCTAAAGAGGCTATTACCAATAAATTAGTAGAAATGGGTGTTGCCAGAAGAACCGTTAATTATCGTTTTAGAGAATGGATCTTCGCAAGACAAAGATACTGGGGTGAACCTGTACCTATTGTTCACATGGATGATGGCACTGATTATCTGTTGGAAGATGATGAATTGCCATTGGTATTGCCTGAATTAGAAGATTATAAGGGACATAATGGTCAGGCACCATTGGAAAATGCCACAGAATGGAAACAGTATAACAAGGATGGAAAAACAGGCAAGAGAGAAACCAGCACGATGCCTGGCTCTGCCGGTTCAAGCTGGTATTTCCTGAGATATATTGATCCTCATAATGACAAAGAATTTGCAAATTATGAATTATTGAAACACTGGATGCCTGTTGACTTATATGTTGGCGGACCAGAACATGCAGTTGGTCACTTGATGTATTCAAGAATCTGGAATAATTACTTATATGACAAAGGCTTATCTCCAGTGAAAGAACCATTTAAAAAACTGGTTCATCAAGGTATGATTTTAGGTGAAAATGGTATTAAAATGGGTAAACGTTTCCCTAAATATGTCGTAAACCCAAGCGATATTGTTAAGCAATATGGTGCTGATACACTTCGCTTATACGAAATGTTTATGGGACCATTAGAAGCCAGCAAGCCTTGGTCTTCTGCAGGTGTTGAAGGCGCCAGAAAATGGCTGGACAGAGTTTACCGTTTGTTCATTGAATCAGATAAACTTGTCGATACAAATGATGGTAAGTTGGATTTCTCATACCATTCAATGGTTAAGAAAGTGACTAATGATTTTGAATCATTAAACTTCAATACAGCTATTTCTCAAATGATGATTTTCATCAACGACTGTTATAAGGCTGAAACTGTGTACAAAGCATACGCAGAAAGCTTTATTAAGATGTTATCATGTATTGCTCCGCATATCTGTGAAGAAATGTGGCAGCTGTTAGGACATGATCATACAATTGCTTATGAACCATGGCCTGCCTATGATGAAAAGAAATTGGTTGCGAATGAAGCAGAGATGGTTATCCAGGTAAATGGTAAGGTTCGTGCAAAAATGACCGTAGCTGTAGGACTGGATAATAGTGAGATTGAAAAACTTGCTTTAAGTCAGCCTAATGTTCAGGTACATACTCAGGGCAAGCATATTGCGAAAATCATCATTATCAAAAATAAGATCGTGAATATTGTAGCTAAATAAGTGATGATATTTATTTTGCAAATGAAAGGACGAGATTCTTTACAGAGTTTCTCGTCCTTTTAGATTAGAGACATTTTTTGATTTCCAGTGACCGGTTTTAGATTATTGGTCTTAATCGTAATAATCATAAAGACCAGAGACAAAGGAATAAGTTCGAATAAAACAGACCTGATTCCTGTCCAAAGTGCAAGTTTCAGTCCCATAAATCCGCCTGCAATAAAGAAAAAGATAACCAGGGCATACTGAAAGGCAATAAGACAGCATTTAACATCATGATTTTCAATGCCTTGGTAAACATATTCAATCAATTTTCTGTAGTTTCCTGTACTGACGGTGGTTGTCATCGTTTGTCCGGAAAATGTTTTGAAGGCTTCCATCTGCATGGCGGCCATAAAGGAAATAAGGGCATTGGCTATAGTATTCATTGTATCTCCATGGGGAATGAATGCTACAGCAATCACAACTAACATTTCTATAAGCAGAATAAATCTGCGTGCGGATTTTTCTCTGATTTTATAGAAGTTTTTCTGAATGATTAGCGCAGTGAATGTGCCCAGGCCAAAGGCCGCAATGGAGATCATCAATAAAATGCATTCGGAATAGTTCCCATTTGCCAGAAAAATGCCTAAACGAATAATATTGCCAGTTTGGGCATTGGCAAATACACCGCCCCGGCAGGCATAAGTGTAAGCATCTAAAGCACCACCGGCAATTGTCAGGATTGCGGCAATTTCCAAACCACTGGAGGCTTTTTTATTTTGAGTAGTGGACATGTGCCAGTTTCCATTCCTGATTGATTTTTTTAACTACTTGTGTTTCTAGTCCCTGAATACCATAGGGTGCCAGTGTATCTCTTTTAATACATTCAGTATGATATTCAAAAATAACAATAGCCGTACTTTCATCTAAAAAATGGATGACTGGTTGGCTATCTTCAATTAAAGTAATTTCCTGATAAGCTTTCTGGATCCGGTTGATCAGAAAATCAGCATATATTGAATCCAGGCCGACATATTGATGGGTAATAGAAATCATTGTATCTGTTGGAGATGCAGTCCATAAACTTTTGAAAAATGATTCATCCTGTGTGTGAATAGCCATTTTATAATCCTGTACCAGCTGATTAATTTTTAAAGTATCATTCATAATCTTTTCTCCTTTGTTAATATCTTTTTGATGTAATGTTTATTATTACAATAAATAATATACCACACGCTTAATGTAATGTCAATGGTTACAAAAAAATAAATGTAACTATTGATATTACAACTTATGAATGCTATACTCTTGATGTAATATTTGGCATTACATTAGAGTGATGCGTACGGATGAATCACATAGGATGTGGAAAGGAGTGTATGATTAAATGCTTTTTAGTAAATTTACCAAGGAGAGTTGCAATGACTCAGAACAAATCAAAAGACTTACAAGGGAAATTAAATCATGTGATGCGATTTTAATCGGTGCAGGATCAGGATTATCCACAGCAGCTGGATTTACTTATTCCGGTGAGCGTTTTGAAAAATATTTTTCTGATTTTATTCAAAAATATCATTTAAAAGATATGTATTCGGCTGGTTTCTATCCATATGAAAGCATCGAAGAATATTGGGCATACTGGTCCAGACATATTTATTATAATCGTTATATTGATGCACCAAAAGATACCTATCAGAAACTATTGGCCTTGGTTAAAGATAAAGATTATTTTGTTTTAACAACAAATGTTGATCATCAGTTTCAAAAGGCTGGATTTGATAAGCAAAGATTATTTTATACTCAGGGCGATTATGGTCTCTGGCAATGCAGTCGGCCCTGTCATCAGAAAACATACGATAATGAAGAAGCAGTCAGACAAATGCTTGTGCAGCAGGAAAACATGAAAATTCCTGGTTCTTTAGTTCCGCGTTGTCCAAAATGCGGCGCATTGATGACAATGAACTTACGTTGCGATGAGACATTTGTACAAGATTGGGGCTGGTACAAAGCCCAGCAGCGTTATGAAGATTTTATCAGAAGGCATCAGAATATGCGAATCGTGTATCTGGAATTAGGTGTCGGAGGCAACACCCCGGGTATTATCAAGTATCCCTTCTGGCAGATGACCGCACAGAATCCGAAGGCGGTCTATGCCTGCATCAATTATGGTAATGCCTGTACACCAACGGAAATCAGAGACCGTTCCATCTGTATCAATGCAGACATTGGGAAGGTACTCGAACAATTATGAGGCAGTAGATTCAATTACTTTGTCTAACGACTGGATTTATCGTGTCAATCGTGTCAAAATCTGGTTAGAATAATGGGTAGAATTGATACGATTTAATTCTATAACTTGGAAAATAGCACTGCTTTTGCTGTTAATACTTTCCTGCATTTGCGGGCATAATGAAAATATCAGGTCAAATCGGGTCACAATCGGGTCAGACGCATTGACACGATTGACACGATTTGATATAATATGCCCAGCGAATGAATGTAAAGGAGATGGCGTTATGCTTTTTCAGGAAAGTGAAACCGTAGAGCTGAAGGAAGTAGTCGTAGATGATATAAAAAAGGAAATCATTGCTTTTGCTAACTGTGACGGCGGCAAACTGTATATTGGCGTCCGGGATGACGGTACAGTAGTTGGACTTGATGATCCTGACGGTGTTTCTTTACAGATCAGCAATATGGTAAGGGATGCAATTAAGCCCGATGTGACAATGTTCCTGCATTATAAAACAATAAAGGAAGATGGAAAAGAAATTGTCGCGGTGGATATTCAGCGCGGAACGGATCGTCCGTATTATCTTGCTAAAAAGGGGATGCGTCCAGAGGGCGTATATGTCAGGCAGGGATATTCTTCTGTTCCTGCCACTGACACGGCAATCCGCCGTATGATCAAGGAAACCGATGGAGACCGCTTTGAGGCTATGCGCTGCTTAAATCAGGAGCTTACATTTGAAGCCGCAAAAAAAGAATTTGCCCTTCGGAAAGTGGAGTTTGGACCACAGCAAATGCGCACTTTGAAGCTGGTCGATCAGGATAACCTTTACAGCAACTTAGGTCTGCTTCTGTCCGACCAATGCGTCCATACAATCAAGGTCGCTGTTTTTCAGGGAACGGATCAGACAATTTTTAAGGACCGCCGGGAATTTACCGGGTCGCTGATGCAGCAAATGAATGAAGTTTATGATTTTATCGACTTCCGCAATCAAACCCGTGCAACCATAGAAAAGCTGTTGAGGATTGATGTCAGGGACTACCCTGAAATCGCCGTCAGGGAGGCATTGTTAAATCTTCTGGTTCACCGCGATTATTCCTTTAGTGCCAGTGCGCTTATCAGTATTTATGCGGACCGAATTGAATTTGTATCTATTGGCGGATTGATGCCGGGAATTGACCTGGAAGATATTATGCTAGGTATTTCCGTATGCAGAAATCAGGACCTTGCGAATGTGTTCTACCGGCTGCACTTGATTGAGGCTTACGGTACTGGAATGGGAAAGATTATGAAGGCATACGAAGGCATGGAAGAAAAGCCTTCGATTGAAACGACCAAAAATGCCTTTAAGATCATATTGCCTAACATTAACGCAGAATATGAAATGGAAAAGGCTTCTGTACCAAAAGCTGAATCAATCACAAGTTCTGCCGCCGGGGCTGAAAAAAGCCTAAGCAATGAAGAAAGAGTATTGGAATATGCCCGGTCTCATGACGCTATTACAAGAAATGATGTAATCGCATTGCTTGAAGTAAGTACGTCTACCGCTTCCAGAGTCATCAGGAAAATGGTAAAAAGCAACTTGCTAAAGCAGAATGGCAAAGCAAGGAACACCAACTACACTGTTATAAAATAATGAAAATCATGCCAGACAGCCGATTGAAGAAATCCAGTCGGCTGTTTTAAGTTAGGCGGTATGCCTTATCATACAGAAAGGGGTCAATGCCGTTTTTGACGGACCGGCTGGGTGCTTTTAAGGCTGTTGCTTTGCAGCACTCGGGGGAAGTCTCCTAAAAAATGGTGCGCAATAAACATAATACCCCCGCATTATAAAATATCCATTTTGGAGATATTCAATCCAGAATAAGAAAGTTGTTTATACTTGTATTAACTATGGCGAGGCTGTGTGCCCGCAGGAAATAAAGAAACAGTCTATTTTAACCTAAATGAGCAAGAAGTCCCCCACCTCTAAGATAGTGGGATGAATTGCCCGTCAGCCATAAGGCTGACTTTTTTCTTGACATATATAATAAGCTATGTTATTATCAAATCAGTCGATAATAAGAAAGAGTTGATAATAACAATGAATTTAGATAGTAATGCACATTCGGTATTTTTGCTGAATTATCATCTGGTGTTGGTAGTAAAATATCGAAGAAAAGTGTTTGATAAAGATATTTCTGAACGAGCTAAAGAAATATTTGAGTATATATCTCCAAATTATAACATCACATTG